>Ga0325400_1004204_pt1 | contig 13276 bp, 9 predicted proteins | sample PopdelMetagenome_2_FD_205662 | JGI IMG/M metagenome (GOLD analysis project Ga0325400, IMG submission 205662) | Populus deltoides microbial communities from Bellville, Georgia, United States - Xylem-PdKOR-R1 | ecosystem: Host-associated > Plants > Phyllosphere > Stem > Wood/Secondary xylem... | reverse complement strand
TGGAGTTTCTAGGCTTGAGCATAGTGTTTCCGATTCTAGGGTGATTCAGCTGCGAGAGGAAGATGATTCATCGGGTGCAGCACGACTTCAGAGGGCAGAATCTGATGGTGACCGGAGGTATTATGATCTTGAAGATGAGCAACCCTCTCTGGATGATTCAGTTGAGTTATCAGAGTATGGTTCTAACAGATACGACGGTTTAGATGGCGAGCATCCTGCAGTTTCACAGCGTTCACATTCAGAAGTGATCCTGGTGAGTGTGGATGGTCATGTTCTGACAGCCCCTGTATTGGAATCAGAACAAAATACCGAGAATGTGCAATTATGCACCCCTCAGTTCCATCTGGGCCGAGGTGATGACACCGAGGAGTTTAATTCAGGTGATGATTCATGGGCTGCTAATTACATCAATACGCTGAATGCATCTACATCAAATGTTGCATCTGATAATGCTTACAGTGCAAGTAATGGTGATAACATTTGCCAACCGGAGGTTTGTGAGGGTGATGAGGAACATTCATGTCAAGGTCAAGAAATTCAGGACATTTCTAGATCAGAAGGAGATGTTCTGGCACAAAGCGATTCAGATACATCTGTTAGGATAAATAGGGAAGATATTTTCAAAAGCTGCTCGGCGTTACCAGAATGGGCCAAACAGGCTGGAATTGCTGATCTTGAGGAAATGGATTCTTCACTTGAGGTGCAGAAAGATTCACGTGAGGAGTCTCCTTGTAGTCCTCCAGCAGCTGATCAAACTACTGATGGGGATCTTGGTGCATTCACAGACAATGGCTGTAATGCTAATGGACTTCATGGGTCACCTACTTTGCTGGTTGAACTCGAAGCAACAGATAAAAATGCTTCTAGGACAGAACATTTAGGTGCTGACAGCACTTGTATTTCTATTAGCATTGTTAACAGTTCATATGAGAAGGGTGAAGAGTCCCATCACATATCCACAGTGTGTGATGGGTCAAATAGCAGTTTGCATAGACCTGTTCCCAAAGACGAGTCAAGTAAAAGCGAGACTGTGGAACTGCAGAGAGCAATCTCCATTGAAGAGATGCAAACTTGTTCAAGCAAAGGTAAGGAGTTATTTGTTGTATTCTGGATCTCAAAGTCTGTAACTGTAGTTTGAGCTTGGTCTATGTAGAGTGTGAAGCTTTTGTTTAAACTTTTTCTTTCATCATAATTTTTCGTAGGGTTTGAGATCTCCCTCTGTGGGAAGGAACTCCATGCAGGTATGGGCTTGGACGCTGCTGCTGAAGTGTTTGCAGCACATTGTGTATCTGCTGAGGAATTTAAAAATTCTGCAACGTCAATTATCAAGAATGAAAACTTAATAATCAGATATGGACAGAAGTACTTCACGTGGGAAAAGGCTGCTCCTATTGTGCTTGGAATGGTAGCATTTGGTTTGGATTTACCTGCTGAGCCCAAAGATGCCATTCCTGTGGAACTGGATGAAACAGTTGCACAAAGGGATGATGATGCTGTGATTAGTTCCGCATCATCTAGCCGCATATGGAGGCTTTGGCCTATTCCATTTAGAAGGGTCCAGATAAGCAGAGAATCATCAAGTGAAGAGTTATTTGTTGATTCTGAATCTGGAGTGCAAAACACAAATGTTGAATCAACTTCAGCATCCCACGGTGGTTCTGTGTCTCCTCACAAGCAGTTTATAAGGACAAATCTTCCAACTAGTGAGCAGATAGCATCATTGAATCTGAAAGATGGTCAAAATATGATAACTTTCAGTTTCTCGACTAGGGTTCTGGGTACACAACAGGTTGGTCCATATGTAGCATTATTTTTCAATATAAAAATTAATAAATGAGAGCAACTACCAATTCATGTTACTCATTTTCAGCTGCTAAGTCAAAATCATTTTTAACAGGTCGATTGTCATATCTACTTGTGGAAGTGGAATGCAAGAATTGTAATATCAGATGTGGATGGAACAATTACCAAGTAAGGCTCCTGACATCCCAGCTTGAATTATTTTGCTGAAATATTGGATACCGAATTGTAACAGTTTACTGAATGGTGGAAACTTAATGGAATGAATTTGGGCATGATCTTTTGAATTGAAATATTGAATGTGTTTCACTTTGTGTTAGATCTTAATAAAATTACATTACTAACCCTCCTCTATCACCTTCTGAATGAAGTGCAATATGACATTTCCTTGTAATATGTCAACGTGATTTTGTTTTGCTACATGATCTGTCTCTCTCTGCGCGCCATATAAAGCTTAATGGAGAATATGTTTTATTATAACGATAATAAACCTACATCATGCTGACATATAGTTTATCTGCTAACAAGCCTTATTTTCAGTCTAGCCTCAGTGTCTCAAGCTAAAGTGACATGGTTAAGGTAATAGCTTATTGAAAAATAAAAGGCAAAAAGGAAAAATTCATTTCTTATGGGAATAAAAAGCTCATCCTCCATGATTAATTTTGTCACAGAGCATCCACAAGCATTCCTAGCAATGATACAGTACAAACCGATCAACTGTAAATTTGTACTTTAGGTTTTCTTCAGTTTATTGTAGATTTGATTGTGGGGTATTAACTTGATGATTCCTGCCAGGTCTGATGTTTTGGGTCAGTTCATGCCCTTGGTTGGAAAGGACTGGACACAATCTGGAGTAGCTAAACTTTTTTGTGCCATTAAGGTATCATTCTCCTTTCAATCTTTGCTAACCAGTGGTTGTTAATTTTTTTTGCAAAATGAATTTTCAATGCTCTGCCAATGTGTGAACAATATTTGAAAGTGAAGGAAATTTTGTGTAAGGGAAGTATGTTGTGTATTTAGTATATCATATACTTCTAATTTTGATACAAGAACTGTCTTGTTACATGTCATCACTTATGTCAACAACAAAATTGATCATCAATCACAAACTACTAGGGCCAGCTTCATGGATCATTTATTTGGGCTAAAGTTTTTAACAAGAACAAAAAAGAGGCATAACATCTGCTTACCGCCTTATGACCCTTTTCCTTCAGTCCATCCTCCTTATGCTAGATTGAATTTCTATGCTGTTTGTTTATTTTGCAAGCAGACTTTCTAAATATCAAATTCTAAAGGGACATATTTCATGCACAGGGCTTGCTACTTCAACCAGTAATAGTAAAAAGTGAAATGCAATTCATGCAAACAGCACATGCTACCCATTTAAGCTTTTTAGTAATTTAATCTGTTGATTATTCTGTTTCCTTGCACCTTTTTTTTTAACAACAAATGTTATCGCTAGGCATGGTGTTTGGACTTGCTCCATGTTTTAGATCATTGAGTTGCATTTGGCATGTTATGAACAAATAGTGTTTTTTTAGTAAATGGACATTAAATATTTAATTATGCATTTATGCAGGAGAATGGATATCAGCTATTGTTTCTGAGTGCACGTGCAATTGTTCAGGCATATTTAACCAGAAGTTTTCTTTTCAACGTAAAGCAGGTATAAATATTGATTCCTTGTTTACTTATTTTAGCATTGGGTGTGGGAGGTTCTTTGGCTTTCTTGATGACTAAGCTACTAATAGTCAGAGCCAGAGGAATCAATGTGCTAGAATTTGTTGGCACTAAGATTGAGTTTCTAGCTTGCATCACATATCATGCAATATTTTGAGTTCTGATGAAGGGGCTCATTCCCTATCTTCTTCCGAAACCAATATTCTTTCATGATTCATATCATATCATTGGCTGTCCTGTCCTGGTCACTGTCTTTTCCTTCTTGTGCAGTCTGTCTCTTCTGTTGCTTTATACTGGGTTCACAGAGGTTATAGCTATGATGCTGCTGGATTGCATTGCATTTTACTTATTAGTGGCCTTTTATTCTGCTTGCAGGATGGAAAAACCCTACCAAATGGACCTGTTGTTATTTCACCTGATGGATTGTTTCCCTCATTATACCGAGAAGGTAGGGTCTTCTTCAAAAACTATCAGTTCTATGGAATTGCTTTATCTTCTAATAAATTTTATGATACAGTTATTGATGATTCCATCTTCATAATGAGGAAATCATGGAATGTGCAGAATCTAAATGTTGAAATATGCATTTGTGTGTGGGGGTGTGTACATAATGGGTGTTAAAGTGCATGAATATTTGATTTTGCACTGCTATAACTGGACATCAATGACAACATTTCTTATCCCATTCTTCCAAAGTGAGAGAAGAGCTACGATTAAAAAAAAAAAACAGCAAGAATAAAAACGTGATTTGCTATTTCTGCAACTAATAAAGTAGTTCTGCACTTTCAGGTGTGGCGATATTGTACTTTTAGTTATGTTACTTCAGGAACATGAATTTTATGAGCCTGGCCTCAGGGTGCCTCCACCATTTTGAGGCCATGCACCATCTGTTGGAATTGCATTATTGACCCTTTGGTGGAAAAATCTTACTCCCTCCATCTCAGTTTGTTTCTTTGTTGTTCTAATTTGTATCCACGCTGCCAGCTTGATATAGTCTGCATCTTCTACGTACTTTATATTCCACATCTTTTTCCCATTTAAATGATACTCTGACTCATCTCTGATATATGTTCTTGCTTTGCATGGTTATCAGTAATAAGAAGAGCTCCTCATGAGTTCAAGATTGCGTGCTTAGAGGTAATTCCGAAAGGGCAAAACCACTACAGACGTGGAATCACTTTTAGTGAGCATTTGCATCTCATTCCAAACTAAAAATAAGCCCTGAATTTCATGTTTTGTAGGATATTAAAAGACTCTTTCCTACTGATTGCAACCCATTCTATGCGGGCTTTGGAAATAGAGATACCGATGAGCTTAGTTACCGAAAAATTGGGATCCCTAAGGGCAAAATATTTATCATAAACCCAAAGGTTTGGATTTTTGTTACTAATTTTCCTTTTTGGTGGCCTACCATGTAGGATTACTTCTACTACTTTCTTTTTTATTGCTAATAACTTCTCGTAAACTGACAGGGTGAGGTGGCCATTAGTCATCGCATCGATGTGAAATCCTACACATCTTTACACACGCTGGTCAATGATATGTTCCCCCCTACATCGTTAGCCGAGCAGGTAAGCATATACTTAAGCGAACTCACATTGTGCAGTATGAAAAGGGTGAAAGAAAAGAAATAAAAAGGGTTAAGACAGGACACAGGATGAATGTTCAAATGCTCCAATACTGGTTTTACTCCACAATATGTTGAATGAACTCGACTCTCTTATATGTGCAGGAAGATTATAACTCATGGAATTTTTGGAAAGTGCCACTGCCAGATATTGAGATTTAGTTTATCTTACACAGAAATGGTTCCCTTGTAGCAACAAGATGATAAGTGGATTGAAATGTCCAAAAAAGTACAGATACGATGAAGATTATTCCAGTCGTCCCAATTTTTGTTTTGCCAGAAGTGATGCTGTGTAACTGTGTTAAACTATTGCATTTCGCAGCACTGGTGTACGATTTGTAAGCAATGCATCCTGTATTAGAAGTTAAGAGGTACTTTAAAAAATCCATTGTTAACAAAAGCTTCTGTGATTTTGATGATAGCGTTTCCATTGTTGCTTCTACCTGTACATGCGGTCTGCCATTTCGTGGCTTTTGAGTTGCAATCGGAAGTGCTTCTGGCTTCTTACATTACTTGTTCTCATTTGTACTCTAATTACAATTACATTGCGAAGAAAAAAAAGTCGTTTAGTCTGGTACTGTTACTGGATTTGCTTTTTGGTCGATTGGATTCTAGTATTTTTTGGGTTGATGGTATCTTATATTTGTATATTATTAAAATTAAAGGTTTAAATTAGATTTTCAAATTTAATTAGATGCTGACAGTTTTAAAAAAAAATCTGAAAACCAAAAAAACATGTATTTTTTAGAATTCCCATGAAAAAAAAGTATACTTCTGTTCACATAGTCTCTGCATCAGTCCTTTTAGTTTTAACATTTAATATTTTGATTTTAAATTTAAATTTTTTCGCGTTCGTCTAAATTTATATAGAGAAGAAAAACAATGAGAAAAACATAAAAAAATAGGGAGAAAGAGATAATTACTAGTCAATCATATTAAAAGCTGATTGTAGTGTTAATGAATTTTATGTTCATTGAGATGTTTTTGACTTTTTGTATTGCTGGAAAAAGTGGATTGAGATTTGAGATTTTTTAAAAAAAATTTGAGATGATTTTTTATTTTTTAATTAATTAAAGATTATTTTGAGGTTATTTATGGATCTATTGATTTCATGCGGGCTTTGGCTTTGGAGGCCCTTGCAAGCTTGGCCTTGCCTTAAGACGGCACATTTTTTTAGGAAAATTATATGGTGCTCAAAGAGTAAAAAGGAGTAGTTATTTTATAAACTTAAAAAATAGATGATGAAATAGAAAATCAAAATTACAATCTCATAAAATTTTTTAAGAATATTTTCTTTTTTTCCTCTCATCCTTGTGTTCATCTTAATTTCTGTGAATCTCGTCAGTACTCAGTACCGTAATCTTATGCCCATGCTTGGATCGATAAAGAAAGCTTGTATTTCCTCAGCAGATTCAAGTTAATTGGGAGTAGGCGCACTGAAATATCACACGGGAAGTCTGTAAATCTTCTCCTCTTTTGATAATGAAATGCAGATACCATAACCCTAAGCAAATGTAATCACAACAGTACTGAAATACCCAGATGATTATTTGCATTTCCGTCCTCCTACAGTGGAGTATCTGCTAAGGCTATGTATTCTTAGTGACTCTGTTGAAGAAAAACTTGAGTTTTTGATTGAAAAGAGATAACTCCATTAGAAACACTGGGTCCTTGCAAGTTGCAACTTCCTCTTTCTTTGTTGATGCGAGGGGAGACGCAAGGGTCCTCAGATCAAAAGAGGTGTCTGTCTGGCCTGGCCTGGCATTGCAGCTAGCCTGGTCGTAATAAAGGATTTTGATGCCTCATGCTCTCCAGTAATGGATGGGATATTGACATTTGCTTCCATGAAAAAGATTGAGGTGGACGTGGACCGTGAGATTTATTGCATTTTTTTTTTTATGGAACAATCATTGGAAGGAAGTAGCACTCATGAATTGAAAAGAAACTTTCTACGGTACAAATTAATAGCTAGAGTGTCTATAATCGAAAAGAAAAGAACTTCAGCCAGCGGTACCTTAAAACCCACTTGGAAAGGCAGCTTCCAAAAGTGACATCCCAGTGGGCTTTCCTTGCCTTGAAACTTGTTTATCTCTGCCGTGTGGCATGATCTCCGGCTTCCTTTTACTAACTGCCCCCGGTGACTGACTAATCATGCGCCTGTGTGCTTGGACGCTAGCTGTACTATTCACACCCCACGGCCAGGCAGGTAAAAGTCTCGTTACTGTGAAAAGTGAAAAAGCTACGTTAAAGAAAAGGTAAACATGTGGCCAGGACATCTAACATAACTTCGAGTGTGGTGGTCTGAGGAGCATCACGTGATCTTATGTGCTGTGGTTTTATCTCATGCAGGGAATTATTCGCCTGAGCATCTTGTCCAATCCAACTAATCATAAATAGATTAAGGCAGCAGTTTGTGAATGCTAACTGCTAATTAGATCAGTTATTAAATTCATTCAGCATTACCATGAAAAACTTTGAATTTATGGGCATAATAAAAAATAATATAAATTATATTTTAAGATTTTATTTAATAATTTAAGTTAATAAGTTGAAATGATTTTTTAATATAGTATCAGAATCTTCTTAATGATCTTACGAGTTCGAATCTCACAATTCATATTTATTTGATAAAAATTAAATATAAAGTAAGATGAACTTGTACAAGTTTTAAACTCAAAAAACTTTTACTTAAGGAAGTGTGTTAGAAAATGATATAAATTAATAATATCTTTGGATCTCATCTAATAACTTAAGTTATTGAACTGAGATGGTATGTTGTAAAGTATTTTTTAAAAATTATTTTTTATTTGAAAACATATTAAAACATATATTTAAGATTGTTCCTTGTAGTGCTGCGCAGGGTTTGAGTGTTGGAAGAAAAGAAAGCGTAAAAATCATTAATCTGGATATAAACCTGATAAGAAATTAATAATGTAATTTCAATATATAAAAAATGATGAAAGGATATTAATCATATCTTTAAAAACAAAAGAGTAAAAATATCATTCAGTATTATCTTAATTAAACACATCGAGACATCTAAAAATCGAGGTAAAAAAGGAGATCGAATGAGGTCGGCAAAGCCTGGGGGGGGAGGGAAAAAGGCAAGAAGACTAGAAGGAAAGACAAATCCACTCGTTCATTCAAGCATTGGATGGATATTTTCCATTCTTCAATGTCGTCTTTGTTTGGACCTTACGGTTGTTCCTAAGGAAGTCAAATGCCCCATGTTCCGGTTCCAAAAATAGTAGCCATAAGCGAAGACTGAAAGGGAGATTCGTTGAAAAGCCTCTTCTTAGTTTGACCCAGTCAAACGAGGATCCATGGCCATAGATTATACAGCCCCATAGCAGTAATCTTTGGAAATATAAAAATACTAAAATGTAGTGCTAGTATGGTAGACCACTGTGACTCTCTCTCTCTCTCTCTGTGTCTCCATTATTGAATTGTGAGTGCAAAAAACCAGGTTTTGAGATGTGTACTGGGCCTTTTCAAATTTAAACTTTTGTTGCAGAGAAGCTTGTGGATGTTTCAGAGCTGTTCCACATTGTACAAGTATATTGCTACATTAAACTAACCAATTTCTTTTGGCATCATGTGTATTTCTTAAGGAACATCTATGCCTCATGTTTTCTGAAAGGAGATCTCAAATTCATTGGCTGTGAGATGCAGACCGTAAACACCACAAGCCCCACCACCGTATAGCGTCGGGGCTGGTGTGAATGAAGGACTACTACGTTCATAATCCATCGAGGACTACCAAGTAGAAACACCATCCTGATCGAAATCGCTTAACATAATGTGAAAGCTGTGAAGATTCCATCTGGGACCTGATCTGTTTGCTGGTTCTAGCTAGCACAGTACTATTGTTTTCTTTAACACTGTTGAAACTTTCATGTTGGATATCTTACTTGCATTGAAGCTTTCAACAAAAACAAGACCACTGTCACCATCTTCTCTTCTTGTAGGGACAGATTCTCACCTTCTGAACCAAAAACCTTTTGTAAATTCAAGGTATGTTTACGGCAGTGGATGATTCATGCATGGATGACTAAAAAGAACATGCATGAGGAGCTCCAGAAAGGCCATCCACTTAACTACAATTATCCACGCATTATTGAAATCTGATAATTAGGTGGTTCAACCTCCATGTAAGCTCACTAAATGTCAAAAGTTGGCCACTTCCAACAAAGAAAATGAATCCATGCTATTGTTCCAAGGAAAAAAAGAAAAAAAAAATAGTTGGCAAGCAAAGAAACAAGAAACACGGAAACATTACCCTCCTGTGTGTCCTTCATTAGCACCATAGTATACGCATGGCAAAAATGCAATTGCCGTGCTACAATATTGTGATTTTAATATAGAATTTGAGTACAAAGGACCAATAATGTGTAATTTAATAGCACAAAAAAGGGTGTAATTTATAAGAAAACTTTATTTTTCTCGATAAAGAGCTACTATCTTTCACCCCCTTTCCCCAGAGGGGAAAAAAAAATCACTTCATAGGATCCACATAAATCTTGATGTAGGAGTATCAATGCATATGGGTCAGTAGCTGACTGCTTACCAGGGGAAAACTCCATTTATTTTCTGCATTTTATTATTTGGACCTATTCAAGATAATAAAAAAGAAAAAAGAAAACAAAAAATCTGACAAATCCTTGCAATAAATTTTTATTTTCTAACTTGGCACCTTCTTCACTTTAAAGGGTGCTCTGCCCCCTTTCTTGCTCCATCAAGCTCACCTCCCCATAAGCATCTTTCCCTCAAAAACAACACAGACACAGAGTTCTTAGACAGTATGCTACATGAAATGGCCACAGACCAATCTGATGACTACATTGACATGGAGTTGAGCTCCTCTTCAAGCTTCATTTGTTACTCAATTAGCTCTCCATCACGAAGCAGAGAGTTCGAGTTCCAAATGTCTTCAGTTTCTCATGGTAGAGAAACCACAACATCCTCAGCCGATGAACTCTTCTACAAGGGAAAACTCCTCCCTCTCCACCTCCCTCCTCGCTTGCTAATGGTTCAAAAGCTCCTCCAAAACCCCACCACCACCACCTTAAACAATAAAACAGAAGCAGCCTTTGCTGAAAACTATGTTATTCCCTTCATTAATAGCTCCACTACACCTTCCACTAATACCAGTACCCCATTGGAATCTTGCAATATCTCACCGTCAGAATCTCGCATGATTAGCAGTGAACTAAACCCAGATGAATATTTCTTTGAATGGCCAACTGAAGCTAACAGTTTCCTTGGAGATCATCAAAAGAAGTCATGGACTAAGAAGCTAAAACAATCCTCACTTGGTCAAAAACTCAAAGCTTCAAGAGCATACCTAAAGTCTTTGTTTAGTAAGTCTGGCTGCACAGATGAATCCTGCGCTGAAGCAGCATGCAATACAGAAGAAGAAGCTATTTCAAAAGGCCAGGACTGTATGATCAAGTATATGAAAGTACCAAAGAAGAATCCATATGGAAATATTGATAATGGCAGATACAAGATATCAAATGCCCTCAAGAGAAGCATTGAGAAAGAGATGGCTGAAGACCCTTTTCGTTGTCAAAGGAGGTCTTTCTCAGGGGCAATTCAATGGCATTCTACAACTAAGTCTTCTTTATCCTCATCCTCATCTACGTCCATATCTTCATCTGTTTCTTCATCATCATCCTTTTCATTTAGTTCAAATGGGTTCTGTGACTTACAGTTGCTCAAGAGAAGTAGCAGTTCAAATTCAGAGTTTGAGAGTTCAATTGAGGGAGCGATTGCTCATTGTAAAAGGTCACAGCAGCTGTTTAGTTCAAGAAAGACTTCAAGTGAAGTTGGAGTCTGTTCATTGTCTGCGCCAGTAATTGCAGCTTCTGGGGATCAAGAGAGGCCTAAACTATGCGGCATATAACTGCGGAAGTCCTTGAAATTCACAATTAAAGGGGGGTCAGACAGAGAGACGCCATATCTCATTTCCTGTTGAACTTTTTAAAGTGAGTCTCGGTTATAGCAGTGTGATTTTCAGGTTGTTCAATCGTGTAGATCATCCACTAGACTATAGTTTGTGTTGGAAAGGCCAATAGGAACCCCCTCACTATTCTAGGCGTGCTTTCCTGTGTCAGTGTACTTGCATAAATTATGAAGTTATTTCAGAGTGAGATGAATCCAAAATCTGCAATATAAGCTTGAGGATCTTCTTTTTCTTCACTTTTTTTTTTTCACTTTTGATTGAGCTGGCTTGTGTAGGCTTGAGCTGAAGTAAGATGATTCACTAAAGACACTCTTCCTAATGATGAATTGCTGTGGGCCGTTTGGAATTATCTACTAACGTTTGACAATGAGCTAAACCACCTTGAATTCTACTCTAATGAAGCCAATTCAGAGGTCATGCTCTCTTGATGAAATCGAACAAGCAGACCTAAGAAACACAATTATCAGTCCTACCAAAAGTGCCAGAAACCTTTTCCAACAAAGTCACCTGTAAATCTTTTTCTAGTTCCATGTTTTTTGAAAAATCTGAGCCTTTTGTCAATAACCTGATGCATGGTCCTTTCCCCTGACAACTAGATTCTTAATGAATGTTTGAGGGCATTGACTATCAATATTACTCCCAGCAGAACTGTGGAAGATATGATATGCCCCTGCATGAAAGTGAGGAGCGTCATCTTTTGTTTCACTTTACTGAGGAAAAGTTGAAAACCATCCAGAGTGAGTTTTCTTGAGAAAGCATTCGGAAAATAAAATAAGTTTGATAGAGGCGATCGCCTAATAGAGGGACAGAGGAGTTTGAATCATGCTTAAAAATAGAGTAATGGTCATTTTACCAACCGAATATTCTTCCCGGAAAATCTCAAGCATCGATCCAATGAGTAGATGCTATTCCTATAAATGAAACCGATAAATTCAACAGTCGAAATCTTACTCGGTAACATTACCATCACCGAACACTAGTTGCCGGATACCTTTATCCTAGGAGATAAGAATAGATTACTCATTCAGAGCAAGCATGCCAGCCCACTGCAATGTAGTGTGATCCACTGCAACTTGATACCAAGTAATAAAGTATGTTACAGTAATACCAATGATTGTTGACGCAGGATGTTCACTGTTTGCTACTAAGAACATACTTATCCGCTGGGAATGTAACGTACCCAAGTTGACACTAAATGGGCCATTCCAGAAGCAGAAAGCTTTTCATGCATTTTGTTGATCTATCCTGTGATTACGACTAAACATGAATCCGAGCGAGAATGCCACCTTGATATTTGACTAGATTGAAGGGCAATATCCTGGTACTGAATCAACTAGCCGAATAATGTTAGGCATTAAGAATACAGACAAGCATGTAACTAGAAACCTCTTCCCCCAAAGATGGCAAGGTTGTCCAAGGGGTTCCGCGTGTCCTTGCAAAATCTATCATTTTTAAGGTACAAGCCAGCAGAATACTGCTGCCTGACTAGTAATTCATCACACGTCTCAGTCAATCACGAACATGATTTCTCTGGCTTTGTCCTCTTCAATTGAAGATGGGATTTATGGCACTTTACGCACTGTTTTTGTTTCAAGTATTCTTTGCAATGCAGTCTGAAGAAATTTTAAACAAATTGATACGATTGTTTTTTGTTAATTTAATGTCCCAGTTTCAGTATTGATCTCAACGAGTTTCACAACAATTCAATAAAGATTCTTTCATGGTAAATAGTCACTGATGAAGTGTTTCAGTAAACAAGAAATGAAACACTGATGCAGTGTTTCAGTAACTAGTCACTGACATTTACAGAGGTTATAAATGAACTTTTTTTTTTTCTTTTTTTGATCTTCATGTACATCTTTCTTAAAGAATTGAAACAATCTTTTGTGTAGGTACTTAGTAGTGAAGCCAGGAACAACCCAATAACCCATAATTAACCAATTTCAAGCATTCAAAGATACAAGATGCCTCATATACTGTGAAGGAATAAATGTGGCTTTGCTGGGACCAGTCCTACTGTCACCGTCCAAATTCTGGATCTCTGGCCGTCACCACAGAAGCGGTATCATGAGGCATCTTATTTACGTTAAATCTCAAATATACTTATTATAAAACAAATTATACAAAATTCGTAGTGTTTTGTAAACTTTCAAATTATTTTTAAAACTAATAAAATCAAATAATATTTCATAATGCTTTTACAA
>Ga0325400_1004203_pt1 | contig 13277 bp, 14 predicted proteins | sample PopdelMetagenome_2_FD_205662 | JGI IMG/M metagenome (GOLD analysis project Ga0325400, IMG submission 205662) | Populus deltoides microbial communities from Bellville, Georgia, United States - Xylem-PdKOR-R1 | ecosystem: Host-associated > Plants > Phyllosphere > Stem > Wood/Secondary xylem... | reverse complement strand
TGGGCTCCATCGTCCTGGCCGCTTGCACGCTGACCGAGCGGACGCCGTACCCGGGGTGGGCCGCCCTGCTCCCGGTCCTCGGCACGGCCCTGGTCATGGCGGCCGGCGCCGGGGTGCAGGGCGAGACGCCGGTCGCGCAGCGCGCGCTGGGGTGCGCACCGCTGCGGTGGGTCGGAGACGTCTCCTACTCCCTCTACCTGTGGCACTGGCCCGTGCTGGTCATCGCCCAGCAGCACCTGGGCCGCGACCTGCGGCTCGGCGAGACCGTCGCGGTGGTCGCCCTGGTCTTCGGCCTGTCCTGGGCGACGTACCGCTGGGTCGAGACGCCGTGGCGCTCGTTCTCCCCGCCCCGCATCCGCTGGACGCTGGTGCTCTACCCCGCCTCGGTCCTGGTCGTGGTGGCCGGGTCGCTGGCGGCGACCGGCTGGATCGACCGGCAGGTCGGCGCCGCTGACGGGACGGCGATCACTGCGTCGGACTACCGCTCCGGCCCTGGTCGAGAACGGCTGTCCGACGACCCGTCCATCGCCCTCGTGCAGGTCTCGGTGCGCGCCGCCCAGGACGGGCGGGCGATCCCGCGCGGCCTCACCCCCGACCTCGAGGACCTGCGCGACGACAAGGCCGACGTCGCCGGCTGCGACTACCGCTCGGACCCCGACAGCTGGCAGCTGTGTCGACGTGGCGATCCGGGTGCGAGCCGCACCCTCGTGCTCCTGGGCGACTCCCACGGCCGGCACTGGATCCCCGCGATGGAGCGGATCGCCCAGCGGGAGGGGTACGCCGCCTACTACCTGGTCAAGTCGCAGTGCTCCCCGCTGCGCGTGGTCTCGGCCGAGGTGGGCACCGACGGGGAGTGGGAGGAGTGCTCGGCGTTCAACGCCTGGGCCGAACGACAGATCGCCGAGCTCCGGCCCGACCTGGTGGTCCTGACGGCCACCCCGCCGGCCGGTCTGGTCGTCGACGGGGAGACGGTGCGCGACGGCGACGCGCTGCTCGACGCCGTACCAGGCGGGTGGGACCGCCTGATCGACGACACCGTCCCGCTCGCGGGACGCGTGGTGGCCCTCGGCGACGTACCCCGTCGCCAGACCGACCCGGCCGAGTGCCTGGGTCGGCGCGGCGCGACCCTCCGTGGGTGCCTGAGCGCCCCCGTGCCCCGCAACGAGCGGGCGCGGGCGCTCGCCCGGGAGGCGGTCGAGGATGCCGGCGTGCGGTACGTCGACCCCGCCCGGTGGTTCTGCGCGGCCCGGCTGTGCCCCGCGGTGATCGGCGACCGGATAGCGATGCGCGACGCCGGCCACGTCACCACCGGGTACGCCGCCAGCCTGGCTGGGCCGCTGGGCCGGCGGCTCGGGCTGGGTGCGGGGGACTAGGGGTTCAGCGCCGACGGATGTGTGTAGATCGTTCTGTCTACAGACCGTAGCCTGGTCACATGGCCGAGACGACGACGATCCGCGTCAGCAGAGACACCCACGCCCGTGTGGCCCGCCTGGCGGCCGCACGCCACGAGACGATCGACGAGACCGTGAGCAGGGCGATCGGAGCGCTCCGTCAAGATGCCATGGCGCGCGACCTCGCGGCGGACCTCGACGACGAAGAGACGGCTTGGCTGGATGCTGAAGCCGGGTGACGTCGTCGAACTCGACCTCGGAACGCCGACGGGCAGCGAGGCCGGAGTCCGGCGGCCGGCCATCATCGTCACGGCGGGACGGGTTCTCCGGGGCGGGCCGAATGTCGTCCAGGTCGTGCCGCTGACTCGGACCATTCGCCAGAGCGCCACCGAGGTGATCATCGACCCGGACGAGGACAACTGCCTGGCAGGACCCTCGTCCGCCCCGTGTCAGCACGTACGTTCTGTCGCCGCGACGCGCCTCCAAGGGCGCACCGGCAACGTGGGTCCGGTCGCGCTCAGGGAGGTCCGCGAGACGATCACCCTGCTCCTGGATTTGTAGGGCTCGACCCAGAACCGGGACAAAGCCGTGGTCCCGAGCGCGTGTCGTCACATGTCGAACGAAGAGGCGTTGTCGCGCCACCATCGAGCGTCGTTGCGTGCCGCTCGCGCGAAGTCGCGTGCGACGAGGTCGGCGAACGTGCGGTCCGTCCGGGCCAACTCTTCAAGGTCGGCTGCGTGGCTCGACATCTGGTGGTGGATGGCGTCGGCGAGGACCATCCGCTGGTGGTTCGACGGGCCATAGCCCTCGAGTAGGGCATCGGGGTTGCGCCGCTGGTGGTCCAGCACATCTTCGTCTGCGGTGACCCCGTAATCGGCGTGCCACCACGTACCGGCCATCAGCGGCGCCCCGAGCGGAGCCTGGACCAGACCGAGATGAACGACGCGATGGTGGCCCTGCTCGACTCGATGTTCCTGACCCCGTTCCCGGCCGCCGCCCGTTCTGGAGCTGCTGGGCGAGCGGGGCTGGACCGGCTGGACCCGGTTGGAGCGGCACGAGCTGGCCGGAGGCAGACCTCCGGCCCGTCCGCGATGAGTTGCTGCGCACGCGGCGGTCAGAGGGGCATGACCACCCACACCGTCGCCGTCCCCGGCGCCACGCTCACCTACGACGTCCACGGCGACCTGCGTGGGGGAGTCACCCCGCTCGTGCTCGCCGGGTCGCCGATGGACGCGTCGGGCTTCGAGACCCTCCGCTCCTACTTCGACGACCGACTCGTGGTCACCTACGACCCTCGCAACGTCGGCCGCAGCAGGCGGGACGACCAGACCGCGGCCGTCACCCCGGAGGAGCACGCCGACGACCTGGCCGCGGTCCTCGAGGCCGTGGGTCGCGGTCCGGTCGACCTTCTCGGCTCCAGCGGGGGAGCGGTCAACGCCCTCAACCTGGTCGCCCGCCACCCCGACGCGGTCGCCCTGCTCGTCGCGCACGAGCCGCCCGCCGGCAACGCGCTGCCCGACGCCGCCGAGATCGACGCCGTGTGCCGGGACATCGTCGCTTCCTACGACGCCGCGGGCACCGGCCCGGCGATGGCGAGGTTCATCCGGCTGCTCATGCACCACGGCCCGGTGGGGGCCGACTTCTCGGACGGCGCCGCCCCCGACCCCGCGGCGTACGGCCTGCCCACCGAGGACGACGGCGACCGGGGCGACGGACTAATGGCCAACATGCGGGGCCAGGGCGTCAGCCGGGGCCTGCCGAGCGTCGAGGCGCTCCGGGCGGCGCCGACCCGGATCGTGATCGCGGTCGGCGAGGAGTCCGGCGGGCCCGAGCACGGCGAGATTGCAGGTCGGGCTGCGTACGCCGTGGCGGCGGCGCTGGGTCAGGAAGCGGTGGTCTTCCCCGGCGGGCACTCAGGGTTCCTGGGCGGGGAGTTCGGCCAGACCGGTAAGCCGAGGGAGTTCGCGGCCCGGCTCCGCGAGGTCCTCGACGCCGGTGGCGCCGTTCGCTGCTGAGGGCCCGCGCTGTCTCGCGCCGCCCCGACCTGACGGAGGTCGAGCTCGTCGAGCACCCCGATCGGGCCCGCTCCCGCTACTGGGCCCCGGCCGTCCGGTCCTCGTGGTCTCGCCAGGTGCTGATCCGCTCCTCGTAGGTGTCCAGGACCACGGGCAGCACGTGCGCACCCAGCAGCAGACGCAGGGGAGGCTCGTCCGCGTCGACGACCTCGAGGACGGCGCGGGCGGTGTGCGCCGGGTCGCCGGGCGGCATCTGCTCGAAGAACTCGCCAGTGCGCCGGCGTGCGCCGTCGTAGGCGGGCATCGCCTCGGTCTGTTCCGAGGTCCCCATGAAGTCGGTGGCGTAGGCCGCGGGCTCGACGAGGGTGACGCGGACGTCGAAGTCGGCCATCTCGAGAGCGAAGGACTCGCCGAGACCCTCTACGGCGTACTTCGAGGCGCCGTAGAGCCCGGCGGTCGGGAAGCTGACCAGGCCGCCGAAGCTGGAGGTCAGCAGCACGCGCCCGCCCTGCTGGGCGCGCAGGACCGGTGCCACGGCCTGCAGCAGCCACACCACCCCGAGCACGTTGACCTCGAGCTGGCGCCGGGCGGCGGCCTCGGTGGTCTCCTCGACCGCGCCGAAGAGGCCGTGGCCGGCGTTGGCGACGACGACGTCCAGGCGCCCGAACTCCTCCAGACCCCGTCGTACGGCGGCCAGCACCGCCGCCCGGTCGGTGACTTCGAGCGACAGCGCCAGCACCCGGTCGCCGTGCCGGTCGGCGAGGTCCGCCACCGACGCCGCGTCGCGGGCGGTGACGACGGCCCGGTCGCCGCGGGCGAGCGCGGCCTCGGCCCACACCCGGCCGAAGCCGCGGGAGGCGCCGGTGACGAACCAGACCTTGCTCTGGGTCCCGCTCGTGGGGTCGCTCGTCGTGTCGTTCGTGGTCATGGTGGTCCCTTTCCTCGGATCGCGCGGGAGGCGACCGTGCTCGCCCCCTCGGTCACCCACTCCAGCGGGGCGGGGCGCGGTGGGGGAGTCCCGGTGAGAGGGGGCCTGGCAGGGCCTGCCTCGGGCGGGGCGGCGCGCCTACGCTCAAGCGGTGGACACGCGTGGGGACATCCGGCAGTTCCTGGTCACCCGCCGGGCGCGGCTGACCCCGGAGGCGGTGGGGCTGCCGCGTCCGCTCGGCCACCGTCGGGTGCCGGGGTTGCGCCGCGAGGAGGCGGCGGCGCTGGCCGGGGTGAGCGTGGAGTACTACACGCGCCTGGAGCGTGGGGACGCGACTGGTGTCTCCGATGCCGTGCTCGACGCGCTGTGCCGGGGTCTCGCGCTCGACGAGGCGGAGCGCGCGCACCTGACCGACCTCGTCCGCGGGCCCGGCGCCGCCTCCCGCCGACCGCGGCGGCGCCCGTCGCGCCAGGTGCCGCCGACCGTGCAGCGCGTGCTGGACAGCATGGGGTCGGCGCCGGCGTTCGTCAGCAACCCCCGCCTGGACCTGGTCGCGACCAACGACCTGTGCGCGGCGCTGTACGCCGACCTCGACGACCACTCGGGATCCCAGGTCAACCTCGCGCGCTACACCTTCCTCGACCCGAGGGCGGAAGGCTTCTACGTCGACTGGGCCGCCGTCGCCGAGATGACCGTCGCGCTGCTGCGGACCTCGGCGGGTCACGACCCCCTGGACCGGGACCTCACCGATCTGGTCGGCGAGCTGGCCACCCGCAGCGAGGACTTCCGCGGCCGCTGGGCCGCCCACCCGGTGCAGATGCACACCTCCGGACGGAAGCGGATCCACCACCCCGTCGTCGGCGAGCTGGACCTGGCCTTCGACTCCTTCGCCCTGGCCGCCGACCCCACGCTGACCGTCACTGCGTACACCGCCGATCCGGGCAGTGCCACGGAGGAGCGGCTGAGCCTGCTCGCGAGCTGGGGCGCGAGCAAGGACCGCGCGACGGACCCGTCGGGTGGACGGCCAGGTGTTGACGCCGCCAACATCTGACGACAGGGTCGTCGCGTGGCTGTTGCGGATGTGAAGGATGCCGCCCGGGCTTCGAGCCGGGCCTCGATCGGGTCGATCGCGAGCCTGGTGTCGGTCGGGTCGATCGCCTCGATCGGCTCCGTGGGGTCGATCGGCTCGCTGACCAGCATCGGGTCGATCGCGAGCGTGGGCTCGGTCGGCTCGATCCTCAGCAGCGGCGGCATCGGGTGCTTCCTCGACCGTCCGGTGCTCGAGCCGCTGGTGCGCCGTCTGCTCTCCGGGAGGGCCGACCGACGGTGACGGCGTCGTGAGGTATTTGCACAGAATCCTCAACACCCTGTGCAGATCCGGCTGCCGATCGGTAGCGTGTGTCCACCCCCACGTCGTACGAGGTCGGCCCACTCCGGCCCCCCGGTGATCAGTGGGGTGGGCCGCCCTCGTCCACGGCGCGGCATCCGTGACGCTGTGCCGGTCAGTCCGGCCGTGCAGCCCCGTCGAGGAGGGCGTCGGTCGGTCCGGCGCCGATCAGGTGGCGCACGTCCCCGCCAGTCATCGGCGCGCGACCGACGTGCTGGGCTAGGGCCACGGCACGATCGACGAGCTGGTGGTTGTGGGTGACGGGGACGCCCTTGGAGAGGGTCAGGGTGTCCTCCATGCCGACGCGGAGGTGGCCGCCCATGGACAGGGCGGCGAGGGCGACGGGGAGGGCGGTGCGGCCGATGCCGGTGGCCGACCAGGAGGTGACCTGGGTTGGGAGGGCGGCGACCGCGGCGACCAGCGCGGGCGTCGTACCGGGCATGGCGCCGGGCACCCCCATGACGAGGTCGACGTGGACCTGGCCGCCGGCGGGCAGGCCGTGGGTGTCGACGAGCCGGCGCAGGGAGTGGACGTGGCCGAGGTCGAAGAGCTCGAACTCGGGTACGACGGCGCGGTCCTGGGCCTGGCGGTAGAGCTGGGTGATGAAGGGCCAGGGGTTGAGGAAGACGTCGTCGCCGAAGTTGGTGGTGCCCATGGTCAGGCTGCAGGAGTCGGGCTCGGCGTCGAGGACCTGCAGGCGCTGCTCGAGGGGGTCGTGGACCGAGCCCCCGGTGGAGAGCTGGACGACGAGGTCGGTCGCCTCGTGCAGGGCCTGGACGGTGTCGCGTAGGCGGGGGAGGTCGAGGGTGGGGCGGTGCTCGTCGTCGCGGACGTGCACGTGGATCATCCGGGCTCCGGCGGCCTCGCACGACTGAGCGGTCTCGACGAGCTCCTCGAGCGTGGTGGGCAGTGCGGGGCAGTCGGACTTCGCGGTCTCGGCGCCGGTCGGCGCGACGGTGATGAGGATGCCGTCGGGCGACGAGGTGGGGGTGCTCGGTGCTGCTGGGGGCATCGGGGGATCGTGTCAGACCGCGATGACCTCGACCATGGGTGCGTCACGGAGCCGCCGATCTGTCGTCACGAGCGGGAGACCGGTGGAGGCGGCGAGCTCGACGTAGAGCGCGTCCGACATCCGGAGGCCGTGCCGCCGGGCCCAGCACCCGGCCAGAAGGTTGATCACGTCGTGGTGCTGGATGGGGGCCGAACTCAGCCATCGGAGGCGCGACTCGACCTCGTCAGCGTCAAGGTCGCCCGCGCGGTGCAGGCGGCCCAGGGCCGAGAGGACCTCGGCGGGCAGATGCGCCGGAGCGTGCAACTCGTGGCCGGCGAGGCGGTCGCGCACGCCCGTGGACAGCTCGTTGCCGAGGAGGAGATCGACGAGAGCGGACGCGTCGACGACGACCTCAGCCATGTCGGGTCGGCGCCTTGTCTCGGACGTCGTCCAGCGCTTCGACCGCCCGCATGTGACGGACTCGGCCACCCCGGGTCGAGGGAAGCATCGCCAGCCAGGCGTCGGTCGAACGGGCCGCCAGCCTGCCCCGCACCGCTTCCTGCGTCACCGCCGACAGGTTGAGCTCGGCGTCCTTGGCGGCCGCTGCGAGGTCGTCGGGGAGGTAGATGTTGAGACGAGCCATACACACAAGGTACACACCGTTACCCGGAGAGTGGTCTCGATGGTTCCTGAGGAGGCAAGGAACAAGCCGTCTTGAAGGACAGGCTCGACCAGCGGGTTGCCTGGCTGCTCGACCAGCGGTGGTGTCAGCGGCGGGGGTTGATCCGCAGGGTGACGGCGTCGCTGGACGGCTCGGCGGCGGTCGAGCCGGCGTATGCCACGGTGATGACGTAGCGGCCGGGCTCGAGGCGGCGCGGCACGGTCAGCACGGTGCGGCCGTCCTCGTCGAGGGCGCCGCCGAAGCGGGCGCCGCGGGTGGTCGCGGTGACCTGTCCGGTCGGGGTCACCGAGCCGCCGGCGACCGCGACCCGGATCCGGGCCGGCTTCCGGCCCTGGGTGGCGACGGACTTGGTCAGCGAGGCCAAGGTCACGGTGGCGACCGGGGCGGCCTGCTCGTCGTCGCAGTCGGCGCCGGGGGCGTCGGGGTCGGTCTCGGGGCTGACGCCGGTGCAGGTGAACGCGCTCGGGTTGATCTCCTGCGGGCTGCGGCGCACCTGGGCGGCCTGCTCGTAGTCGTAGGCGAGGTCGAGCAGCGTCTCCTCGGAGAAAGCCGTGCCGAGGAAGGTGATCGGCACCGGCCGGCGGTTGGCCGGGGCGTAGCCCGCCGGCAGCGTCACCGACGGGTAGCCGGCCCGGGCGCCCACGCCGGTCGTGGCGGCGTTGCTGACGATGGCGTCGACGTCGTTGGTGGTCAGCGTGGTGTCGATGTTGGTGCGTGACTGCTGCAGCCCGAGCTCGCGGTTGGTCTGGTAGGTCGCCGCCTGGTCGGGGTCGCTCAGGTCGACGGCCTGGGCGTCGGTGAGCAGGGTCTGGCCGAACTTGAGTGCTGCGCCGGGGTTGGCGTCGTTGAAGGAGATGATGTCGGCCAGCGTGTCCCGCGGCGCCGCCTCGGGCAGGCGGGCCAGGTAGGCGTTGAGGTCGCGCTTGAACTCCTGGGTGAGGATGCTCGGCGCGGTCGCGTTGGCCGGCGCGGTGACCTGCACCAGCTCGGCGCCCTGGTCGCGCAGCACCTGCAGCGCCGCGTCGTACGTCGGGTTGGCGGTCGCGGGGGCGACGTACCCCAGCCGGACGCCCTGCAGCGCGTCGGTCGAGAGGCCCTCGGTGTAGTCGGTGTCGTCGTAGGCGGCGCCGGCCTCGGTCGCGGGGTCCTCCGGGTCTGCGCCGGTGGTCATGCCGGTGAGCATCGCGGCGGCGTCGGCGACCGAGCGGGTCATCGGGCCGGCGGTGTCCTGGGTGGCCGAGATCGGGACGATCCCGGTGCGGCTGATCAGGCCGACGGTGGGCTTGACCCCGACCAGGGAGTTGGCGTTGGCGGGGCTGAGGATCGACCCCGAGGTCTCGGTGCCCACTGCGGCGGCGGCCAGGCTCGCCGCCGACGCGACACCGGACCCGGCGCTGGAGCCGCTCGGGGTCTGGGAGAGGTCGTAGGGGTTGAGCACCTGACCGCCGAGCGAGCTGTAGCCCGCGGGCATGCCGTTGGTCATGAAGTTGGCGAACTCGGTGAGGTTGGTCTTGCCCAGGATGATCGCGCCGGCCTCCTCGAGAGAGTCGGTGACGGGGGCGTTGGCCGCCGGGAAGGAGTTGGCCAGGGCGACCGAGCCCGCGGTCGTGGGGTCCCCGGCGTGGTCGATGTTGTCCTTGATCAGGATCGGGATGCCCGAGAGCGGGCCGGTCGGCTCCCCGGCGGCGCGGGCGTCGTCCGCGGCCTGCGCGTCGGCGAGGGCGTCCGCGGAGAGGTGGCGGACCGCGTTGAGCGACGGCCCGTCGGAGTCCAGGCGGGTGATCCGGTCGAGGTAGGCCTCGACCAGCTCGACCGACGTCGTCCGGCCCTCGGTCAGCGCGGCCTGCAGGTCGGCGATCGAGGCGTCGGCGAGGTCTAGGCCGCCGGGGGTGGGAGCAACGTCGGCGCGTGCTGCGGCCGTCGTCTTCGCCTCGGGTGCGGCTGCCGACGGGCCGGTGGCCGTCACGGCCAGGCCGGTGAGGAGGACCGCGGCGGAGGCGGCAGCGCAGGTACGACGGGCGGTGCGGGCGTAGGGGAGCAACGGGGTCCTCGGGGCGTGGGGTGAAGGATGGGGAGCGGTCCGTGGACCTGCGCCCACAGCGTGGGGTCTCGTTGTTGCCGGCTCATGTCGAGAGCGTGTCGTGCCATCGCCACCGCCGACCGAGGCGCATGGTCACCTGCCGACGAGGACGAGGCTGGGCTCGAGGTCGACCGAACGTCGCTGACCCGAGATGAGCCCGGCCCACCCGCACCCCATCGGCTAGCGTCCCGGCCATGCCCAGGGCGACCGCGGTCATCCCGACGTATCGCCGACCGGTGATGCTGCGTGAGGCGATTCGGAGCGCGTTGGCCCAGACCTCGGCCGACCTGGAGGTCGTGGTGACGGTCGACGGCGACGACGCGGAGACCGCGGGACTGGTCGCGGACTGGCCGGACGACCGCGTCAGGGTGTTGTGGGACGGCCACCGGCGAGGCGAGGCCGGCAACACCGTCCGAGGCATCCTCGCCGCTCGGTCGGAGTTCGTGGGGATCCTCCACGACGACGACACCTGGGAGCCGGACCTGCTCGAGACTCTGCTCCCGCCGCTGGAGACCGACCCCACGGTCACGCTCAGCTTCGCTGACCACTACGTGACCGACGCCGCCGGAGCGGTCGACCTCGAGCTCACCGAGGCCAACTCGAGCCGCTACCGGCGTACAGAGCTCGAGCCCGGCCGCCACCAGCCGTTCCGCACCCAGGTGGTGCTCGATCTCACGGTCCCGGCCGTGATGACCACGGTGTACCGCAAGGACGCGCTCGACTTCTCCGACCTGCCCCGCACGCTCACAGCGAACTTCGACCTGTGGCTTGCGTGGGTGGCGGTGCGTGCCGGAGGGGCGGCTCACTACGACTCGGCCCGCCTCTCGGTGTACCGGACGCACGACGCCCAGGGCACGGTCACCGCTACGCAGTCCTGGCTCGACTCCGCGGTGGTCCTCGGTCACCGGTTCCTCGAGGCGCCCGAGCTCGCGGGTGAGCGCAGTCGGCTGCGGGGCTCGCTCGGCGACGCCTACCGTCGCCGCGCCGTGGTGCGACGAGCCGCGGGGGAGCGGGCCGACCTCGCGGGCGCCGTACGCGGGGTCCGCCTCCACCCCACCGCCAAGAACGTCGTGGGCCTCGCCCTGACCGTGCTGCCCGCGTCGGTCGCGCGACTCGCCACCCGCTGACGGCCCTGGCTCGCGCGAGCGATTCGTGTCCGGCGAAACGTCTGGGGTCGGCGGCGCGTCGGACGCCGGCGGGCAGGAGGCCCATGCAGGTCGAGAGAGGGTGGCGCAGGAAGCGGACGTGCCCGAGGTCGACGAGCTCGAGCTCGAGCACGACGGCGGTTCTGGTCCTGGCGGTAGAGCTGGGCAATGAGAGGCCAATGTGTCGAAAGGCGGGGAACGACCCGTCTCGAAGTGCGAGCTCGACAAGTGGGGGTTCGAGGTACGGCACAGGCGTGCGGGGGTCAGTCGCTCACGGCAGCGACGGCCTCGATCTCGACCAGCTGGTCGGCGTAGCCCAGGACGGTGACGCCGAGCAGGGTGCTGGGCGGGTCGTGGTCGCCGAACGCGTCCCGCACCACCCTCCACACGACCCCGAGGTCGGATCGGTCGGTCGAGGCGACGAGCACCCGGGTGCTGATCACGTCGGCGAGGCCGGCCCCGGCGTCGTACAACGCCGTCGTCATGGTGGCCACCGCCTGCGCGGCCTGAGCGGCGTAGTCGCCGACGGCGACCGTCCGGCCGTGCTCGTCGAGCGGGCAGGCGCCGGCGAGGAAGATCAGCCGGGTGCCGGCCGGGGCGGTCGCGGCGTGGGCGTACTCAGCCGCCGCCAGCGTCTGGGACCCGATAAGGGTGACGGCACCGGGCATGCCTGGACGCTAGTGGCGCGTCGAGGAGGATGGCGCGGTGCGGGCAGTGGTGCAGCGGGTCTCGTCGGCGTCGGTCACGGTCGGCGGGGAGGTCGTCGGGTCGCTGGCCGGGCCAGGACTGCTGGTCTACCTCGGCGTCACCCACGACGACGACCCCGAGACCTGCGCCTGGACGGCCCGCAAGATCTGGGACCTGCGGATCCTCGACGGTGAACGGTCCGCCTCCGACGTCGGAGCGCCGGTGCTGGTGGTCAGCCAGTTCACCCTGTACGGCGACGCCCGCAAGGGTCGGCGACCATCGTGGGGCGCCGCGGCTCCCGGGCCGATCAGCGAGCCGCTGTACGCCGCGGTGTGCGACGAGCTGGAGCGGCTCGGCGCCGAGGTCGCCCGCGGCGTCTTCGGTGCCGACATGGCCGTCGCCTCCGTCAACGACGGGCCGTTCACCGTGCTGCTGGAGAAGTGAGGTCGCCCGCGTCGGCAGGTCAGTGCGCCCACACGTGGTCGTCGGCGATCCGCACCGGGGTGTCGGAGCTGCGTGTCGTCCCGTCCCCGAGAACCGAGTACGTGTTGCGACCCCAGCACAGTCCGACGCCGTCGACGCGTACGGCGCAGGTGGCGGTGTCACCATTGTCGAGCTTCGAGAAGAGGTGACCGCCGCTGACGTCGCGGGGCGACGTGACGCGATCCGTCGACGCCGAGCCGAGCCCGAGCTGTCCGAAACGAGAATCGCCCCAGCACATCGCTCGACCACCCGGGCGGATGCCGCAGGTCGCGTTGCCACCGGCGCGAAGCGACGTCCACGTCCCGCCGCCGGAGATGCGGACGGGCACCTGGCGCTCCTCGCTGGTCCCGCCCTGCCCGAGTTGGCCGTACTCGTCCCAGCCCCAACACCATCCCGAGCCGTCGGTCTGCACCCCACACGTGTGGCTGGCCCCCAGGGTGAGGCTCCTCCACGTCGCGCCCCCGGCCACCTCGACCGGCGCGCTGCTGTCAGCGTCACCGTCCCCGAGCTGGCCTGCGGCGTCGTAGCCCCAGCACCACGCGCTCCCCTCGGTCCTGATCCCGCAGGAGTGGTAGGCGCCGGCGACGACGCTGCTCCATCGGGCATCACCGGCCACCGGGGTGGGGACTGCCGCATATTCGCCGTCGCCCTCCTCGGGTGTACGACCGAGCTGCTGGGTCTGGTCGTAGCCCCAGCAGAGGGCGGTGCCGTCGTCCTTGACTCCGCATGTGTGGGCCAGCCCCGCACTGATCGTGCGCCATGTACCTCCTCCGGCCACCGGGGTGGGCACGAAGCGATCGGTGGTCGTGCCGTCACCGAGCGCACCGACCCCGTTCTCGCCCCAGCAGTACGCCCGGCCGTCGGTCCGCAGCCCGCACGTGTGGCCTCGCCCCTTCGACACGAGGTCCCATCGTCCGGGTTGTCTCACGGGGCGGGGGTCGGTGAGCTCATCGTCCGCGAGCTGACGGACACCCCAGCACCACAGCTCTCCATCGACCTCGAGCGAGCATGCGTTGTCAGCGGCCACGCTGATCGTCTCGTGTCTCGCGAGCGCCGGGTCCGGCCCCGGGTCGGAGCGCAGCTCTCGCACCGGGGTGATGACGCGAGGCTTGCCGCCTCCGGGGCGGGTGTATGCCCGGAAGCGCTGGTCGCCGGACGGCGGGACGGTGAGGTCCCGCGCGAGCTTGCCCTTCCCGTTCTGCTGTCCGCGAGCGACCGTGCGCCACTGGTCGCCGCGCGCCACCTGGATCTCGACGACCGCGCCCCGCTGGGCCGGTACAAAGCTCGCGACCGCGCGGATCGACGTACCGGCAACGGCCGAGGACGGCACCGCCAACGAGCCGCGTTGACTCACGCGCTCGGCGGGAGCGGTGACAGACGCCGCGTCGGCAGCGGGCGAGGTGACCGCGATCAACGCCCACGCCAGCGCGGTGGCGCAGAGGATCCCGATCGTGCGTGCCCGTCCCATGGTGCCCCCGAGTGTCGACC
>Ga0325400_1004202_pt1 | contig 13278 bp, 15 predicted proteins | sample PopdelMetagenome_2_FD_205662 | JGI IMG/M metagenome (GOLD analysis project Ga0325400, IMG submission 205662) | Populus deltoides microbial communities from Bellville, Georgia, United States - Xylem-PdKOR-R1 | ecosystem: Host-associated > Plants > Phyllosphere > Stem > Wood/Secondary xylem... | reverse complement strand
ACGACAGCGGCGGAACGATTGTGTTGTCGGGGACGTGGGTGTCCATGGTGCCCTACCTGTCAGAGGTGGACAGGATGGCGTGGCGCGGCGCGAACGGCGCCGCGCCTTTTCAGGCCCTAGTTCGGGGCCGTAAGGTTCGACAGGAACATGACTCCAACGGGAGCGTTCGCGGCCAGATGGACCAGCGCCCCACGCGGTGCGGATTGCTCCAGGGCTCGCCCGACCTGCTGAGCCGCAGCCCCCGCACCGACCGCCAGCTGCTGCTCGGGGTTGAGTCGGGTGATGTAGGACTGACCGCCGAAGGGGCTGACTTGGCCGAAGGTATTGGAGGTGGTTGCCACTGCCTGTCCCAGTCCCGCCACGAAAGCCGCCGCGGCGGGTAGGAGGAAGCGCTCACCCAGGCGCTGATCGACGCTCGATGCCACAGCGGTTTCCATGGTGTCAGGGGCGATCACGAGCCCCTCGGCCGGGATCTCCTGTCCCTGGAACTGCACGGAGTTGATGCGGACAACCAGGCGGCTGATCGTCCCTGGCTTGCTGAAAGTGCCGATCAGGCGGGCGCCGGCGATCGGTCCGGTGTCGGCCTGCAGCACGATAGGGCCGCCGCTCTCGCTATTCACCGCCAGAACGGTGTGCGCGTAGATGCCGCGTCCGGCCGGAACCAGCACGCGCCCCTGTGGAGCGGCGGTGGAACGCGACGGCAGGGGGGCAGTAGCCGCAGCCGGCGTAACCTCGCCAGAGGAGACCTGACGCGCCAGAGGCGGGGATCCGCCATTGCCGCGCCGTCCGTCCTCGCCATCGGCGGCCGAGGCCGAACTCGGTGGGGCAAGGGTGACAGTGGTCCTTCCCGGTCGCCCCTGCCAGCTTCCCATCATCCGGCTGATCGCCTCCCGAAAGGCGGGATCGTCCACCGGCTGCTGCTGCGTCGTGGTCTGCGATACCGTGCGGACTGGGTTCTGCTGCGGAGCAGCCGCCACGGCCGGTTGGATCCGCGCCGGCGGGGCCGGCGTCTCAAACAGCACAGGTGGAGCGGCGGTCGTGGCACGGGCCTGCACTGCCTGCGCCGGTGGAGGGGCAGGCGGACCTGCGGCGACAGTGGCAGCGGGAGCCGGAGGCGGTAGCAGCGCCGCCACGTCGGTCACCCGCTGGCTGGCGTTGATGGGGGGCGTGTAGGATCGTCCCTGGGCCTGCGCCTGTTCGGCCTGGCGCTGGTTCTCGGCAACAGCAAGCCGCGTCTGGTAAGGTGTGGAGTTGGTTCCACCGGGCAGTGAGTTGACGCTGGCCTGCCGCGCAACGCGGCTTTCCGGCAGCGGATCGTCGCCTGCCAACGTGGCGGTGACGATAACGCCGACGACGACCAACCCGATCCCGCCAATCACCACGAAGCGCATCGGACCGGCAGAGCCGACCTTGTTGAATGGGCCGCGTAAGCCGCGGCGGATGGCAGTGCCGGACATCAGCGCTCCTCCCTCAGTTCGGCCGAAACCGTGCGATTGTTGACAGACAGAAGCACCACCGGCGTTGGCGGCAGCGCATAGACCGTGGTGCCGCCCTCGCCGTACTGGGAAGCATCCCAGGGCGGGGACATCAGCGTGTGCCGCGTGCGCAGGTAGATCTGGCTGCCCAGGCGCCATGCCCGCACGTCGTCAGGTGACACCCCGCTGACGGCGAGCGGCACCGCGTCCGCCGGGGCGATACCCGACAGCATGGCCGTCAGATACGGCGCCCCCGTCACCGGAGCGTTGGGCCGCGTGTCGATCTGAATGCGGGCGTTCGGCCCGCGGCTGGAAACGTGGATGCTGACGTCGGCATCGTAGCGGGTCTGGCCGGACACCATCAGGAAGGATACCGGCTTGGGCGCGCCCTGCAGGTTCACCAACAGGCCACCACGCGGACTGATCGACATCGGTGTGATCTGGATAGTGTTGGAGCCGCGCACCGGCACGCAGACGTGGAAGCCCGCGATATCCGCCGAGGGGCCACCAGGCCCGGCCGGGCCAGCATTGGGCGAGGTCGAGCATCCGCCCACGCCGGCACCGCCGCCGCCCGACACGTTGGCATTGTTGGAGTTGGTGTCCCAGGCGATTGGCCAAGGCTGCCCAGTGGCGTCGAAGAAGCTCAGTGCCGTGGGGTAGCCGCGCACCGTCTGCACGATCGAGGTGGGCTGGCCGGGTTGGAAGGTGATGTTGACCGGCCGGCTCACCGGCGAGGCGATCAACGCTGTGCTCTCCTCCTGCGCGCGCTGTACCTCGCCGAAGCGACGCGCGAGCTCGCGGATCATGTCGGGGGTGAGGGGGATCGCGTCCTCCAGCATGCGCTGCCGCACCGCACCTCTATCAGCCGGTGCTACGGGCGAAGCGGACTGCTGAGGTGGGTTAGGCGCCTGCGCCAGCGCCGTGCCCGAAAGGCAAACTCCGCTGGCCAGGGCGAAAACGATCTGACGGGCTCTCATGGCGGGCGCTCCTGCGAGGTTCATCGGGCTGTCGCGACCAACTGTTCAACCACGAGCCCATCCGGACGATCCTCGTCATTGGTGCGAACGACGAGTGCGCTGATCATCAGGTTCGCCTGGCTCGTCTGCTGCGAATTCTCGCAGGTCTGAACGATGGGAAACTGGATCTCGTAAGCGAGGCGGCCGTCGATCATCTTGGGCTCCGTGATCGCCGCCGCGCGCTGGGTTTGTGCGAAGCATGTCAGGCGCGCGCGTTTCATGGCTTCGAAGTTGCCGGACGCGATGTAGCTGCGAGCGAAGGTGTTCCAACCATTTAGTGAGAACCGGCGCCCGGCTGCGTTCAGCTGCGTAGCGTAGTCATGGTAATTGACGTTGTAGGCCGCCAACACGGCACGAACCGTCCATTCGAGGAACTGGGTGTCGTCCAGTACGGGGCTTTCAAGTCCGCGAATGGGGCGAGGCGGGTTGCGCCCGTCCACAAGGAAGTATCGCGTCTCGTTCGGGCGTGTCTGAAGCCAGTAGGAGTGAGCCACCGATGCGGTGGTCACCAGTGACAGAGCGATGACCGCGCCGATGAGCCGATTGACGAGCTTGCCCTGGAAGTCGGGATCACTCAGCCGGCGGGTAACCGCTGCTCTCTCGTTCTGCATGAGGTGCCTCTCAATTCCGGCACCCATTTTCGTTGGCGGTGGCGCGAACGGCGCGGCATCGCTGTTGATTTTCTACGTGTTCAACGAAAACCGAGATCGCGCCTGACAGCGGTAAGGCTCATCGGTGCGAGGGCGCGCTTGTGCAGCTCGGCCGAAAGAGCATCGCTCCAACCAGTGGCAGCTTCTGGAACGTCTCCGTCCGGCTCCTGGTCGGAACACACGTCATCACCCGCCGGAGCGTCCAACGCTCCCCCGTCGTCACTCATATCCGATTCCGCCGTTTTGGGGTTGTGTGCCGCCGTGCGATCAGCCGCGTTCTGCGGCTCTAAAGGATCGCCCGGAAAGCCTCGTGGTATGCCTTCGAACGCTTGGCCACCTTGCTCGTCGTCTCGCCGAAGTGCGCGGACCAGAAGATCTGGTTCTTCAGAAAGCTGCACTGCCGCATCTTGTATCGAGACTTGCGGATGCGCTCCTGCCCGATTGCCGGATCGTAGAAGTCGACCAGCTCCTTACGATCGCGCGGCGGAACACCGAGCGCAGAAAGACGGGTGCATATCGCGCGTGGCGAGATGCCAAGGTCTCGTGCGATGGCCTTGTGGTGCTGACATGACCAGGCACGGTCCGAGATTTCTAGATCCAGCGCCGTGGTCCACCGGACCTCGTCGCGGTTGAGCTTGCGCTCGATCCGCAGGATCTCGCCACTGGCGCGCGTGATGACCTTGACCAGCGACTTGTCGACGGTATCGAACAGGTCGCGGCAGAGAGCTCCCAGAGCACCCCGAGCCCGCTGCAGCTGATCGAATGCTTCGGGCGTCGGCTGATGCAGGTCACGTCGCGAGCGACGCGGAAGGCCAAGTCGCCTTACCTGCCCATAGATACTGCTCAAGCTGCGTCCGAAGATCTTGGAGGCGCTCGACGCCTTCCAGTTGTCGAGCCAGCAGTCGATCAAACGACGAAAGTCGGAGACCGGCCACGCCTTGGCGTGCTTCATGCGCCGGAACGGTTCGTCGTGCGGGGTTGCCAGTCCCAGCTCCACAACTCGTCCCATGATGATTGCCGGTGCCGCTCCAAGGTAGGCGCTGATAGCCTGCAGCCCCAGCCCCTTGCCGATCATTCCCGCCAGTGCGCCATCGTACCGCCACGGCGTCTGCGAGATCGCTCCCCCCGCCAGGGGAGTGATTTGCGGAGCAGATACGGCAACAGGGGCATGGGTCAGGAACACTTAGGCTCTCCACCTTCCGTGAAGAATCCCTAACATCCCACAAGCATGTGATGCAACCAGTCTTATATGGTTAAAGCTAGGAAAAATGCGCTCTGGTAAGGTTCGAGAGCATGCGAACGGAAGCGGTCTGTAAGGATAAGAGCATTGAAGCCCGGCGCCCCCTATCCTTCCTGCTGGGGCAATGTGCGGAGGAAAACGGCGAGCTGGCTCAGGCGCATGGTCTCGCGTGACGACACCTCCAGCCGCTCCAGCACTTCATCAAGCGTCTGCGGAGCCGGTTTTTCTGCCTCGGTCACCTCGACCGGCACAGGCATGAGGTCTCTCACGCTGGTCCCGAGCCCTTTCGCGAGTTTGACCAGCGTCTTGAGCTGCAGGTTCTGGATACCCGCCTCTGTCTGGAACAGTGTGGCCTGGGGGATGTTCGCAGCTTCAGCTGCTTGCGCCTGTGTCAGCCTCTGACGAGTACGGATTTCCCTGACCCGCCGACCAACCTCGACAAGGAATGGGTCTTTCTGCCCGGCTTCCTGGACATCGCCTCTGGTCCTGCGTGTCATTGCCCAGTTCCCACCCAGCACCATCCGTCTCCCCTGGATCCAATCCCTTGGAGAACAAGAATCGAGGAAGTTGGCGCGCTCGGAAACGGTTGTTGGGGAATAAGTCGTTCGCGCCGATCCCTGGCACCCTCCATCGAGACAAGGAGTGTGCTATGACCCTGGTGACTACGCTGCTTCTCACGACACACTTGATGGCTCCCCAACCACTTCAAATCGACTTCCGGCTATCACCTGCCGGTGCCCCAGCAGGGCAAGCCTTGGTAACACGGCCCCCGTTCGTCGACCCTCTGGCCGGCATGGCAGAGAATCGAACCAATACAACCGCCTCGCCACGCCGAGCGAGTTCACCTAGCGTATCGTTCACGCCAGCGCGAGGCTTCGGAACGGACGTTCCGCTGTCGTTTGCGGCCCGTCAAATCGTTCCCGAAGGTTTGCGGGTACAATACGGCCCCGGATTTGAAACGGACGCACTGGTATCGTGGGTGGGCGGCAAGCCCTGGAACCGTGCTTTGCAGGAAGCAATCCGGCCCCTTGGGCTGCGGATGACACTGGCTGGAAGAACCGTAACCATCACGCGTTGAGGGCGCGCCGTTCGCGTCGACCATCGGCACCCTGTTCTTCCCACGAGAGGAAGGACCGGACGAATGCCCGACCTGGAGAGATCAAGCGTACTGGATTGGCTTCGTCAGACGGAGCCACGGATTGCAGCCCGGGTCGCCTCGCCCATTCGAAGCATCGAGGATGCCCAGGAGGTCCGGGCGTTGCTGATGGACCTAGGCTTGGCCCTGGACGCCGGTAGCCCCGACAGGGTCGGTCGTGGCCTCGCCAAGGACGACGCGCGCGTTGCTCGGGAAATCATAGCCCAGCTCGGTGTTGCACGCATGCTGCGCCTCCTCGAATGGATCGACGGTGCTACGGCTCCCGAGGCAGCGGCTATCCTCCGCACCGCCCTCCTGCAGGACGACACATCGGAGGCCGGTCGTGCCCTCCGCTCGACCCTCGATGTCCTGCATCGACAGGATCTCCTTGCCCGCATCTTCGCTCCCGATCGCCTGGAGGCCCTGATCGGGGCGAGCACCGAACCTGCGAAGGAGGCCGCATGATGCGGCGTTTTGCCCTTACCCTTGCGCTCGTGAGCATGCCGCTTCTGGCCTATGCCCAGACTACCGGCAGCGTTGGCTGCGCCGCCATCACCCAGGCCGCAGCCGATGGCATTTCAGCCCGCGTTCAAGCGGACGATGCCTCGATCCGGCCGCCCAACAGCGTGAAGAACCTGTCCTGTCTGGACGGCTTCTTTCGCGGCGTTGGGCTCAACGTCATTTCCAACCTGCTCGACCCGACGTCACTGCTTGACGCCGTGCAGGGGCAAATCTGCGCCGCGGCGAACCAGGCGTGGCAGTCGGCGCTGGGATCGGCGCAGTGCGGCCTCACAGTGTCAGGCTTCAATCTCGGCTTTGGTGGATTTGGTGGCGGAGTCATGTGCCCGCGCCTGAGCTTTGGCGGCGGTGGGCCGCCGATCGGCTCTGTTGGCACCGGCGCGAACACCACCGGCAGCCTCTACGTCAACGGATCTCCGCTAGCGCCAACCGGATACACCCTGCCCAGCGCGGGCCGCTAGAGCGAGGAAGGACACAGCTTATGCGCAATCGTCTTAAATCTTCGGTCGCCGTCATTGTTCTGGCAGGCGGGTTCCTTGTCACGGCACCCCGGCTGGCACATGCCGAGTGGCCGACCTTCGACGCCATCACGCACTTTCTGATCGAGCAGTCGCAGAAGGCGATGACGAGCGCTGTCGATAAAGTCTACGACAACGTCACCAATATCGGCACCCTGATCAGTGATCGCCTGACCGGTGTCGGCAACCAGCTTAACGACCGGCTTGGCGACGGCTTCACCCAGACCGCGAATTACCAGCGCGCACAGATCGGTGCCGTGCAGCAGATCGCGGACGCCTCCAACAGCGCCAATGCCCGCTTCTACCGGGATATGCGCAATTCCGAGATCCGTGACGAGCACACCGCGTCGCCACAAGCTTGCCTTGCCTTAGATAGCGGACAGTCCAGCGGGCAGTCACAGATCCAGGGCGGACGGATCGCTACTGCCATCGCCGATGTCATGGACGCCCGTGGCGAGGGCGGCCCGAACACGCCAGCTTGGTTCGGGCAGGCGCAATCCATGACCTCCTCCAACGCCCTCCACTTGTCGCGCTACTGCGACGCCGATGAAGCGGCAGCCGGGCTTTGCACAGCCTCCGCACGACCCAACGCTGACGTGCGTGCCATCAGTTTCGTGCGCGAGGTTTACCCCGACGGCGATGCGGTAAATGCAGCGAACGACTTCTCTACCAACGTCGTACAGCCTGTGGTGCCGGCTGCGTTGCGAGGGGATCACCTGACCTCTGTCGAGGGCCAGGATGCTTCCGCCCGGCGGCGGGCCTACGACGCCCGCATGTCCCTGTCCCGCTCGGTGTTCAGTCACCAGATCGCCCTGCAGGCGCCCACCGTCACGCTCAACGAGGCACAGCAGGCGCAGCTCCGGGCGCGGGGCGTCGAGCCGCCGGCCGCCGGTTCCTGGCTACAGGTTCTCGGTCTCGAGGTGGACCGGCGTTTCACCCATGTGGCTTGGGCGGCCTCGCTGCACAACATGACCCCAGCGGCAGTTAGCCGCGAGATCGCGCAGGAGCTGGCGCTTTCTAACTACCTCGCCCTCGCCAACCTGCGCCTGCAGATGCAGTCGGCCGCCGTGAGCGCCGCCAACCTTGCTGTCGACGTCGAGCGTGGCTTCACGGGCGTCGTGTCCATGCCTTCTCCCACCATCGCCGCCAACTGAAGGAGCCCGCGAATGTCGGCCACCATGATCGAGGCGCCTGCAGCGGTGCCTCCAGGCAAAGATCCCCTCCGTGAGCTGGTCGAACGTATGGACCAGATGCGGCTCGCGATCGTTGGACACGATCCCAAGCTGAGCAGTCAGATCGAAGGGCTCGCGGCCGCCATGCGGAAGCCGGAACACGTCGACAGCGTCGAGTTCCGAACCCGCGTGGCTTACGTCTACCAGGACTTCAAAGGGCTCGCGGGACCTGCGGTGGGCTTGTCGGAGGGACTTCGCTCCGAGATGGAGCGTCTGGCGGCCACAGCACCTGGCCTTGGTAATCTCCGCATCCACGACATGCTCAAGGAGATCCCCAACCTCAACAATTCCAAGCTGACGGCCGATATCCGCAAGCTCGCTTTCGAAGTTGGGCGCGAGGGAGGCGACCAGAACCGGCCGGACGTTCTGGATCGTGTTGAGAGCCTCGAGAGCAGGCTCGCCCTTCTAGGGGCAGGACCCACCGCATCTCGCAATGTGTCAGCCGCTTCGCCATCGCGAGCGACGGACACGAGCCAGCCTCAAGCTGGGCAACCTCCAGTAGCTCCAGCCTCGAAGCCGGACGAGAAGGTACAAGCGTCGATGTCACCAGGGGAAGGGATCCGCCCTCCGCCTGGCTCCCCGGTAGCCCAAGCACCGGTTGCCGCGCCCCCTTCCGGCGGCGGGCCTCGTTCTCCCGACGGCCAGTCACACCCCTCCACCCAGCCGACCCAGGGAGTGGAAGCCGGCCAGGGGGGGCACGGTCCGAGCATCCTTGGCCGTGTCGTCTTGGCTATGGCAGAACCGCGGGAGGAGAACCCTCCGCCATGGCGGCAGCCCGCAACCCCCATCGGCGACCGCATCAATCGGTTTGTGAGCAAGTTCAGCGACGAATCCGCCGTTGGGCTGGCTGAAGCGTCCGGGCAGAAAGCGGTGGAAGCCCTCCGTAGCTTTGCCCAGGGCGCCGGCGCCGGTGTTATGGCCCGCATCAACGAGGCGGCCCGCTCGGACCCGCAGGGAATGCAGGGTGTGCTGTCCGAGATGCGCGAGGGCGGACGCCACGCGGAGCTGCGGACCCAGTTCAACAACGCTCTCGTTCAGGATAAGGGGGTAGCCGCTTCCTACGACGCCGCAACCTCCGCAGTGAAGCAGTACGGCGCCGACCGGCAAGCCGCCGAAGCGGTGATGCTCAAGCGGCCGGACCCCAGTGTCCTCGCTGGGCGGTTTGAACGACTGGATGCCCAGATCGGGGAAGCGGCCGTCCAGGTGCCGGCGCGTCAGGAGGGCAAGAGCGTCATGGACGATCTTGGCCAGAAGGTAGCCGAACTGGTGAGGCGGGCGACCGAAGCAATCCGCTCTGCCCTTGAAGGAGGGCCTCGCGCTTCCGCGTCGGCATCGTCCAGCCCCTCTCCTGGACCGTAGGGCGCCGTTCGCGCCGCGCCAGCGCATCCTCGCGGGGAACCCCGCCCGCGAGGATGCGATGCGCCACAACCAACAGGTCCTCTTCTTGGGACTACTCCTGCCGGCCCTGCTCCTAGCAGGGCCGGTCCTGGCCCAGACGGGCGTTGACATGAGCTGGTCCGCCCTCGATCCGGGCGATGACTGGGCTGCTACGGTGGTCCGCTCGGTCTTCCCGGTTGGCGGCAGCACCGGCACCGTCAGCACCGGCAACGCCGCGACTGTGGTCGGCACCCTGGTCCGCTACCTGACCGGCTTCGTGTCCTCCATAGCCATGGTCTTCCTGATCTACTCGCTGCTGATGCAGATGTGGCGCGGGGCCGAGACCGGCCGGCTGCTCACCGACGGCATGAGCGGCATTTTCGCCCTGCGTCTTGGGGTCGCAGCCATCTTTATGTTCCCCCTCTCCTCCGGGTTCAGTGCAGGACAGGCAGCCGTGGTGCAGTTCTCCATGTGGGGGATCGGCATGGCCCGCACGGTCTATTCGAGCGCCGTGCAGGCGATCGGCGCCGACGCTCGGGTGATTGCCGATCCCATCATCCCGGGCACCCGGACCATTGTGGCGGGGCTGATCCGCAATGAGTTCTGCCGTGCCCTGGTGAACGCCGCCTCCAACAACCCGAACCTGGTCCCGGTGCCCGCCCCTGTTTCGGCCGCGACGGCCGGCGGCAACACCGTTCAGACCTGGAGCTACCGCCTATCCTCCGGCAACGAGGTCGGTGCTCCGGTGTGTGGTTCCGTCACCCTGCGTATCTCGGCCGGCAGCTACGGGACCATCGCCGGCGTCAGCATCGACATGGGTGCCAAGCAGCGCGAAATTCTGAACGCCGTCTTGGAGAACACCATCCGCCCGCAGGCCGTACTGGCCGCCCAGCAGCTCTACTCGAGTAGGCACCTGAGTTCCATGGAGCCGCTCATGGGAGTGCTGGTGGCGGGCACCTCGGACTACACCACCCGCCTGACCAGCGCTGCCAGTCAGGCCATGAGCCAGCTGCGCGCCAAGATGGCCGATGCCCGCGGCAGCGGTGCCAATGCCGACGCCAGCCAGACCCGCCTTGCGGCGTTGGGCTGGAGTTCTGCCGGGGCCTACTACCTCGAGTTCAGCCGACTCAACGGCGCCACCCTGTCTTTGATGAGCGCTGTGCCGGTCCTGGGTAAGCCCTCCGGCCAGGGACTTGGCCGGTCACTCGGCAATGATCTGACCCCCTACATGCAGGCATCCGAGAGCTTTATGAACCGCATGTCGGCATACGTGGCCACCGTCGATCAGGTGAACACGCCGATCGGCGGTGCGGTTCTGTTCGCGGGCGCTTCGCCGGCTGAGGACGGCGCTGGGCTGATTGACCGGGTGTTTCGCTATATGAACCTCGGCGAAACCCTGCTCGGCCTCATCACCAACTACCTCGTGGCCCCAGGGGTCAGCGTCTGGACGGATCCGTTCGGCAGCCTGATGCAAGTCGGGCATGCCATGGTCACCGCCGGCCTCGGTGCCCTAGGTGCCGCCGGGGTAGCAGTCGCCGCTTCCGAGGCTACCACTACAGCCACCGGTGGGATTCCGATTGTTGGAGGAGCACTCGGCGCGACCACCGCCGGCATCGGCAAGGCGCTGGAGTTCTTCTCCCCGGCCATTTTCGCGCTTGCCAGCGGTCTCTTGGTTCCAGGGCTGACCATCGCCTACGTCCTGCCGATGATCCCCTTTCTGATCTGGCTGGCGGGGGTCGCGGGCTGGCTCATACTGGTATGCGAAGCCGTGATAGCCGTGCCGCTCTGGATGCTGGCGCACATGACCATGCGTGGGGAAGGGCTGCACGGGAAGGCTACGGAAGGCTACTCGCTCATCTTCAATGTGCTGTTTCGGCCGGTGTTGATGCTGCTCGGCCTATTCCTGGGGTACTTCATCTTCGCCAGCACGTCGTGGTTGCTGCGTCAGGGCTTCGGTGTGGCAGCCGGTTTCGTGCTGGGCAACGGGTGGGTTGTGACGAATGTCATCGGCGTGATCGTACTGATGTGCATCTTCGTCCTGTGCCACGTCGTGCTGGCCTTGATGTCGTTCCGGATGATCTCGCTCGTACCCCATCATGTCCCGCGCTTGATCGGCTTCCTGCCGGCTAACCGGGTCGACATGGACGGATTTAGCCGTGACGCCGCCCTGGTCGGGGCTGCTGGTGCTCTGAAGACGATACAAGGTGCCGCTCTTGCGACCGCTGATGGAGCAAAGAAGTCGCTTGGATCTCAGAGAGCCCTGGTTGATGGTAGAGGTTCTGGTTCCGCGGACGAGGCGGATGGGATGGACTCCACGATGAGGGCGGCCACAGATCATTCTGGGTCGTCCCGAGATGGGTGATATGGACGAAGATGAAGATGGCGGTCTGACATCCGGTATAAGCGGCGGCGCTGGTTACATTCTCGGTCGCATGGCGGCCGAGAGTGACCAGCGGATGGCTGACTTTACCCACCGTGTCTTCTCGCCAACGCCTCCCCGGCGCCGCCGTTACGACGCTGAGGAGGTTCACGAGGTTATCGACGGCTGGAAAGCCGCCGTTCGATCGCGCGATGCGACGATTGAGCAGCTCCGGACGAACAATGCCGCTTTGACTGCTGAGCGGGATCAGCTGCACATCCGCAATGCTCAGATGGAAGGCGAGGCGGCCAGGATGCAGGCCGCCTACGCCGATCTGCAGAAGCGCGAAGAAGCCGCAAACAAGCATTGGGACGAGGCAGCCGAAGCCGGCCACAAGGATGACTTCGACCTTTTCCTGGCCCGGCAGGAGATCGCGCGACTGACGGTGCAAATCGAGCGGTTGACGCGAGGCGAGAACTAGCCGGACCGTTCGCGCCGACTGTCGGCATCATGGGGCATCAACCAGGATAGACCCATGCAACGCTTCTCAGGCCTTCTTATCCTCACTGCCCTGTCTCTCGGAGCTTGCAGCAGCGGGAACCTCCGCTCGGTCAGCAGCTACGGCGCACCGGCTGCGCCAACGGTCCAGCAGCCGAGCTACGACCCCTACGCCGCCGCGGGCTCTGCCAACGCTACCTGGGCACCCCCGGTCCTCAACCGCAACGGTAACATCGTGCGTCCCTACGATCCGGGCGTGATGTCCGGCCGACCGGACTACGAGCATGCGGCTTGGGCTACCGGGGCAGCGGGTGGGTCCGCCGCTGCCCTTCCGGGCACCTTCTAGCCCGCACTCGGCCAGAAGGGCTCGGTCGTGCGCAGGTATGTGCCGGCCGAGCCCAGGTTTCCTGTTCGCAGCTGCCAGTTCTGCCAGGCGCTGCGGAATGCCAGCACGAAGAAGGCCGCGCAGAAGGGCAGGAACTGCACCGCTGCCCATACTCGCTCCTGTGACCACGGCGTTCCCATGGCCTGCCAGGCCCAGAGACCTAGGAATACCCAGGCCGCCCCGAAGCAGCCCCAAGCCAACCGCGACGTCTGCTTCCGCCTCGTCGCACGCAGTTGCTGTAGCTCCTGCTCGGAGATCCCCATCGTGAAGGCCGTCGCTGCGACGTCCAGTCGGCCATCTTCATCAGCGATCGGCCCAGTACCCTCTGGCCTTGAACGCCGGAGCGCTGCCGCCAGCTCACCGATTAAGCGGGCACCTCCCCGGACCTCACGAGCCCCAATTGCTTCGCTTGTACGCCGGCGCACCCAGCGTGGCCCTGCCAGCACCCAGGAGAAGCGCTGCTGGCGCACCTGCACGGGCTTCTGCAGGCCTGGACCAAGATTGATGGCCATCTTCAGCTTCCCTGTATCGAGGCAACGAGCGCGTCGATGTCGTTCGGCATGCCATCCGAGCGACCCTCACTCCCGTCTGCACGGCGCCAGAGCAGCGTCGGCGTGCCGCGAAGGCGGATCGCCTGAGCCGCTTCCATGTTCGTGCGGAGACGAGGCGCGGCTTCCGCATCAGCTGCGCCTTGTAGGTTGCCGCGGCTCCAGGCAGCGACCATCTGGTCGGCCGGTTTGCTCAACATGGCCAAGCTGTCGGTGGTGCTGTGGCCCGCATTCTGATGGTCAAGAATAGCCACTGGGATCACGGAGAGACGGACCTTCCCACTGGCCACCAACGGCCACAGGCGCTGCATCGCCTGAACCGAGTA
>Ga0325400_1004201_pt1 | contig 13279 bp, 14 predicted proteins | sample PopdelMetagenome_2_FD_205662 | JGI IMG/M metagenome (GOLD analysis project Ga0325400, IMG submission 205662) | Populus deltoides microbial communities from Bellville, Georgia, United States - Xylem-PdKOR-R1 | ecosystem: Host-associated > Plants > Phyllosphere > Stem > Wood/Secondary xylem... | reverse complement strand
TCCAGCTGGAGGTTGGAGCGCAGCCGATCGTCGTCCGAGATGTCGTAGCGCTTCATGAAGGTGCGGTCGGTCTCGCGCCGGGCGATGGCGGACAGCGTCCAGTTGGGGCCGAACTGCCAGCGGCCGGTGGCGTCGACGAAGGCGCGGATGCCGCGGTTCTTGTCCGATGCGTCGAAAGTGGCGGGCAGGCGCGAGCCGTAGGTGGCCATGCCGCGCACCTGGAACGCGCCGGTGGAGCCGAGATAGCGATAGGTCGTGTCCAGCGCCGGCAGCACCTTGCTGTAGAGCCGGGGCGTTATCGTGATGTCGCGGTTGGGGGCGAGCTGCCAGTAATAAGGCAGGTCGATCTCCAGCCCGTTGCGGCGGCTGATCTGCGCGCTGGGCAGCAGCAGGCCCGAGCCGCCGCCGCCCGTGCCGGAGCCGTCGGGGTGGCTCAGCCGCGGCAAGGCGAGCACGGTCAGGCCGAACAGGCGGAAGCGTGCGTCGCGGTAGAAGATGCGGTGACGCTGCCGGTCGTACGTGACGCGCAGCGCGGTGATCTGCCACGACGGGCGCTTGGGGCAATCATCGTCGTCGGCCACGCGGCATGGCGTATAGGCGGCATGGTCGAGCACGTAGCGGTCGCCGTTGCGCGTGCTCTTGGCCGCCGCCACGCGGCCGCCATTCTCCAGCACTAGCAGCAGGTTGTCGGCGATGCCGGTCTTTAGGTCGTCCGACAGCTGGACGCGATCGGCGTAGGACGTGTCGCCGCCGGGATTGACGATCGCCACCCCGCCGCTTGCCGAAACCTCGCCCGTCTTGCGGTTCCAGGTGACCGTGTCGGCGCGTAACCGACTGCCGCTGCGCAGCATGCGAACGTCGCCGGTGGCGGTGACGATGTCGGCATCCTGATCGTAGTCGAGCTGGGTGGCGGAGAAGGTGATCTCCTCGGCACCCTGCGGCGCGGCGGCCCCGGCGCCGTCGGCAGGCGGCTGCAGCGCGCGGTCGACGAGGTCCTGCGCCACGGCGGGGCTCGCCACGAGGACGAGCCCGGACAGGGCGAGCCCGTTCAGCCAGCGCTCGCGTCCCCGCCCCATGGGCGCGCGCCCTATCCAGCCCCGTCCGGTTCCGCAATGCGATGGACGCCGAGCGGCCGGACCCATGACTTTTCTGCAACGCCGCCGCCTAGGAAAGCGGGACCCGCAGGCGTAAGCGTGCGCCATTCTTGTTCCTTGCCGGAGGCCGCCGCCTTGATCCGCATCTCGTTCCTTGCCGACCGTCCCGCCGACTGCCCGGTGCTGGTGCTTCCCGTCGCCGCCGATGCCGCGGCCGATGCGGGCCTGCCGGCTCCGCTGGGCGAGGTCGCCCGGGCCGCCGCCGCCACCGCGCGCTTCACGGGCGAAGCGGGCGCGATCGCCGAGTTCCACGGCGCGGGCGAGAACGGGGCGGTGACGCACGTGCTGCTGGCCGGCACGGGCAAAGGCGAGGTGGACAAGACGGGCAGCGCGCTCGCCGCGCGGCTGCTCGCGTCGGGCGTGACGCGTGCGGTGGTGGATGCGCGCGGGCTGGAAGCGGGCGCGGCGGCGCGGATGGCGCAGGCGGCGGCGCTCCGCTCGTGGCACTTCCATGCCTACCGCACCAAGTTGCCGGCCAAGCAGAAGGCGACGCTGGAGGAGCTCGTCCTCGTGGTCGACGACGTGGCCGCGGCTGATGCGGCCTGGGTGCCGCTGCGCGCGGCGGCGGATGGCGCCGCCTTTGCGCGCGACCTGGTCGTCGAGCCGGCCAACATCATCTATCCCGAAAGCTTCGTGGAGCGCGCCCGCGCGCTCGCGGAACTGGGCGTCGAGATTACGGTGCTCGACGAAGCCAAGATGCGCGAGCTCGGCATGGGGGCGCTGCTCGGCGTTTCGCAGGGCTCGGCGCGCGAGGCGCGCATCCTGGTGATGAAGTGGGACGGCACGGACGGCGCCAAGGAGCCGGTCGCGTTCGTTGGCAAGGGCGTGACCTTCGACACGGGCGGCATCTCCATCAAGCCTTCGGCCGGCATGGAGGACATGAAGTGGGACATGGGTGGTGCCGCCGCGGTTGCGGGCACCATGCTGGCGCTCGCCGCCCGCAAGGCCAAGGCGCACGTCATCGGCGTGTGCGGCTTGGTCGAGAACATGCCCGACGGCAACGCACAGCGGCCGGGCGACGTCGTCACGTCCATGAACGGCCAGACGATCGAGGTGATCAACACGGACGCCGAGGGGCGGCTGGTGCTGTGCGACGCCGTGTGGTGGGTGCAGCAGACCTTCAAGCCCAAGACGGTGATCGACCTCGCCACGCTGACCGGCGCGATGGTGATCAGCCTCGGGCACGAGCATGGCGGGCTGTTCGCCAATGACGATGGCCTCGCCGACCAGCTGCTGGCCGCGGGCAAGGCATCGGGCGAACTGCTGTGGCGCATGCCGCTCGCGCCCGCCTACGACCAGCTGATCGACAGCCAGATCGCCGATATCAAGAATGTCGGCCCGCGCGAGGCCGGCTCCATCACCGCCGCGCACTTCATCGGCCGCTTCATCGAGGAGGGCGTGAAGTGGGCGCACCTCGACATTGCCGGCATGGTGTGGACGGCCAAGGCGGGCACCTGGTGGGAGAAGGGCGCCACCGGCTTCGGTGTGCGCCTGCTCGACCGCTTCGTCGCGGACGCGCTGGAAGGGTAAGGGCGGGCCCGCTCCCTGGGACGGGGAGCGGGCCTTCGGGCGTCAGTAACGCCGGTAGTTATGCGCCTTGCGATGAATGTTGCGGCTGGCGAGGGCCTGCCGGTGATGGAGCCGCGCGCGCTGGTAACGGGTGAGGTGGCCGCCGTTGCGGTAGCGCATCCGCGCTTCGCTGCGCGCAATGCGGTTCTGCTGGCGCTGCAGGCGGTCCGCCTCGCGCGGGGTCAGTCGGCCGGTGGCGACGCCGCGGTCGATGCGCGCCTGCTGATAGGCCTGGCGCCGGTCAACGGGCTGGGCGGAAGCGGCCGTGGCGAACAGGACGGCGCCGGCGGCGATGATCATCGCGATCTTCATGGGTCGTTGCTCCTTCAAGGTGCTCAATAGCAGCGGCGGTAGCCGTTCCGGATGAAGCAGTTCCGCGCGTAGCCGCCGCGGTACCCATAATTGCCGCGCCGGTAGCCGTACGGCCGATAGCCGTAGCCCCGACGGTGGTTGTAGCCGCGATAGCCATAGCCGCGCCGGTAGTTGTAGTTCCGGTACCCGCCATGGCGGTAGCCGTTGCCGTAATAGCCGTCCGAACGGTAGCGTTGCGCTTCGGCGGCGGCCGGTGCCAACGTTGCAGTGGCGAGCGCCACCGCACCGGCGATCCTGAACAGGGACATGGGTGTTCTCCTTGATCGTGCCGCGGATCAACCGCCGCGACGCCGTTTCTGGTCCAGGCGCCCTGACCTGCCTCTGAACCCGATCGTCGGACGCTGTTCAGGAAGCGGGCGGCTTGCCCGCCCCCGTACCCGCGGCTAAGTGGCGCGCCATCCCGGACACCGCCCACACAGGAGCATGGATTTCCATGGCGACGACGCGCACCTTCTCCATCATCAAGCCCGACGCCACGCGGCGCAACCTGACGGGGGCCGTCACCGCCATGCTGGAGCAAGCGGGCCTGCGCGTGGTCGCCTCCAAGCGCATCCGCATGAGCCGGGAACAGGCCGAGGGCTTCTACGCCGTCCACAAGGAGCGGCCCTTCTTCAACGACCTCGTGTCCTTCATGATCTCCGGCCCGGTGGTGGTGCAGGTGCTGGAGGGCGAGGACGCGGTTGCGACCAACCGACGCGTGATGGGCGCCACCAACCCCGCCAATGCGGACGAGGGCACCATCCGCAAGGTGCATGCGGAGTCAATCGAGGCGAACTCGGTCCACGGCTCCGACAGTGAGGAGAATGCGGCGACGGAGATCGCCTATTTCTTCAAGGACGACGAGATCGTCGGCTGATCGCTTGACGCCGGGCTCCCGCGCCCGCACCCCGGCCGCGCGGCTTGGGTGCGGGAGAACGGGAATGAAGCGGCGCGAACTGCTCGGCGCGATCCCGGCGGCGGCGATGGCCGCGCCGCTTCTCGCGCAGAAGGCGACGCAGCCCGGTTCGCCCACCGTCGAAGGGCAGCCTGCGGGCTTCCAGGCGCCGGACGCGCTCCGCTTCGATCGCGCGGACGTACATGCCGGAGACCGGCCAGTAGGGGCGAGCTTCGGCTCGCGCTCCACCGTCTACGGCCGCTCGGGCGCGGCCGGCACCTCGCACCCGATCGCCACGCTGATCGGCATCGAGACCTTGAAGCGTGGTGGATCGGCGGTGGATGCCGCCATCGCGATCAACGCCGCGCTGGGCTTCCTGGAGCCGACGGCGAGCGGCATCGGCGGCGACTGCTACGCCCTGCTGTGGGACCCCAAGGCGGCCAAGGTGCAGGGCATCGCCGGCTCCGGCCGGTCGCCGCGCGCGCTGAGCCTGGCAACCGTGCGGTCGCGCGCGAAGAACGGCGCGTTGCCGCCGTTGGGCGCCTTGTCCGTATCGGTGCCGGGCGCGGTCGACTGCTGGTGGGAGCTCCACCGCCGCTACGGCCGGCTGAAATGGGCCGAGCTGTTCGCGCCCGCCATCGCGCTGGCGGAGGAGGGCACGCCGGTCGCGCCGATGATCGCGAGCTATATCCGCTCCAACCTGCGCGCCTTCCAGCGGCCGGGCACGGGGCTGGAGGAGAGCGCCAACGCGCTGAAGACGTGGGCTCCGGGTGGCGAGAGCCCGGCTGCGGGCGCGGTATTCCGCAATCCCGACCTCGCGCGCACCTACCGCGCGATCGCGGCGGGCGGGCGCGACGCTTATTATGAAGGCGACCTCGCGCGCACGATCGAGGCTTATTTTCGGCGGATCGGCGGCTGGCTGTCGCGCGCCGACCTCGCGGCCCACAAGTCGGAATGGGTCGAGCCGCTGTTCACGACCTACCGCGGCGTCGGCGTCCACGCGATGGGCGCGAACACGCAAGGGCTGGCGACGCTGCAGATGCTCAACATCCTGGAGCAGTTCGACTTGCGCGCCGCAGGCTTCCAGTCGGCGCGCGCCATCCACCTGAGCGTCGAGGCCAAGCGCCTCGCCTACGAGGATCGTGCGCGCTATTACGCTGATCCCGCGTTCAGCAAGGTGCCGATGGAGTGGCTCGGCTCCAAGGCCTATGCGGCGGAGCGCGCCAAGCTGATCCGGCCCGACCGCATCCTGCAGCCCGTCCACCCCGGCCAGGCGCCCTCGCACGGCGACACCACCTATTTCTCCTGCGCCGACAAGGACGGCATGATGGTGTCGATGATCCAGTCCAATTTCCGTGGCATGGGATCGGGGCTGGTCGCGGATGGCCTGGGCTTCATGTTCCAGGATCGCGGGCAGCTGTTCAGCTTGGCGGACGGGCATCCCAACATCTATGCGCCCGGCAAGCGGCCGTTCCAGACGATCATCCCCGGTTTCGCCACCAGGGACGGCCAGCCGTGGATGGCGTTCGGCGTCATGGGCGGCGACATGCAGCCGCAGGGGCAGGTGCAGGTGCTGCTGAACCGCATCGACTATGGCCTCGATCCGCAGGCGGCGGGCGACAGTCCGCGCTGGCACCATGAGGGATCGTCGCAGTCCATGGGCGAGGATGCGCCCGGGCTCGCGCCGACCGGGCTGCTGCGGCTGGAGACGGGCGTGCCCGACGCGACCAAGCGCGCGCTGGCGGGCATGGGCTGGACCCTCGGCGGGCCGGACGGCGGCTTCGGCCGTTACGAATGCGTCGAGCGGACGATGCCCGGCGGCGAGCGCGTCTGGGCGGCGGCGAGCGAGATGCGCGCGGACGGCTGCGCGCTGGCCTATTAGACCGCAGGAGTTGCCATGTTCCGCACGCTTGACGATCGCGTTTCCGTCCACGGCCAAGTGACTCCCGCCGACCTCGCTCTGGCCAAGGCGCAGGGCTTCACAGCGGTGGTCAACAACCGCCCGGACGGGGAGGAGCCGGGCCAGCCGACGGGTGCCGAGATCGCGGCAGCGGCCGAGGCGGCGGGGCTCGCCTACACCGCCATCCCGGTCGACCATTCGGGCCTGTCGGAGGCGCAGGTTTCCGCCATGGCGGGCGTGCTGGGTGCGGCGGACGGGCCGGTGCTGGCCTTCTGCCGGTCGGGCACGCGCTCCACCTTTCTGTGGGCGCTGGCGCGCGCGCGGCTGGGCGACGATGCGGACATGCTGGTCGCCAAGGCGGCCAATGCCGGGTACGACCTGCGTCCGATCCGGCCCGCTTTGGGGTGAGGCTGGAAGAGGCGGGCGCGGCCGATCTGCCCGCCATCGCCGACCTGATGAACCGCGCGTACCGCGGCCCGCAGGGCTGGGCGACGGAGAAGGGGCTCATCGCGGGCCCGCGCACGGACGCAGGCTTGCTCGCCGGCGATCTCCGCGCCGCGCCGGACGCCCGGCTGCTGGCCGCGCGGGAGGACGGTGCGATCCGCGGCTGCGTCTGGCTGGAACCGCTCGGCGATGCTGTCTGGCAATTGGGCGCGCTCACCGTCGAGCCCGCGCACCAGGCGGCTGGCAGCGGGCGCGCGCTGCTGGCCGGGGCCGAGGCGTGGGCGGCGGCGCGGGGCGCCCGCACCGCGCGGCTGACGGTGGTGCACGTCCGCGACGGGCTGATCGCCTGGTACGTGCGGCGTGGCTACCGCCCCACCGGCGAGACGCGGCCCTGGCCCTATCACGACGCGCGCTTCGGCACGCCGCTGCGGCCCGGCCTGTACTTCGTCGTGCTGGACAAGGAATTGTCCTGACGAAAAAAGACCGGCGGGTCGCCCCGCCGGTCAGGCCGTCCGCAGGAGGAACGTCGGTGGGGGCGACGGCTTGGGTCCGCCGCCCCGATGGGGTCAGATGTTGTAGGCGCGCTCGCCATGCTCGTTGATGTCGAGCCCTTCGAGCTCGACGTCGCGGACCGGGCGCAGGCCGGTGGTGAACTTCAGGATCGAGAAGAGGATGGCCGACACGGCGCCCGACCAAGCGAGCGTCAGCAGCACCGCACGCGCCTGCGTCACGAGCTGCGCGCCCATGTCGTAGCTGCCGGCAACGGCCGGGAACTGCGTATAGTCGAAGAAGCCCTGGCCGCCGAGTGCCGGGTCGGCGACGATCGCCGTGCCGAGCGCGCCGACGATGCCGCCGATGCAGTGCACGCCGAACACGTCGAGCGAGTCGTCATAGCCGAGCTTGTTCTTCACCGTGGTGACGAAGAAGAAGCACACGCCCGACGTCACGAAGCCCAGGATGATGGCCGTGCCGGGATGCGCATAGCCCGAGGCCGGCGTGATCGCGACGAGACCGGCGACCGCGCCGGACGCCGCGCCCAGCAGGCTGGGCTTGCCGTGGCGCACCTGCTCGATCACCGCCCAGGCGACGGCCGCCGCCGCGGTGGCGACAAAGGTGTTGATGAAGGCGACGCCCGTGACGCCGTTCGCTTCGAGGTTGGAGCCGGCGTTGAAGCCGAACCAGCCGACCCACAGCAGGCTGGCGCCGATCATGGTCATGGTCAGCGAGTGGGGCGGCATCGGCTCCGCCTTGTAGCCGACGCGCGGGCCGACGATCAGGCAGCCGACCAGGCCGGCGATGCCGGCGTTGATGTGCACCACCGTGCCGCCCGCGAAGTCGAGCGCACCCAGCGCCCACAGATAGCCGCCGTCGGTCGGCGCGTCGGGCAGGTAGTCCGGGCCCGCCCAATACCAGACGCAGTGCGCGATCGGGAAGTAGACGAGCGTCAGCCACGCCACCACGAACAGGATCAGCGGCGTGAACTTGATGCGTTCCGCGAACGCGCCGACGATCAGCGCGGGCGTTATGCACGCGAAGGTCATCTGGAACACGATGTAGGCATATTCGGGGATGTAGACGTTGTTGGAGAAGGTGGCGGCGACGGTGGTCGCGTCCACGCCGCGCAGGAACGCCTTGCCAAGCCCGCCGACGAAATGGTTGTCGCCGCCCGACGTGAAGGCGAGCGAATAGCCCCAGCCGACCCAGACGAGGCTGGCGACCGAGACGATCATCAGCACCTGCATCAGCACGGACAGCATGTTCTTGGTGCGCACGAGGCCGCCATAGAACAAGGCGAGCGCCGGCACCGACATCATCAGCACGAGCGCCGACGAGATCAGCATCCAGGTGGTGTCGCCCTTGTTGATCATGGCCAGCGCCTGTTCGGGCGTCGGCGCCTTGATCAGGGCGGGCGTGGTGCTGGCCGCGGGCGCGGAGGCCGCGCCCTGGGCCCAGGCCGGCAGTGCGGCGAATGCGGCCAGGCCGGCCGTCGCCAGCCCGCCCGCAAGGCGTGAATGAAGCGTCATGATTGTCCCCCTGGTCACAGCGCGGTTTCGTCGGTCTCGCCGGTGCGGATCCGTACGGCCTGGTCGATGTCGAGCACGAAGATCTTGCCGTCGCCGATCGCGCCGGTGTTGGCGGCGTGACCGATCGCTTCCACGACGCGCGGCGCGAGGTCGGTGGCGCAGGCCACCTCCACCTTGATCTTGGGCACCATGTTGGTGGAATATTCCGCGCCGCGGTAGATCTCGGTCTGGCCCTTCTGCCGGCCGAACCCCTTTACCTCGGTCACGGTCATGCCCTGTACGCCGAGCGTGGACAGGGCCTCGCGGACCTCGTCCAGCTTGAACGGTTTGATGATGGCGATGACGAGCTTCATTCCGCCTCCCTATGCTCCCGCATCGTGCAGTGCAGAAAGCATGCCAATCGGCTGCAAGAGGCTGGCAAGAGCAGAGTGGGGCGAACTGGCGCCCAAAGCTTGAGCAATCGCTAGGAAGTGCCTGCTTCTTGCACAGGCAGCATGGCGCTAATCGCGGGCAGGGCAGCCTCGGCCGCCGCTTCGCCCAAGGCGATCAGTTCGGCCGCACGGTGGAAGTCGGCGGTGCTCCGGTGGCCGGCAGGAATGGTGATCAGGATCTCTGGCGCCGCCAGCGCTAGCATCGCGCGCGTCTGCTGGCGGATCATCATCAGGAAGGCCGATCGCACGGTCGTGACCGCGCGACGCGGCCCGTGCGTGGCGACGCTGCGCACGTGCCCGGCATAGTCGCCCATCAGGTCGACTGCGATCACCGGGCTGGCCGGCGCGAGGGCGCGCGCGGCGGCGACAGGCACGGCCGCGACCATGCCGCCGTCGATCAGCACCCGACCGCCGATCTCCACGGGTGCGAAGATGCCCGGCAACGCCATGGAGGCGGTCACGGCGGCAACCGCGGGGCCCGACGTCAGCCGGACCTCGTCGCCCGTGTCGAGATCGGCTGCGACCGTGGCGACGGGCAGACGCAGTGATTCCAGCCTGCGGTCGCCCAGCTGCCGCGTCAGTTCGCGTGCAATGCGGCGCCCGCCCAGCCACGCGCCGCGACCGAGATGCGGGTCAAGATAGCGCAGCATGCCCGTGCGCGTGGCGCCGCGCGCGATCGCCTCAAGCGCATCCAACCGGTCGGCGGCGAGGCACACCGCCGCCAACGCACCGATGGAGGTACCCGCCGCGGCCGCCACGGGCACGCCCGCCCGTTCGAGCACGCGCAGCACGCCGATATGCGCCCAGCCGAGCGCTGCCCCGCCGCCCAGCGCCAGCGCAAAGCCGCGTGGGCCGGGGGCGTCGATCATGCTGCGGCGGTGCCGCCGACGGTCAGGCCCTCGATCAGCAGCGTCGGCTGGCCGACGCCTGCGGGCACCGACTGACCGCCCTTGCCGCAGATGCCGACGCCTTCGTCCAGCGCCATGTCGTTGCCGATGCCGCGCACCTTGGTCAGCACGGACGGCCCGTCGCCGATCAGGGTCGCGCCCTTGATCGGCGCGCCCAGCTTGCCGTTCTCGATGCGATAGGCTTCCGTGCAGGAGAAGACGAATTTACCCGACGTGATGTCGACCTGCCCGCCGCCGAAGCTCTTGGCGTAGATGCCGTTCTTGACGCGGCCGAGCAGTTCGGCGGGATCATCCTGACCGCCATGCATGAAGGTATTCGTCATGCGCGGCATGGGGGCGTGCGCGAAGCTTTCGCGCCGGCCGTTGCCGGTGGGGGCGACCCCCATGAGGCGCGCATTGAGCCGGTCCTGAATATAGCCCTTGAGGATGCCGTCCTCGATCAGCACGTTGGCCTGCGTCGGCGTGCCCTCGTCGTCGATCGACAGGCTACCGCGCCGGTCGGCGATCGACCCATCGTCCACGACCGTCACGCCCGGCGCCGCAACCCGCTCGCCGATGCGGCCGGAAAAGGCGCTGGTGCCCTTGCGGTTGAAGTCACCTTCAAGGCCGTGGCCGACCGCCTCGTGCAGCAGCACGCCCGGCCAGCCGGGGCCGCACACCACCGTGAACTCGCCCGCGGGCGCCGGCACGCTGTCCAGATTGACCAGCGCCTGGGCGAGCGCCTGGTCGATCGCGCGGTTCCACGTCGCGGGCTCGAACAGCCGGTCGTAGAGGTAGCGGCCGCCCAGGCCGAAGAAGCCCGTCTCGCGCCGGCCGTTCTGCTCCACCACCAGCGATACGTTGAGGCGGACGAGCGGACGCACGTCATGCGCGGTGAAACCGTCGGGGCGGACCACTTCCACCACGCTCCATGAAGCGGACAGGCCGACCGTCACCTGCGCCACGCGCGGATCGCGCGCACGCGCAGCGGCGTCGATCTCCTGGCAGAGCTTCACCTTGGCTGCGAACGGTATGGCGCCGAGCGGATCGTCGGCGGTGTAGAGCGCGTGGTTGGTACGGCGCGGCGGCCCGGCGCGGCTGCCGCCAGCGGGATCGAGCAATGTCATGGTCTCGCCCGCGCGGCGGATGGCCGCCTCGCTGATCTCGTTCGCGTGCGCAAAGGCGGTGGTCTCGCCCGACAGCCCGCGCAGGCCGAAGCCCGCCTGCGTGTTGAAGTCGGCCGTCTTCAGCCGGCCGTCGTCGAAGCCGAAGCTCTCGGTCGCGGCATATTGCAGGTAGAGCTCGCCGTCGTCGCAGCGTGCCAGCGTCTCGGCGGCAAGCCGTTGCGCCGAATCCGGCTCCAGTTCGCGGTAAAGGAAGCGGCGGGGGTCGAGGGGCAGCGTCATGCTGTCCGATATAGGTCGCCACTCGCCGGGCCGGAAGCCGTCATCCCGAAAGAAGCGGGGCGGCCGGAGCCGCCCCGCCAAGGTTCAGGGAGGATGCTGCAAGCATCCGTGCCGGCGACAGGGGTGGGTCAGCCGGCGATCACGCCTGTGCGCCGGCCACGTTGCAGAAAGATGTCGGAATGTTGCGACGGTGCGATCAGGCGCCCGTGTCCGCCGGCCCGCCGATCAGCACGAAGCGGCGATCGCAATAGCCGCAATCGGCATAGCCCTTCTCGTCGATCTCGAAGTACACGCGCGGGTGGCCGAGCGCCGCGCCGCCGGGGATCTGGCTGGCGCCATCGCAGGCGACGCGGGGGCTGGCGACTCGGGAGGTTTCAGGCGGCGGCTGCATGGGCCCGGCCGGTAGCAAGGCGGCCGGAAGCGGACAACCGGCCTAGCGGCGCGACAAGGCGGCGATGCACGAAGCCCGGTCGAAGTCGCCGCCGATCAAGCTCCGCGCATCCGTCCAGCGCACGGTGGCGGGGCCGGTGCCGTCCGCGGGCGGGTAAAGGTAGGCGTCGAGCACGCAGGCCGGCCCGCGGAACTGGAGCCGGCGCGCCGGGCCCTCGCGCGTGTCGAGCACGGGCGCGCCGATCAGCGTCTGGAGCCGCGTCGCGTCCTGGCCGACGAGGTCGGGCGACGCCGCGGGCGCAGGTGCTGGCGCAGCGAGCGCCGCAGGCGGGGGCGCCGGTCCACGTGGCGCGGCGCACGCGCCCGCCGCCAGCAGGAGAAGGAACGATAGGCGGGCAGGCAGGCGCATACCGCGCGGGCTCCACCATGGGGAGCCGCTCTGCGCAAGGCGACGGGGCGAGTGACGCGGCAATGCGTGTGCGGGTTGCGCCCGGCCTGCCGCGCCCCTACGCCCGCGGGCGTTTAATCAGGGAGCCCCCATGTCCGAACCCACGCTGGATCTCGTCGCCATCGGCAACGCCATTGTCGACGTCATCGCCCAGGCGGATGATGCCTTCGTGGGGGGCGAGGGGCTGACCAAGGGCTCCATGCAGCTGATGGACGAGGCGGGCGCCACCGGGCTCTACTCGCGCATGGGGCCGGGGATCGAGATCAGCGGCGGATCGGCGGCGAACACCTGCGCGGGCGCGGCGGCGCTGGGCCTGCGCACGGCCTTCATCGGCCAGGTCGCGGCCGATCCGCTGGGCGAGGTGTTCGCGCATGACATCCGCGCGGCGGGTGTCCGCTTCGACACGCCCGTGCGCGACGGCGAGCCCGCCACCGCGCGCTGCCTGATCCTGGTGACGCCGGACGCGCAGCGCACCATGAACACCTTCCTCGGCGCGTCGCAATTCCTGCCGGAGGCGGCGCTCGACCGCGACTTGATCGGGCAGGCGGCGATCCTCTACCTCGAAGGCTATCTGTGGGATCCGGAGGAGCCGCGTGCCGCGATGCGCGCCGCGATCGAGATCGCGCGCGCGGCCGGGCGCCGCATCGCCTTCTCGCTGTCCGACGCCTTCTGCATCAGCCGCCATCGCGGCGACTTCGTCAGCCTGATCGAGGGTGGGCTGGTCGACATCCTGTTCGCCAACGAGGTGGAGATCACCAGCCTGGCCGAAACGGATGATTTCGACGCAGCGGTGGCGTGGGCCGCGGCGCGCGTGCCGCTGCTGGCGGTGACGCGCGGGGCCGACGGCGCGATTGCGGTGGCGAACGGCGAGCGCTTCGCCGTCCCGGCCGAACCGATCGACCGCGTGGTGGACACGACGGGTGCTGGCGACCTGTTCGCGGCGGGCTTCCTCGCCGGCCATGCCCGCGGCCTCGACCACCGCGACAGTGCCCGCCTCGGGTCGCTCGCCGCCGCCGAGGTGATCCAGCACATCGGTGCCCGCCCCCAGCACGACCTCGTCGCCCTCGCCAAGGCCCAGGGCCTGCTCTGAGGGGGCCGCGCGGCTCGGCCGCCCTCCCGCTCTCCGGGGGGAGGCGAATGCGGGTCGCCCCCCGGCCGCGAAAACTCACAGCCGCAGCAGCACCTTGCCGACAGCCTCGCGCCGCTTGAGGATGCCGAGGGCCTCCTCGTAAGCGGCGAGCGGGTATTCGCCGTGCACCTTCGCGGTGAGGCGCCCCTCCGCGACCCAGGCCAGGAGCTGCTCCTGGTTGGCCCGGTGCGCCTCCGGCTCGCGCTCGACGAACACGCCCCAGTGCACGCCCTGGATGTCGATTCCCTTGA
>Ga0325400_1004198_pt1 | contig 13285 bp, 7 predicted proteins | sample PopdelMetagenome_2_FD_205662 | JGI IMG/M metagenome (GOLD analysis project Ga0325400, IMG submission 205662) | Populus deltoides microbial communities from Bellville, Georgia, United States - Xylem-PdKOR-R1 | ecosystem: Host-associated > Plants > Phyllosphere > Stem > Wood/Secondary xylem... | reverse complement strand
AAAAAATATATTGTTTTGATATATTTTAACACTAAAAATAATTTAAAATTATATATCCAGAATGTCTTCCATAACATGGGCACCACATTATTTTATTTTACAGTTCTGTTTGTTTTCCTATTATTTTAATTTTTTGTTAGAATAAATGGATAGCCAAGTTGAAAAGGCATGTATTCTAAAATATAAAGTAATACTGGTCAAATTTCTCTAAAACTTAAAGTCGTCTAGGAATTAGTTCTTGTGTTCTCAATTATTTATTTGATTTTTAACCTAATCGGTGGTTTTTATTTTATTATATAAATTAATTTTAATTTTTGAAAATAAAACAAATAAGTTTAAAATTTTATATTATTATCTTAATTGTCCCATCCAATTTTTATTATTTTACTTTTAGGAAATTGTAGTGGCCTAAATACCCTTTCTTCTTTGTCTCAAAAGAAAAACCAATAGCCTTAAAATTTATCCCTTTTTTTTTAATTTAAAACCATACTTTCTAGATGGATAATTAATTATGAAATTAGATTTTATTTATAAAATTGAAAATCAATTCCATAGAAAAAGAATTAAGATTTGTTAGTTAGGTTGAAGGATATTAAAATTAATTTCATATATAAAGAATTATCAATTAGGTTAAAAAAGATTGATGTTTAGGGTATTTAAATCACTTTAATAGTTTTTTTATATATAAATTACATAAAGAACCTTGAAGAAAATAACAAAAAGACTTGGTTTTAAATATACCGAAATTAAAACTAAAATTGAAAATATAAAAATTAACTCTTAAATTTAGAAAAAAAAGGTCCGAATACAGCTGGAGAAAGCATATATACTTAATAATAAATAGAAGTTGGAAAAGGTATATATACTCAATAAATAAATGAATGGATGAATGAAATAGATACAAGTGGCAGCCAAAAGGTCCACGGGAGTATAATTTCTTGGTATTCAACCATGGGGGCTAATAGTATCAAAACCCTACTACAAAGTATGAACCACAAAACATCAAATCAAAATTCCAAACTAAAAATTCGCATCTAACCCCATCCTTAACCCTAGGTTTTATCACAACCATATGAAGCCAAGAACAACAATAATACTCTTAACCATAGCCGGCTGCTTCGAAAATTCCTCCCTCCCTCTTCATACATATACAGGAGCAATCACCACCGCCATGGACACCTTCACTGTCTTTCAGTCATGGCTCAACAAATCCTTAATCTTGTGTTTTTCTCGTTATTGTTTCTAACAACAATGACTCTAACAAGAGGTTTGTCTAAAAAATGCCGGGTAACAGTAGTACCGACAACACCCTTGGTTACCTTTCTTGAACGTGTCCAAGAAACTGCCCTCGACACTTTTGGAGAAAAGAACTTTGACGCAAAACTTTACGTCGATTTGTCATTAAAACTCAATCTTTCGAAGACAGAGAAAGCTTTTGATGGGCTACCAAGAAGTGGTGAAAACGGGACTGTTTCAGTCAAAGACTTGAAAGAGTTTATTGCAACCTACTTTGATGATGCAGGGGACGATCTCCTGTACTATGATCCAGTGGATTTTGTTCCTGAACCCGAAGGGTTCTTGCTTAAAGTAAAGAATCCAGAAGTGAGGGCATGGGCTCTCGAGGTTCATGCTTTATGGAAGAATTTGAGTAGAAAAGTCGCCGATGGGGTTCGTGAACAGCCTGAATTGCATACTTTACTTCCCCTGCCTGAGGCAGTGGTTGTGCCTGGTTCACGTTTCATAGAGGTTTATTATTGGGACTCGTATTGGGTAATTAGGTAATTTAATGTTTCTGCACTTCCTTTTTTGGCGCTTTTCTTTGTTCTGCTTTACCTTGTTCTTATTGCTGTCTGTTATGCATCTTTGGATGGTTTTACTTGCGTGTGTGTTTAGCATTGCGGTAGAATTATATCAACCTCTAATTGGTCGATATCATACGGGATCCATTGGTTAAGTCTTTCAGGAGTATTCCTCTTTGGTGCCTCAAATTATGGTGAGAATAATATAGAAGAGTGCTTATCATGCAGGGGCTTGCTGGCAAGTAAAATGTATGAGACTGCAAAAGCAATTGTGACAAATCTCATTTTCCTTGTGGATACATATGGCTATGTTCTTAATGGTTCAAGGGCCTATTACACCAATAGGAGGTAATACTTGTTCCTTTTTCTGACAATTTATCTTTTCCTATTCTTGTAACATCTTTCTTCGTGTAAGAATTGTTTGAGGTACTTGTCTATATTTATAATTTACCTGCCAAATTTTTTCTCATTGAATCATCTACAGCTTCTTCTTTTTCTCCTTTTAAATTGCACAAGAACTGGGTTATCATCCCTGAACTAATCTCTTTCCCATTACTGATTGTCCTGTTTCATTCCCATTATTTTTTTTTTGTTTTTATTATGAATTAGAGACTTTCAAGCTCAAAGGCCGTGCCTTCTTCTTCTTCTTCTTCCTTTTTTTTTTTAATCTAGTTGTGATTTGCTTGAAATGAGTGCTGCTTCGATTTGACTTCTTTTATGCTTGAAATTAAGCTATAATCTTGTATACTTTTTTCAGCCAACCTCCCCTCCTGAGTGCAATGGTTTATGAGATATATAATAGAACTTGTGATGTGGAATTGGTTAGAAAGGCTCTTCCTGCAATGCTCAAAGAACATGCCTTTTGGAACTCTGGTACTGCGTGATATGCCCTTTTGCTTTCCTTTTATGTTCAGTTTCTTTTCTTTTTTGTTACTTGAGCTTTTGTAAACAATACCTTGTTCTTGTTGTAGAGATACATAAGGTCACCATCCAGGATGCTCAAGGCTGCAACCACAACTTAAGTCGGTATTATGCAATGTGGAACAAACCCAGGCCCGAATCTTCTACAAAAGCATGTTCTTGCCTCTGGCTAAGTTACTGAAGCATTATTTGACTCTGTTCCATATAGGTAATTGGAGACACGTAAGATTTGTAATATGTTTACTTATTTTCTCTTACAGGATAAGGAATCTGCTTCCAAGTTCTTGAGTGATTCTGAGAAACAACAGTTTTACCACGACATAGCTTCAGCTGCTGAATCCGGATGGGATTTTAGTACAAGATGGATGAGGTAATGTTTGCATTATAAAAATCTGCTTGTACAAGAAAAAATTATTTCATGTCCTGGATCTTTAGTTCTTTACCAGTTTAGTCATAATGTCAATGATGAGAATGTTATAATCGTTGAATTTTAGCAGAATTAGAATATTAAGTTGCTATCATTTATTTGCGTTGTTACAGGAATACGTCAGAATTCACTACATTGTCCACGACATCAATTTTACCTGTTGATTTAAATGTTTACATACTCAAGGTATGGTTCAAATAACTTATAGAGAAAATCTAGAGTCAGTTATTTTTTCACTTAATATCAAAGCAATCATTGTGTCTCTCATTTCAGATGGAACTAGATATTGCCTTTTTGGCAAATGTCCTCGGAAACAAAGCCACAATGGAGAGTTTCTTGGAAGCTGCCAAAGCAAGAAAAAATGCAATCAATTCTGTTTTCTGGAATGGCAAGAAGGGACAGTGGTTTGATTACAGGCTCACTAATGGCACTATATGCAAGGTATTTTCCATGCATGTGTTTGAAAAGCCAATATCTGATATTATATTTTTCTCTGATTATTTCATGATTTTTGTTGATTTCATACTTTCAGGAATCTGAAACATGGCAAGCTTGTAACCAAAATCAGAATGTATATGCTTCGAACTTTATTCCTTTGTGGATAGATTTGTTCCATTCAGGTTTGTGACTCTCCATGTCTCCTTTCGAGCATTTGCACAAATGATGTGAATCATTATTAAACTTATCTTAATAACCCTAATTTTCAGATAAGGGATTTACTTTTCTAATTCAAAGTGCATAAAGCTGAAAGCTTAGTGCTTAAGAAGTTAAGCTTACTTATCATATAGCTGAATTGCTAGCTTATAGGTATTCTAAAGCTCCTGATTCAAATTGAAAAAGAAAACTGTATAGAACTGAAAGTGGGACAAGTTATTCAGCACAGTTAAGAGTAAGCTAGCAGTCATATCAGATAGTTTTATTATTCTAGATAATTAGAAGGTCATCAGAATTGACCCTAGGGATCAACCGCAAGTGTAAATGTTGTAAAACAAGTGATGTTCTCTTTCCCCAATTTATCAGATGCTATGCTATCTGGACCCACCGTATGCTGGCTTTATCTGTTAAGAAAAGATACAAGCCAGTATGACTTCATACATCTTAAGTTACTATTGAGATTTTTATAAGGTCTGCAGATAGCCTTCCATTTGAGAATTAGAAAGCAAAGGTTTAGATCACCTTGGCCTTTGATTCATGAGATGACTTTTTCCATACGGACATATATTAGGCTATATTCTCTTCTTTTGAAAGTTGAATGCTGAAAATGCTCTTGATTTTCACGATTGTGAAGATGCTGCTTTGGTGAAGAATGTCATGGGGAGTTTTCAAAGTTCAGGCCTGATTCATGTTGCTGGAATTGCCACTTCTTTAATAAATTCAGGACAACAATGGTTAGTAATCTATTTTACCTTTTCCTTTATCTGAAACGTTTAATTTAAAAATCGTTCTTACTGTATCTTAATCCTGGAAACCTTGATGGCATAATTTTGTGTCTGCCAACCTTTTAAAGATCTATGGAAAACTGCCTTTATCTGAATTTTGTATAAACTGATAGAATTTGTAAAAACAGGGACTTTCCAAATGGTTGGGCGCCACTTCAACACATGATTGTTGAAGGTTTGCTGAGATCTGGATTGAAAGAAGCAAGGTCATTGGCAGAAGACATAGCTGTGAGGTGGATCAAAACCAACTACGTTGGATACAAGAAAACAGGCGCAATACATGAAAAATACGATGTGCAAAAATGTGGAGAACCTGGAGGTGGCGGAGAATACATACCCCAGGTAGATATAAAACCTAAAAGTAAGTGTGGTCGCATACATATTTTACACACATCTGTACTGATTTCAAGATTTTTTGGTGATGCAGACTGGTTTTGGTTGGTCAAATGGAGTTACATTGGCATTTTTGGAGGAGTTTGGATGGCCTGAAGACCGGAACATAGGTTGTTGATCGGCTTGGAAACTGAAGAGAGGGATTTTTTATACAACAGTTTATTTTCGCGATCCAAGGCATTTTTTTCCACGTTATTTCCTCATGCATGCCATTATTGTAATTTGATGACATGCTGATAGATCCTATTGAACGCGATCAGTCTTGTTTCTGTGATCTTTTAATAGAAAATGAATTAATGAACTCATCAGTCTCATTTCCTTTTGTACACCATGCATTTAAGCCTATTTATATCAGAATGTGCTTCTGACGTCCGAGGCTTAATTTTTAATTTCATATGCAACTTCCTGTAAAAGGCAAAGAATATCCCTCTTTATCAGCCTATAATGGGCATCGAGACTGAAATAGTCCAATTCCACACGCTCTTGTATGCTCAGTTCTGGGTGGAGGAAAGGCATTCGAAGGCCTTGCTTAGTTTTTGGGTAATCCATATCAGAATTTGAAGACGGTCATCAATCTGAAAGCATGCTTATGAACTTCCATAGCATCATATAGAGTGCTTACATGGGCTTGCATACAAAAGCTACATGCCATTAATTTATGAACGGAAACAAGAAGGAATCATAAAGATTACACGGAGAAAAGAATGAACATTAGACTTACCATGCTTGGAGAAATTCTTCTGTAGGGAGTTCGAAATGTCTGCTTCTGACAATTCTTGTTCTTCAAGTCTGTATTCTTATACAAAGCAGTGCATGTTCTCAGTTGTCAGTCTGAGTTCGGGCAGCCATTTTGCTTGACAGATGATCCTCACATTCCAAGAAAGGTTAAGGTGGGCACCAAAATGCTCAAGTAGTTGTATAGAGGTTCTAAGTTCTAACAGCTTTTCTTATGATCTGTCCTTGCAGGCCATGCCCTAAGTTTGCTAGTCCTGCAGGCTACAGGAGCTTCATTAGGAAACATGGAATCCATCCTCGAGACGATTCCCCCATTTCTTTTTTTCTTATTGTAACTCAATTTAGGGTTTTTATTTAATTATTTTGCACAGCTAGTGTTTTCCTTAGCATCAGAAAGATAGAAATATAGTGTGACACTAGTGTTGATATAAGAAATTAATTTCTAATATATTGATGTCACCAGCAACTGGAACACTAATTGGTTTCCGACAATTATATTGGAGACATATTGTTTGACATATTTGTAATAAGGTAAATAAAGCAACATTAAGAAGGAAATTAGTTTCATCACTGCTAAGTATCCATTAGATTTGACCTTGTCCTCAAAATGCGGTGGCTGTCAAGACTTGCACCGGCTGTAACTGGCTTTTCTATCAGAAACAAAGAAATCTAACTGCTTTTCAGAGAAAAATGACAAGGGTTCTCTTACTATTACTTTTCCATATGAGGCAAAGAAAAACCATATGCGCTCTCCATATTAAGTTAATCTATCTTATACTAATTAATTTGGTCTAATCTTCATAAGAACACCCTTGTGATTACGGTAAAGAAGCAACTGTATGTTTATCTCAACAAATAGAGTGCAGACATGATTTGTGTATTTAAGAATCCCAGAGTAGGCGTGTAGAACCAATAGTTGAGCATGAAAACTGGTTGCATATACTATGAAGCCTAAAGTACTTGGTGTTGAAAGAATTTTCGGCTGCAACGTACTCGAGTCTCTTAATTTTCGTAGTTTTTGTTCTTGTGCATAGGCAGCGATGCATATGCTCAGGTTGCCAGCACGAGCTTCCAACTCCAGGCAAGCTCTGGGTGGACACTACAATACCCACCAACCTGAGGCAAGAGAAGCTGAAGGAGCTTCTCGCATGAGCTGGAATGGCTAGATTTGCCTGATTCTCCCAGGGTCACTTGTGTTGGAAATTTGAGCCTGCCCATATTGGTAGAGCCACCAGGAACCCAGTTGGAGGTCTGATCCGAGCTAATATTTCCTCTCTGGATATGGAACTCTTTGACTGGAAATAGATTCAGGTCTCAAAGCTGCAGCCGACTGCATATTGAATATAGATTGCTGATTGGCTAGGAAACAGAAGAGAGGGATCTTGGCACAGCAGTTTATTGCTGCATTCTAAGCATAAATAAACAATCTGTTTTCCACTTAATTTCCTTGTGCCATTATTTTTTTTTTATCATATGACAATATATTTCATTAAACTCAATCAGTCTTATTTCTTCTTTTATTAATGAATGAATTTAATTAATCAGTCCCATTTCCTTTATGCCTGTATTCTTAGCTGTGATAGACTGTGCTCCTCACGACCAAGGACTTCCTATTCCATATCCAACTTTTGTTTAAAAGGTAAATCAGATGAATGTTGAAGGCTTCATATAGAGTGCTGGTATGGGCCTGCATAGAAGCTGCAGACCATTTATGAACTGAAAAAAGATGGAGCAAAGCAACTACGCGCAACAATTATGAATGCCATACTTGCTATATTTGGAGGAATTCTTCTGTTGGGAGTTCAAAATATTTGCTACTCGCACGTCTTGATAATCATGGGCAGCAATTTTGCTGAAATCATGATCCATTATAGGGCTTTAACTTTGAGTTAACTATAGGCAGATAGTGGAGAATTCTCCACCAGGGTTCCATTTGGTGTCTCATCTATCCAGAACAAGGAATCTGGCCTCGGGACGATTTTCTCATTTCTTAGGAAATATGAAGATGGTGGCGTTGAGGGATTGAAGGTTTTAGCAGATGCAGGCAATTAGTTTCATGACTGATCAGTATCCATTAAATTTGTGCTTATCCTCACAATCAGTGCCAGCTCTAACTTTTCTAGACAAAACTAAAAAAAAAATGTGAATGAAAAGGATTCTGTGAGGATTACTTCTCCATATGAGGTAGAGAAAAATAAATGCTCTTAACAGAGTTAATTTAATCTATCTCATACTACTAAATTTGGGCTAATCATCATAAAAACATCACTCGGAATACGGTGAAGAAGTAAATGCATGTTTATCCCAACAAATGGAGTGACCACATGGTTTGTGTATATAAGAGTCGCAGACTAGGTTGGTCTCGCCACAAGAGTAGAGTAATATAATTGGCTGCATCCATTATGAAGCCTAAAATACTTGGCGTCGGACTTTTTTGTCTGCTGCATTCCTCAATCTCTTAATTTCTGTAGTTTTCATTCTAATGCACAGGCAGCGATGCATATGCTCCTAAATGTTGCCGGTGTGAAGGCTTGGCTAGCAGGCATGAACATCCTACCCTACCCCAGGCAAGCATTAGGTGGGCAATATAACGCCCACCTGCCTGGGGCAAAAGTGGCTGAAGAAGCTTCTCGCATGAGCTGAGATTGCTAGATTTGCCTAATCTCCTTGCCCACTTGTGTTTGGCATTCATTCCTGAGCTCATTTTGGAAGAACCAATCATTGTTCTCCATCTCTGTAAAAAAGAAATGATCGGTCCTACATCAGTTCAGTTGGAGGTCCGATCCAGGCTAGCATTTTGTGTTCAGACATAGTAGCCTCCAGCTTGGACCTGTGGTTGGAAGTAGAATTCAGGCCTCAAAGCCATAATGCACCGCATACTAAGTGGTGATTTGCTGGAAGATAGATCGCTGATTGGCTAGGAAACCGAAGAGAGGAATTTCGACATATAGTTTATTGTTGCAAGCTCAGCTGACATAAAGCATTTTTTTTTCCAATTCATTTCCTGGTGCCATTATTGCAATTTTTCAAATGATAATATATTTCATCAAACACAGATATCTTATTTCATTTTATTTATGAATGGATTTAATTGATTAGTCTCATTTCCCTTTTTGCCTATATTCTTATTTATGTTAGATTATGCTAGTTCCTCATGCCCTACGGCTTTGTGATTTCATAATCAACTACTACATAAAAGGTAAAGATGCATATCATGCTCGTTTTTTATAATTTTCGTTCTAATGTTTGGGCAGAGATGCGTATTATGCTCAGTTGACAGCATTAAGGTTTATGGCTTGAAGGTTTGACCAACAGGCATGAGCACCCTAACCCAGTCACGCTTTTGGGGGGCACTATAATGCTCGCCAACCTGAGGTAAGAGGGACTGAAGCTGCTGCTCACCTAAGGTGAGAATGCTAGGCTTGCCTAATCTTCCCAGGTCACTTGTGTTTGGTATTCAATCCTGAGCGCCATGTTGGCAGAACCAATATTGGTTCTCCATCGGTTCAGTTGGAGGTTTGATTCAGGCTCACATTCTCTGTCCAGCCATAGTACTCTCCGGCTTGGACCTATGGCTGGAAATAGAATTCGGGCCTCGAAGTCACAACCTCCAGCAAATTGAGAATTTGTACGCGCTGTTTGGAACACAAACAACATTTCATGAAAATTCATTTTTTTAAAAAAAATTATTTTTTTAATATTTTTGAATTGTTTTGATGTTATAATATCAAAATTAATTTTTAGAAAAAAAAAAAAACAAAGAAGATTGCAAAACATAATCAGTTTTTGTTTTTGTTTTAGGGTTACAGAGAAGAGGCTTGAACTCAAAACTTTTCTATGAGAAAGGGAACACTAATGCCAATTGAACTAGTAGTAAACAAAGCTCATGCTGGGACTCTTTTGGCCAACAAAACATTGAGTTCGTTAGAAGGGATGGATATGAGGAAGGGTCGATGGGGTAAAATGGAAGGACGGAGAGGAGAAAGGATACATGGAGTACCATTCATTTAGTTGTCTGGAATAAAAAATGAGAGGCAATTCATCCAGACAGAGAGCATAGAAAATTACAAAAGAGGGGAAAGATAGGACCAGACCACCCAAATTTTGAGCACCTCAGGTTCAAACCCGAACATGGAGGCAGACAAGACAAGATTAATCAGTCAACAGATTGTTGTTACGGAGCTGAGGTGCCTATGTTGCAGTAAATTACATCATGGGGACCTCCCCTGAAATGATCCTGCCAGTCACTTAATTCTTGACTTCAGAACTAACAAATTATTCCTGTGTTCACCTCGTCGAGGGCTCGTCCTAATTAGTCATTAAAGGCTCAGAAGGCTTTGATTCAAGAATGCAGAACAGGGGTTTGAATTATATGATACAATCGAAGGATTTCATTAATCCCACGGCCTTAGCGGGAGTTTGTCACCAAGTCCTGGCAAATGGTTACACTGGGTGCCAAAATGCTAAACAAGTCTAGCTAGGAGTGACATTGATGTATCTAACAGCTTTTTCCGATGATCTGACCTTGCAGACCATGCTCTGAGTTTGCTAATCCTGTAGGTTAATGTAGATTCATTTGGAATCAAATGACTCTAGAAGCAATAATGAGACACTTTCAGCTAAATTCTTGATTGAGAAATTCTAAGAGTTTGAGGGTAAAGTTGATATAAAAAATTGTTTGCGGGCAAATTGATACTGAGAGTGCTATATTTTTGGTTTGCACTTTTATCATTTAGATCATGCATAATGCCAATGCCAATTTTTTTTTATGCTTATTCCTTTGCTCCAAGAAAAAACAAATCCTTCTTCATTGATTTATTCCATTATCAGATGGGAGCTTTAACAAAGTTTTGGCGATATCACAAAGGGATTTATATTCTAGCATATATATGTAATATATACCCCATCTTACATTTTTTAAACAAGATATGCCTACTCCAGTTGTCCACGTTTCAACTACATGGATGCTAATATCAAAGTTCACAGATTTAATTATAACGAGAAAGATTAAGTTGGGTTCAATTGGGGGTGTTGTGCTGGGTAATATTATTATCAAAATATAGTTTTTTTTATATTTTTATATTATTTTAATATACTAATATTAAAAATAAATTTTAAAATATAAAAAAATATTATTTTAATATATTTCTAAACAAACAACATTTTAAAACTAACAACCGAATTAGAATATTAGAATGCATATGCCTGTATCATCCAATAGGTAATTGGGGCGAGATTTTTTTTTGGATGCTATAGCATGTCTCACTTTGTGTTAACTAATTGAATAGAAGTATCAAGAGAAGGTTATGAATCATACAGAAGTAGCAGTGATTGAAAGCCATTTTTTTTTTTTTTTATGATGATAACACAATAATGCTCCAAAGCTGGTGGAGTTAGTTGCATAATACTTAATCAGTAGATGTCAACATCTTAACCAAGGAACTGAAGAAAAAAGGTTAACCATGTAATTATTAATCTCATAAATATTATATTCACACAAAAGATAGGACCTGTGTAGTGGGTGGTGGTGGGTCTTTTCATATATCCCACTTCTTTTTCTTAGCCATTGGTAGATCTTCTTAATGATAAGAGGAACAATAATGTAGTTTAAAGCCTATTTTCTAGTGACACCAAGACGTGTTGTTTGTTTTCTGGGATAATTAGGACAAGAGAGAGCCTAGCTAGAACTCAATGCAGTGTTTTATAACCCCACCACAAATCATGCATGAAAGATAAGGAATCCACAAGGTATCAGTCAGGATTCCAATTTGTGATCCCGTTTGAGTTAGGCGCTTGAATAATTCACTCCCTAAATAATCATGCACTTGAGCAAAAAGAATATGTTCTTCTTCGTCTTCTTCTTCTTCTTGAGCGGAGCATGATCCTCATTCCCGCTAAAAAAAGTTTCAGTCGGAGTTGAAAGGCATAAAGCCCAACTCATCGAGACTTAGCCCAAAGGGCTGCATGATATCTTGAATTAAAGAACAAGAATGCGTTCAATCATGATTTTTCGAGGGTGATATTTTTCTTTTATCCAGGAACAAGTCTCGACTTGTCTTCTTCCTGTGTTTCTTTTGAATGAAACTGGCAAAGCCAGGTAGCTTACAGCTGAAAAAACCTAGCTGCTTTCATTGGTTTCTTTCTTTTGCTCCCTCTCTCTTATCTTCATCACTTGAATACTAACACTTTGTTTCGTTTCTCTTCACCTTTCTGTGGGTTCGGTTGAGGCCGGATGGAATAATGCATCTTCCAACTTCATTAAAAAAATGATGGATGGTGTGAATTGACAATAGTGACAACCTTGTCTTATAAGAAAACTATTAACAAAATAAAGGGTTATATTCTAATCAAGAAGGTGGAGAGATGATTAGTCTCATCAAGCCAGGATTAATTTAGATTGAGAGACTGGAAACTCTAGCCCTAATTTTAAGGGAAGGGACCCTTTAAGAGATTCGGGGCACCCCACCAAAAAAGAGTGCAAATTGGCAATCATTGGAGAATGGTTGTGTTATATATAATGTCACCATTTCGTATGTGCCTTCATGGATTAAAACTAATTTAGATTAAGAAAAGAGTGAGTGGGAAGTAATGACCAGAGATGCGCTATGCCACTTTATAAATTTAAGTCCTCCTTAGGGATTCTCTCCTTTCGCTGTGCATCTCTTAATAATAATAGTCAAAGAGGGTTGGCTAACAGCACCTTCATGAGAGAAAAAAGAGAGCCATGTTCTGAATAATTAACACAATCATATACAAAATCCAAGACTTGATCTGATATTGGGGGCAAATCCAAATGAAATCAACTTTTTGGCTACTAGGTCTAATCTGAGGAGGTCTATTTCAACTCTCTCTCTCTCTCTCTCTCTCTCTCTCTCTCTCTCTCTCTCTCTCTCTCTATATATATATATATATATATATATATATATATATATATATATATATATATATAGATTGCTGATTCATGGCAAAAGAAAATTATATATGTAGCTGAAAATTGAAAAAATTAATGCGTTCCTTAAAAATAGTAGAGTCCACACTGGACTTGACAAAATGCTTGTTAACAAAAAACATTTTTTTGCTTGCGTATATACATGATAATATCGTTGGTAATTAAATGCTAATTAAATTTCACTAAATTTGTTCACTTTTCAGTACACGAACTAGAACTTAGCCTCATAAAAACCTCCTACAAATAGAATTTTCTTTCGGGTTTTTGAGAAAATAATATTGATGGATCGATCTAATAGTTTGAATTTTAAGATTATATATAATGCATGATTCACTAACATGCATGTATAATTCTAAAAAACCAACAATATTAAAATGAATTTAATCACAGAATGGACTTGTAATTAAAAATTAAACAATCAAAGAATACTATGAATATATATTAAAGAATAATACCAAGAAATTAAGATAAGAGGCGCGACTTTCCCTCTATATATGAGCATCTTTTACTAGCAAGTTTTGAAGGCTATAAACAAAATAGAATTAGGGCCGATCTTATCTTGATGCAGTACTTACTGCAATATGCATCCAGTCTCTGAATCCAAGGTGGAATCTAAGGTTAA
>Ga0325400_1004195_pt1 | contig 13286 bp, 10 predicted proteins | sample PopdelMetagenome_2_FD_205662 | JGI IMG/M metagenome (GOLD analysis project Ga0325400, IMG submission 205662) | Populus deltoides microbial communities from Bellville, Georgia, United States - Xylem-PdKOR-R1 | ecosystem: Host-associated > Plants > Phyllosphere > Stem > Wood/Secondary xylem... | reverse complement strand
TAGTATTTTATGGTTGTGGCAAAGTGATTTAGCCACACCCTTTAGTATTTTGTTAATAATATAAAGGTGCTTACCTGTGGACTGTTTAAATCATTTTTCTTGCAGATAAAACTCAATGCACGGCCAGGATAAGCTCCGACTAGAGTTTCTCCAAGTCCCTTCACCACCTATGTCAAGAAGGAAGGATCAATCAATGCCTTTTGCTTCTTCCAGCTATATTGTGACTGAATTTCCACTAGGAAAAAGCAAACAGTGTACCAAATATACAATACCTCAGCATATATCTCGGATGAATCCCCCGAAGATGGATTGGTTGTATGAATAACAAATGCATAATCAGCATTTATTACTTCCTGAACCAGGACGGCCATGCAAAGATAATCATGGTCTAACTTCACTTTTCTCGTGCTGAAGTATGCTCTCTCATTCCATTTTGAAGCCCAGACCTGACAGGAATTATGTAACAGATCAATGTCATGAACAGAGAAATAAAATAGTCAAAGATAATAAAATATGCTTGGAAAGAATTGGAAGGAAACACTGTAAGCACAGCTACAGCAAGCATTCGCAATGATCAAAATACAGCACATGCATGCCATGTTTGAACATAGACAAGTTTAGGGGACTCCAGCTAAGCATTGAACATTTAGGAAAAGTGTAGCTGTCAACATCTACAACAAGCAAGCTAGAGAAACTATTCCAGTTATACAACCAAAGATTTAGTTCTCTCCAAGGTAGGCTCTCAAGAAAATCACAACATGCCATGCTTACCTTATCACAAAGAGTTCATGGAATGGAATTGCATGAGTAAACCACAAACCATCATAAGGATGTGAGGGTTCTTCTAGGAAGAAGCGACAGAGACTACATTGACAATTATTTGAAGATCAAAATGGTCTTTTCCAGTAAAGGAAAGCAGTCTACCTTCTTTATAGCCATCCATGCTTGGTCCCATCGTTGTTCACCTTCATCACCAGGCCATGGCATCTCAGAACTTTGCATCTTGGTCTTCAGCTCTTGGACCTAAAATTTACTCTAGCTTAGGTATTACATTTCAATTGAAGTACTCTTTCCTGATACAGCAGTATAGTTTACAAGATACAACATTTATATACACTATGTTCAACAAAAAAGTCGCTGCCAATTATGTCACTTCCATATATATGGACCTTTTTCTTCTAATAAAACAATTGATTACCAAAAACAAACGTAGCGTGTACCAAAATAATAAAAAGGTTCAGGCAAAAATCTGTTTTATTGAGAGGTTTAGCAAAAGGATATCCTCATTGCCAGAATTTTACAACCAAAGTTAGAGAGGCTAATTTGTGGTTGATTGATAGTTCAGAGGATGGGGGAATAGAGAAACACTACTGAGAACTCTTTGAATAAAAGGTTTTTTTTTTTAAAAGAAAAGGACTTTAAAATACATAATGACTTTAACAACTGAAATTGTTTCCTAGAGAATTGAAGACCAAGGAGGAAATATATTATTTTATGATTGATATCCTCAGCAGGAGATGTAAAGATATCCATGTATATTGACTGAAATATATCTCAGGCATCATTAGTAGAAAGCACATACCAGTTGCGGTGGTGCTGTCAGCTGTAAAACTGTTTGGCGAATCTCCCTGAGAGCACTCAACTCTTCTGCTAAGTTTTTCTTCAACAGTTGCAACTTATTGGCCACTTCCTGCCAGTAAAAAGAGGGGGAGACAGAGAGAGAATCAGGCAGAAAATTCCTAAACAACTCAGGAGTGCATGCCAAAAACTCAGATATCTTCTGAAGCTGACAAGAACTAAATCTCGGCTGACCATTGTGCAACTTCATCTCATCCTCGTTTAGACGGTGAGAATATTTAATTGAAGTAAAAGTTCATTTTGCACATTCAGGAATATCTTACTATTTTCTCAAAGGTATCATCGAAGGATAGCAGAAAGAACACATCAAAGAGGGGTTTTCTTCCACATTTAAGACTTTTAAGAGCAATACAGTAACATCCCCTGATCATCAAGAGGTTTCACAATAACTAATCTGGACACCTAGCACAAAATGTTAACTGGTGGACGTATCATAGTTATGCAACATACAAATGTCCTCTCATTCCTTTCAGGTTAGGCCTATGTTTTACTCAAATTCTATTTTGTCAAAAATAATTCATTTGCAAGTCAGTTAATAAATTTTATGCCTTCCAATTGAATTTCTACATTAGCTGAGCATGCATCCATTACACAACAGAAATAGTGTTCACCCCATCATGCAATCATTATCTGAATTGAGCAGCTAGTGTTGTCGATGTATACAACTAAAACTGCTAGCAAAAGACAAAATGAAATTCAGAGATTGCAATTACCTTATTCGAATCTTCAGATAGAACCTTCTCAAAAACTCCAAATGGTAAAGCAACTGATGTAGGAATCCCAATCCAAGACGGCACTTTTCCTTTCAAATATGAGATGTTGCGTGATTTGGCACCAACCTATAAGAGAATCCCAGAAACATTTCTAAAAATCCATAAATAGAGTTCAAATGACAGTTGGGATGTTGTATTGATTTCTAGAATGAGAAAAGGGAAGAAGGCGGTTCATTAAACATGGATTGGGTCCCATTTTAAAGCCTAACCATTTCACTGGTAAACTCCTCAGAAGATATGGCATATCTGCCACTGAACTCCTTTCTGACCAACTTTATAGGTGAAGGACTGCCTTCTGTTAAGTTAGTTGAACTTGAATCTGCTAGTTCACCCTCCTTAAGTTCACTGTGATTCATCATTAGTAATATGAATTTCAGTACAACAGTTGCAAAACATGTTCGATGCAGATTGTGAGAAACAATGGATAAGTATGGAATGGAACAATAGGATAACCTATAAACTATATCTGCTGATGTCGGTTTCAGACGCAACAATTTCCCTTCATATGCTTGAAGGTTGGCCAGAATATCGGGATCAAAGCATGTAGCAAAGCAAACCTGCCATTGACAACGTTATCCTCTTAACATCACCCGGAAAAGATTTGGGCATAAATTCAATGTAACAGTTGCTTACCTTGCTATTTCTTGCTCGCACAGAAACATGAGATAGTACATCAGGCATGTCAGGCGTCAGCAAAGCAACTGCACCATCTGGAATTTCTTCTTCTCCTTTTACTCGTTTTGCTACTAAGATTGTTGGGAGATTGTAAGTTTTATTCTGCACAGTGAGCAACTCATCCACGGAAACAACATATCCAACAGCTTCAACTGGGCTAATAACCTGCCAGCTGTTTGAGGCCAACAACAATTGCATTTCAGAGTTACAGTTTGTAACTGGCAGGTATTCCTTATCCTATGTTTAGTGTTCAGATGTGTGATCACTCTCATTAAGACTAACATCCCTAATTTCCTAGTAATCCAACAGGAGCTAGTTGCATAGGCATGGCATGAATAACATGCTAACCTTCCAAGATGAGCAGTCTGCCGAAGAACCGGATCAAGTCGATTAAGAAGTACAGATAATGCCGCAGCTGATCCAGCACGGATAATTTCTTCAGTGAATATGTTCACCTGAAAGAATTGACAGTGAGGGTTTGTAAGCAAATAATCTAGAGTATGAGGGAAAGAGTTTTGGACTTTGAGACAATTAAAAACATACAGCCCGCTGGTCCACTCCAAGCAGTGATCCAAGATACTCCGCTGATGGTTGCAAAACCTGCTGGTACCATTCTGCCTTGCTAGCAAGGGCAAGTCGAGTTCTGTCAAGGACTGATTTTGAATATAATGCCCAGTGATCACTTTTGCTATTTGACATACTTAGTGCATGTTTCCATTCCTGCATATACAGTGAAGGTAATATCAGATGATAATGGAAAGTTTCCATTATCTAAATAATTGTGTGCTACCACATGTTAAATTCATGCAAGTCGTCACATATATTTGGGGGTACTAAAGTGAAATTTTACCTTCACGCAGTAAATAAGATCTTCATTATCATCTGAAGAAAGTGCGAGATTTTCAAGAACCAAAGTGATGAAGTACATAATTTTCTGCCATCAAGGAAGTAATCAAGAATATAAAAATTAGAGAGTGAAACTAAAGCAGCACGTGTAGAGAAGAATTAATATAAGAATCCATTAAGACTAACACAAACTGAACACAGTCTATATCCAAAGATAATTGTTGATAAGATAGATTTACCTCCGGTCCAGCATTGCTTAATTCTTCGTACCCCCGTTCAATAGCTGTCCTAACAGTGGAATCAAGTGCAATATCCAAAAATAAAAGATCCTTAAGACGATTGTTGGACTTAAATAGCAAAGGTCTAAGCTCCTGACGAGCCTCTAGCAAACCCTGTATTAAAAATAAGCAAATAGGCCAAGGTTAAAGTATAAGTGCAAATCATAATTACAACTTCTGACATTTAATTTTCAATTACCTCTATAAGTGCTTCTACATTCTTATCTTCAACGTGCTTTAGTACAAATTGAAGCAATTCCTGTTTCAAAAGATACAGAACATACACAGATGGTTTTATCATTCTGTATTGTATAGATGGCATCTAGATTGAACATTCAAAATGAAGTTCAAAACATTACTGGGAAACCAGATGGCAAGCCTGGAATGGGATTTATCTGCACTCCAACCATGAAGCCTTGACCCTGAGGAGAGAGGAGAGAGGAGAGAGGAGAAAAGTATTATCAAACTCTAAGAAAAGAAAACATTGCAGAGAAACTTCAGCAAGTGGCATTACCTCGGATCTGTAGCCCATACAATTCGTAATAGCAGACTCAAGATCTGCACCTGAATGAACTGCCTAAATTCAAAATAGAAAATATAGATTGAAATCAAGATAATGAAGCCAAAGGTGAAAATCAGAGGAAGTTCACATGGCATAAAAAGCAAATAGTACAATTTAACGGACTCATAAACACAATGGAGAATTCTTATCACTAAAACCTATGTGATCAGCTCCAGTCAACTTGGTTAGGGTTGGCTACATGGATCCACTTCCTCCATTTAGTTTTCTTATTAGCTAAACTTCTTATACACTGCTTTAACAACAGCAGAACAATACTTTGGAATGATCATCTTGTATCGCTTCAGCTTGTTTCATTTTGGTCTACCTCTCCCAATTCTCTCTTTCAAAACTATAATTCTGAAATGGCCAGTCATCATAGTCATTATTGCTAGCAACTCTTAGCAAGTATCTAATGCATGAATTTTAAATGTTTCACTAAGAAACATTATCAATGAATTAATGCAGTAATCTTCACAGCAAACACAATACCTCCTTTCCTTGTTACAGGCCATGCATAGATTACTACATTGTCTTCCTTGGCCATAGTTCTCATCTCAATCAAGTGAACTGGCCACCAACTTTTCCCTCTACAATGCGGCTTCCAATCTCAACCAACAACCCAGTGTGCAAGTATGTGTGTATATATGTCAAGCACTGACTCTCAAACCAATGGAGAAAGGAGAACCAAAAACTATACAAGGTACTATTTTTCCGTAGCAGGTGTTTTGTGTTTCAAAGAGAATATGATCATTATTTAGTAAGTCAAAATGGAAATAATAAGACGCGGTGAACTCCATTTCCATTGTGCAATGGATGTTACAATCAGTAACATGCATCATTTAGAACCATGGAGCTCCCCTCAACTTGTCTTGAATTGGTGCCACCTTCCATCTTTCCAAAGGAAGTACACATTTCTTATACAGTCCTTTCTTATATTATTATAGATATATTTTAACATCCTTGTCTCATGCTAATTTACCAAGATGTTGCTTCTTCAGCACCCAACAATAACTAACATAGAGTATGGCTGGCCCACCAACACTAACCAGGCGATCACAAACAACATAAAGTTCTAAAGACCTCATCTCATCCTAATCATATTAAGATGTTGCTTCTTCATTAACCAACACTAACCATAGAGTATGGCTGGCCGACCAACACTTCCCAGGTGATCACAGACAATATACATGGTTTCTATATATGCATAGGTCCATGCAATTCAAACCATTTGTTCTCCCATATATGTTTAAAAAATTCTTAAATTGATCAGGACATAAATCACATCGTGTTTGGCACTTGATTGAAACCCATTATCTGTATGAAGGCCAGGTCAGAGATATACGAGGTAAGCAATGACTGCATAAGTATAATATTGATAGCAAATCAAGTGAAGTCACTATGTTAAAAGTGAACTAAACACAAAGCTTTGATACTAATGACTAGAACAACTAACCTTCAAAGTCCTCATATAGTTTCCAAGATCACGCAAAAGTCCATCCCTCTGATCTCTCCTGAAGTTTGGTTCAGAATGGATGGCACGATCATAACTTAAAAGTCGCTCTTTTGTGATTCCATTTTCATTCAAAGTTTTCCAGTACACACTGATGTCAAAGTCGCTTTTAATATGATCAATTAATGCCTGAAAGAAAAGGAATTTTTAAGGGAAAAAAAATGAAAATCACTAAAAGTGTATGTTCAAATTCCCATTTCAACCACCTGACAGATTATGACATCATCAGGGCTAGTGTTATTATGCAACTTCTGATGCCATTCCTCCATCATTCCACCCTTGCATTCATTGTTTCTCTAGAATCAACAAACAATCACCTTATCAGTCTTACAATGAACTCACATGCTAAGGAAATAAATAGAGAAAACAAAGGAAAATTAACAAGAAAGATCCACTATAGACCTGGATAACTAGGATTTCATCCCGAATACGTTGTCCCACATCCCCTTCACCTCCTCGACCAACAGTAGACATAATCATTCGCAAGAGCTCCTGATGCTGTGGATTGCTTGCATAAATATCCTGGAGCAAGTCTGTAAGCCTATCCTGGGCTTTACTGATTTCACTGCACAGGCATGCAACTAATAAGAACTATTTTTGTATTTGGGAATTATGGCACATGGTCACAATCATATCTGAAGAATGACAAATTGTTCATTCCACTAAGAGAGCAATGAAAAATATAGCGCTGGGTTGGGTCATTCGCTTTCAGTCCAATTTTTAGAGGAATGAACACCGTAATTTTTCATATCACAAAGGTCTGAAGCTCATTAGATAAGATAGTCCATCATACACTTATTTAATTAAATCTTTTACCGTGGTTTGACATTGTAGTTTTTATTCCATATGAGCTGCCTCGTGGCCATAAACCGCATCCACACCAAGATCCCTGCAAGACCCAATTCGCCAGCATCCTTGGCTTTATCCATCAAGTCTGCTGCAATATTGAATCTAGCAAAATGAAAGAGAAGTATAACCTATTAGTACCAGAACAACAAACAAAATTATCTTAGAAAGGTAGATATGAGCTCACATGTCAAATCAGTAAAGATCTCCAAGTAAATTAATCAAATACATCCAAAATTTCAACAATATCATGAATAAAAAGCTAAATAAGAGACTTTCTTATGGATACTTAAGGCCACTACCCAATGTTCAATTGTTGTGCAAACAAGGAGAAAATCAGGGAAAGTGGGAACAAACAGGGCTTCATGGCCATTTCTTCATTATCACCTAATTAGCATGGCACCATGACAAAAGATTTGAAAGCAAAAAATAGAAAAAGAAGACACATTAAGTTTCATGGAACTCCAAATTATTGAACACAAAACAACACAGCATTGTCACTTTCTTTTCCTCTGTGATCTTTAGTATTATTAAGATGCAAGCAAAGATCTAAGAAGAAAGAGTTTAGAGCCACTTCAAATTGCTTCTACGAGTAATCATTCTACAAGTAAATATTAAGCATTTAGTAAAGCTAGTTAATTATCTAAGTATGACAATGTAAAAAGGAACATTGTGATCCGTTGCTTAACTTTATGGAGTGGAATGTGATTCAACTAACAAGTCATATTGGATACCACTTGAAAAGGGTGACAAGCTATATGAGATGGAAGCCTTTTACTGTAAAAGACAAAATAACATCATAAATTTTTTCATTCCCAAGATATCAAAGTGCATATAACCCAGCTTTATTCTTATTCCTTTAAGTGTTAATCCCACTCCATAATAGGATGGAGGGACAAAATAATTTTCAATAAGAGTTTTCTTCGATTACAATTGAAATACAATGGTAGAAATTTTAAACATTATAAGAAAATCTGTTGTTATTGATAGTATTATTTTTTAGAAAAAAAAAAGTTCTTAAGATGTAAAAGAAACATGCTAGTAGTGCATGTGGCGTCTTGACATGATCAGCTGTGATAATAATTATAATAAACAGTTCTGTTATTTCATATTTCATAACTTAAAATTCTAAGCATCCATGATCCTTTCTCTGCAATCTTTTCTGCACGTGTTGGGTGGAGCATCCAAAGCTGTTTTCAAAGCCTTATGCAAAGCTAGAAGCTATCAAATGAAACGTTGGGGGCTATTTAGCATTATTTAAAATAAAAGCACTTTTAAGCATGTGTTACAGCACCTTTTACAGCACCTAAAGCCACCATTGAACCAAAAAAAGCCGAGGTAATTTCCTAATTCACCACCTGTACTTGAGCAGGATTTCCATCACAAACTGTTCTCTAAGATATTTAAGTGCTCAGCTGTATGTATTCAGTATTTCTATATGTAACTTGCATCTCTTAAGATATTCATCACTCTTTTATTCACTTTGAATGGTTTTATGACAGGCAAATAGATTCTGATTAAATGATGACTTTGTGACTTTATAAGGGCCGAACTGGAACATTTTGGAAATTATAGAGAGAGAAAATGGTTTGCACTAAAATTTTACAAAGGAGATAAAATAAAAGGGTTAGTTATTCGATCATCAAATACAAAAAAAGTTTGGAAAATTAAATAGAAGCAAAAGTACAGGAAACATCCACTAACCACAGATAAAACAAAACAAGCTTAGAAAGTTATATGTCCAGAAATCTATGGCTGTTTCTCTGACACCAAAAAGGTAATAACACAGAATGGAAACACTCTCTATGGCACTTTATTCCTACAATTTCAATTGGCTTCCCAGTTGGAAAGAATCTAAGCAGCAGTTATCAGCATCCTCACCTGATTTTAAAGAAACAGAGATGCTAAGGACCGCTAATCTCTAGCTACTGAGAGCAACAAAGAAAATGAACCAATGACACATGACAACATTTAAACAGAGAACATTAATCTAAACTAGAGTGTGCATACAACACATGCAAGCAATATAAAGAAAAAAAGATGAGCATTTCGAAAGATGTTGTGTGCTATGCTGAACATAACTAGCACATATCCTGCAACAAGAGGAGCAAAACTCTCATAAACACTCTGAACTACAAAATTGATTATGAACATTTTACTGACCGGTGCATGAAAGACTTCTGTGCCTCACTCTCCAGTTCTGCAATTTTATCCAACAACGCCCTGGCTGTTCCTATGCCATCACCAGCATCCTTTGTCGAGAAAATTTCAGTTAGTTAAAATGATGAAAGAAACACAGAAGAGTATAAAAAATACTTGTTGGAATACGAAACTGAGGACAACCTTTTGGACATGCTTAGATCCTCTGCTAAATTCAATATAAAAGTCCGAGCCATTATTCTTTATCCATCTTCCATTAGACAAAAGGACAAATGGCAAACCAACAAAAATATCTTCTTCAATCTCTATTTCAAAAGATTGCACCTGTTATAAGGTAGATTGTAGAATTGAAAGGCATGGTTAGATTTCAAAGCCCTATGGGGCACAGGAAGATATAAAAAAAATTAACATGCTCACCTGGTAAGAAAAATTAGCAGAGGACTCATTTTTAAGTTGTGTTTCAGCAGCCTCCTTGAGAGCAACTGAACCAGGAGGCAACACGGTTGGAGGTGGCTCCTGCAAAATCATGCATGCAAGCATTAAATCTGATCAAGTAACAGAGAAACTGGCTACAGGTTATAGAAGATGAAGACATTGATATTGATTCCAAAGGTCTACATCATCCTGAGTAATGTCTAAAGTTAAAAGTTATAAAAATCTTACCATCCACTCTCCAGCCTTTTTAGATAAAGCCCAGTGAAGAGTAACTGGCTCTTCAAAATCAGTGGCCAAACGAACCTTCAACTTACCACCAGGCTTTGTTACAAGTACCTTGACAATGTGTGAGGAGTTTTAAATTTGAGAGAAGTTTCATCAAGTCAAAAACTGTAATTGATGGAGCAGGGGCACACAGTTGATTAGCACATCCCTTACCAGAAGTTCCTTATCAGCAAGCTTAAATATTTTCTTGTTCAGCACAGCACCACCATCATGTTCTTCCTTTTCCTTAGCAAAAAGCTCAACAGCCTTCAAGACTTTTGGTTCTATTGAAGCTTTTTCCTCCACAGACTTGGAAGCTCTGTCCTCTACTGATTTAGCAGAATGTCTGTTGATAAGCTGCGCTAAGTCTCTCCCTTTGCGCTGAATTCTTTCAGTGCTGAAATATCTTTTGTTTTGAAGTTGCTTTGACACATTAGTCTTGATTTCTCCTTTACTAATCTTCTTCCGAATCTCATCAACAGAGACACCTTTGCCCAGTTCAGCTTGCAACTCTTCTCTTGCTTTCTCAAATTCGCTCTATATGCATGGAACCATTATGCCAATAAATATCACAAACAAGCAATCAGAGGCGATCTCATTAAATTGCAAATGGAAATTAATAAGTGTCTGTTTACCCCAGCAGAAGCAACTAAAAGGAAAACATTATGGAAACTAACCGACCAAGAAAAGAAAGGAAATTTACCTGTTGCTGCTCCGGAGAAAAATTGGGTTTCCCTGCCTTTTCCCATCTCATATAAGCTTGTAATTGCACAAGATCATCAGGTAGGTTGTTTTCTATTTGAGAGACAGATGGCTCCTTAATTTCACGTATATCATTTTTGTTTGTCAGCGTTGCACGGAGATCCTCAATGGAAGTGCCTCTGGCTACTTTCTCCATTAGCTCAAAGCGAGCAGCTTCATATTCCTCCTAAGACATGAAAATTTATCCATCAAAGTAAGACAGTGCTTGAAACATCAAAACCATAGAATTAAACTATCTGCAAGAGTTTATCAAAGGAAGTTATAGAGAATTGCATGTACAAAGAAAAAAACCGTGACACAGGTGCTTCCTTGCTAACAAAAGAAAAACTAGACAGGAAAGCACATATGCAAAATTAAAGTACTATAACTTAGCAGTACAAATAGTTTGTCACTTTATACTAAACGATGTTTTAACACTTGCCTTCTCTTGCTCAGGGGTATACATTTGTTTCCCATTTCTTTCCCACCTTAGATATGATTGAATCTGCACAAGTTCTTCAGGAACCGAGACATTAGGAATTGTCAACTTCTCTCTCGTGGGTAACTCAACATAAAAGTTCTGGCCATTGTTCTTAAACCTGCCAAATTAAGAGAAGTAAACGAAAAGAAATAATATCACACATTGTAATGAGCTCAAACAACATAAGGGAGCCAGCAAAAGCAAAACTTTTGAAGCTCACCATTTATTCTGGGCTTCATCAACTATAAGAAACTCTATAGCTTGTATCGCAGGATCATCAATCGCTATGTTGATGTAAGAATTGGAACCAGACTAGGGAATAAACAAAGTATAAACCAGCCAAAATTAATTATTTAGATCAGCCAAACATTTTTCGGTAAAATGAAAGGCAAAGAATCTTGTTTTTGCTTTTTCGCTCTTACCTCCATAAAAGGAGATCTGAGGGCTCTGTTCTTATAATTTTTGGTTCCATCTGGCTGAAGAGAAGGAAGCACCCATTTTCTGACACAAAAGAAAACCAACATAAGAAAGAGAGATAACCAAAACTATAACGACAACGGAGAACTAAGTCAATATAGCCGAAAGCAAGTACAGGCAGACTTACTCCTTTCTATCACGTATTACACCCCAGTGTAGGAGCAAAGAATCACTACTATAATTGATCTGAATATTTACTTGTGCGATGGATGAACCAGAGGAATGGCTGACGAAAACCTGCTCATTACCAAAAAAATTAAAATCCGTATCACATCTACAATAACCAACAAACACGCCAAAACTTGGCTCCAGTAATTAAAGCCATGCTCACTCATCCCTTGTTGACTATAAATACCTGCATTTCAATATTTCCATCCAGATTGAATCTCCCTGCAAGCTGCTGCAACGAAAGAGTTTGTTATTCAATTTAGTTACCAAAGGAAGAAAAAGCATTTCATTTTATTTCATTGAAAGCTATCTCCATGTCTACAAACTCTAAAACAAAAAATTACCTCAGAAGGTGGATCCATGGCTAAGACAGCTCGCGGAGTGAATATAAAAGAGCGGCGTGCTCCGGCGATGCCTAATTTTGATTTCCTGACTTTTAAACTGTTCCCATAAAAGCTGGACAACGGCCTACGTGCAGATTGAAACAAAGAATTTGCAGGAATGCCTGTAGAATTGAGCTTGCTGCTTCGATGCTCTGAAGCCGTTGGACGAAGCAAACTCTGGTTGTTGAAAACTTTATAATGCCCGATTATGCCACTGTTATTACTCATACTCTAATTATTATTATTACTATTCCTTCAAATTGGATTCTCTTCTTTACCTTCAAGGATGATTCCAAGAATCCCCTCCTCAACTCACTTGAAAATTAAAAATTAAAACAAAAACAGATTCAGATTCATATTGTTTAAGATAAATTAGTAGAATTCAATCAGAATTAGCTTGTAATCTAACTAATTGCCTAACAAGATTCAAACAATTCAGAACATTTCCAAAAAAAATTTCAGGATATCTAAAATAAAGACGGGGATTCTGTGACAGAAATTGATCAAATTTCTTTTTCTTCAAAAAAAAAAAGAAATGCTTTACCTTGAATTAATTCAACACAAGAAGAGAGAATTGAGAGTGTTTTTTTGCAAGGAAATTTTTGGAGGCAAGAGAGAAGTAGGAGGAGCTCGGAAATTTTCCACTGATTCAGTGCAGTGCAGTGCAAACCATGCAAGTTGACATGGCGTGGCCGTTTCTTATATGTCCACGTTGCTTGAAACTCGGGATTGGGAGCTTGTCACGTGCCACCACAGTGATAGCGAGTGATATGGGGAGGGAAGCGTGGGGTCCGTGACCGCCGGTGGCTTTTTGATATTTCTTCTACTAGTTTCTTTTTTTCTTTTTTAATCCTTGACTGTCCCTTGTTTACACTGCGATTTTCATGATTTACCATTTCATGTTCTCAAATATCTCGTAATTATGAAGAATATTTTTATTTAATGAATTATAAATCCTTATGCTAAGTTTAGATATTCATAGGTATTTAAATGATAATTAAATTTGGTAATATTTACACAATTTCTTTTTCAATTCCAAACATTTCATC
>Ga0325400_1004194_pt1 | contig 13287 bp, 8 predicted proteins | sample PopdelMetagenome_2_FD_205662 | JGI IMG/M metagenome (GOLD analysis project Ga0325400, IMG submission 205662) | Populus deltoides microbial communities from Bellville, Georgia, United States - Xylem-PdKOR-R1 | ecosystem: Host-associated > Plants > Phyllosphere > Stem > Wood/Secondary xylem... | reverse complement strand
ATATTTTTTAAAATTTAATAGAAAAACTAAACGGATCTTATTTTCATTTTTGCATAGAAAAACTTCACTTTAATCCCTAAAGTTTAAGCTCGTATATTATTTGACCTCTATTTTCATTTTTATTTTTATATTTTTTTATTTAAATCTTAATTAATATCGTCACTCTTTTTTTTAAAAAAAATTGTTTAGTTTAATTATTTTTGAAATAGTAATTAATTTTCTTAATTTTTTTTATTTCATAATATCTCAAAGAGATTATTGTAATTTACCTTTAAAATTTTAAATCTTATATTTTATATAAATAAGTTGTATCTGCACATTTATAAAAAACCAAAACCCATTTATTCTTAGTAACCACTGAGATAAAATAAATAAAAACACATAAAAAATAGTCAAAATAAAATATTTGTATATATATATATATATTAATCTTGTATTTTTATATTTTTTTTTATTAAGAAGATGAGCTTGCTTCTTATATTAAATCATTATTAAAAATAATGCAAATGTAGAGAAGTTTTATATCTAAAAAAAATAAAAGAAGGAAAAAGGAGAGAGAATAAAACAAAATGGAGTTGTTGTTGCCAAAACGATAGCTATATATATTATTTAATGAAAGGGTTTTTTGCTAGAAAGAAAAGGAAGTGTTTGTTTCTTCGTACTCAACAGTTATCACTAGTTTTTTATTCGATGAGTTATATTATTTTTTCTTTAACATTTTTAAAAATATTTTAAATGGTGATAAATTAGATGAAATATTAAAACAAAATATTAAAATAATAATATATTAAAATAACTCAGGCCAACTATGATTAACTTATAAAACTTGCGATCTGGGGTATGAGATCTTAATAAAACCATGAAATCAATATAAAAATAAATTTGAAAGCTCAATTATAATCAATCACATATTAAAGGATAAAATAAAAAAAAAGAGTATAGAGGCTTTTATAGCATATTTTTAAGACCCGGCCCGGTGGCCGGCCCTGTCCAAGGCCCGGGTTCCGGGTTTTGACCGGGTCGGCCGAGTCAATTTTTTTTTAAAAATAATCAAAGTGACGTCGTTTTAGTAAAAAAACAAAAGTTAACGGGTTGCAACCGGGTCTTGCCAGGTCACCACATCAATCCGCTGGGTCAGCTGGGTCACACCGGGTTTTTCCTTCCTCCATTTTTTCTTCAACCCAGCCCGGTTCCAGCTTCGGGTTGACCCGCCGGGCCGGGCCAGGTTTCAAAGCTATGCTTTATAGGATTAGATAATCATGTCCAATGTTATCAAAAACGCGTTTTGACTCGTAAAATCGTACGATTTTAGGAGTCAAAACATATAAAACGTGTAAAATCAGGTTAAAAACTCGAAAACCAGTAAAATCGGTTAAACCCGGTCAAACTCACTCAAAATCGGTCCGACTCGTAAAATCGAATCGATTTCACCATGAAAATCAAATAAGCTGCAAATCCCAGTCTTCTTGTTTTTGTTATATATAGAGTCACATCTTATATTTATCATCCCTAATCTTTTTGTTTCTGGTCCAGGTCTTTACAGTGAGATTGGCAAGAAGGCCAGAGGTGCAAATCCCATTTCTTTCTTTTCTTCTTGTTTTTGTTATATACATTATACAGAGTCACATGTATATTTATTTGGAGGGTTTTTTCATTTTTGTTGATGGGTTTTAATAGATCTCTTATACAAGATCTACCAGACTGACCACAAGTTCATTCTAAACACCTCATCTCCTACTAGTGTTGTAAGTTGTTTATTTTTTCCCTTTTTTTTTTAATCTCTATTCCTTCCTTTTGTTCATTTTACCTAGTTTTTTTTGTCTCATTCTTTTGCTTCTCATTTTTTTTTTAATTTTTCATAACCCTTTTATTTATAATGCCCACGTTGTGTTAATGTTTCAATTGTTATGGTAGAAGATATAATTAGGGGGGAGAAGTGGGTTATCTTTAATTTTCCTCAATGTTGGGTTTTTGTTCTGTATTATTTATGCACTAGGAAACTAAATGCTAGAGAGTAGACATTGTAAATCTTGGTCATTAGTTTTTGAATGCTCTGTTAAACCAAGCCAAGTATCTTTAGTAAGATTGGATTGGAGGTCTTGTTCTTACACTTGTTAATCTTGATTGTAGTACTCGGATGTCTCAGTTTATAAAAGAAAATCCGTAGTAATTCATTTGCTATAGGTGGATTTTGGAAATGGGTTGTCATGGATTAATATTTTATCTTTAAATTTTGGTATCTTTACCCCATTTTAATTTATTGACTTTTTTTTCTCATTATTTTGCAGACTATCACATCCTCTGAAACAAAGAAAGGTGACTTGCTTGCTGCTGATGTTAATACTCAGCTGAAAATGAAACTTAGTTTTAGGATCTTTTTATATGAGAGAATTGAATTGAGTTTTTAGAATTGACAATGAAGGATGCCAGTGTTTGGAACCCCCAACCTGTCTTGTTCCTCTTCCTAAAGGATATAAATGCCTAATTGAGTGGTCTTTAAGCAGGGAAAATGTATGTTCTATAAGTTTATGCAAGTTCATTGATTGCCTACCATTTTCTTGCAATGTTGGATTAATATTCTGTGTTGTTGCGGATATGGTACCATAATGTTCCCCACACCAAGCTTGCACAAATTAAGGGGCATCAAAACTGGGTGAAAGTTACTGGTGAATTCCTCACTTTCCCTGGTGGTGGAACCAGTTTAAGCATGACGCCTTTCATTACATTGACTTCATAAATGAGGTGAACCCAGTTATATGTTATTTTAATGCCCTCTTTTGTTGTGTTTTATGAATGTATGGTTGCTACTTTGCTACCCTTGTTGGTTAATTTCGCAAGTGCACGAATCGTAACAAGTAATAAAATGATGAATAGAGTATCGTCCTACGAGGATTTGTAAAAATTACTACTAATTACCAAAGTCTTTTAAATTATGATCTATTTGAGGAATCGAATGAGATAGTTTATGAAACAAAAATTAATGATTAAAAAAAACAAACAACCAAATGATTAAATATTAATGAATTCAATTGTACTGGTTCTAGGATTTATGACTTACCGTAACTATACCTATGTGAACTTTCTTGATTAAATTAATTACTCCTAATGTAAATATTAATCTCTCTCGAGCATCAATAAATTATTTTGACAAACAAATTTCATATACTCTACGAAAGTTCTGAACTTGTCGAAATTAATTAAATATTGTAAAACCTGTAACGATTACAAAAGTTCCTAGGATATCTCTATCCTATAGATTTCTTAAGATATTTCAAACAATAGCTAAAACAATTATCACTTCTTAGTTTCAAATTGAATTCTAAATCATCTAGATGTTAGCCAAACACACGCAAGCATTACACATAGAATGAAATACTCAACATCTTAATGTAATAATTCAATCGAAGAAATTGTTCACATATTTATAGTAAGGTTACATCAAAAATCCCAGAATAAAAGTCTACTCCATAGTTAAATTAAAGAGAAACAAACTTGATACGATGAACATCACTCAAAAGCAGAGAATTTCAGTGGAAGAAATAGGTGTCCTCCCCGGTCTTTAATATTTTTGCCTCTGTTCTTTTTTGTTCCTGTTGGTGCCGCCTCCTCTGTTTTTCTTTGCTATGTTATAGGGTTTCTCCCCGTCTCCCCTCTGTTTTTCTTATTTTATATTGTGGTTGTTCTACCCCTGCAGTAATGAGAAAAGTTTCCTTTTCTGCATTGAATTCCTTCCTATCCAGACATTGCGGGCCAGATTTGAGGTAGAAAAAGTGTGAATTCAAAGATCTCTATTTCTGGAGAAATTATAGAGAATCAAATTTTCTTTCCAACAACATTGATCTTGCAATTTTTGGACCTCTGAGCGTTGAGATAAGGGCCATAAACCGAAACAGTCTTTGCAGTGCAGGAATTTCGGGCTGGTTCAATCCTTGTTTTTCAACTCGCTTTTTGGGCTTCGAAACAACAAAACTAAGTTATATGCCCTTTCTATATTTTGTAGACCTTCATCTTAGCTATTTGAAAATGGTGACAAACATCTAAAACTAAATTGTATAGCTTCTTTTGTAGCATATAATGAATCACTATTCAGTTTCACTGCCGAGCTCTGCCTGTTCAGTAACCTAATATCTGAAAACACATTAATTTCTCACGAGGTCAATAGTTCAAAAAGAGATTCAACATTCTAATTTTCTTGTGCAACATATCCAAAATATTTAAAAATCAAGCATGAATAGTGGAAAATATACATGCTAAAAATTCTCTTATCAACCCTCCTCCCTTTGGGTTGCAAACATTCTGGAGTTACTAATGTGATTATGCATACCTGGCTGTGTGTTATCATTGCAAATATTGTTGTTTTTAGTTTTCTAAAAGTAAACTTAAGATTGTGGTTAAGTGGTAAGCTGTCTTAAGATCTTTGCCTCATAAATAATTTTGACCCCCCTATTGGTGGTTATTCTAATCAATTATTAGTTAATAAAAAGTTGTTTAAATTATGTATGAATTTATATTTGAACAATGTATTTTAAGGTATTTGAACTATACATGAATTTTTATTTGAACTGTACATTTTAAGATGCTTGAATTCTATATGAAAAAAAATTTCCTTATGATTTTACGATCTATTTCTACGATCCGAGTTTATTTTGTATTTTCCATACCGTGTCAAAAATATATTTTTGACAACCTTGATCATGTCCAAGCCTCATTTAATGAACTTGAAACTTATCTTATAGGTGTGCTTATATAAGGTATTGAATTTAATAAATCTACTATCAACTCACATCAATTTATATTAATCTGGACCCTTGTACATGTGATCAATATTCCTAGTTCCATTTAATGGTGTGTTTAACAAACCCATTTTCTACTCTACAAGGATTTTGCTTCAATTTCCCCACAAGTTTACTTGCAACAAATGAGTTTGTCCCCCACCAAATCAAACAATACATGAACAAACAGAGAATTTAACTATAATGTATTTGCCACTATGTCAAAAGCGGTTTTGGTCTTCTCTTCTGTCATGTAATACACCTTACTTTAGGTCCTGCCCCCCGCATCTTGTCACCCTAGGTATGAGTTCGGCCTCTATTACCACTGACCCCTGATAATGTCTGTCTGGATGATCTATTCATAGTGGCAGACTGTTGTTGACTTTGAGCCTACTGATGATTTTGGGTTATTTCAGTCCCACGAGGACAATTCTTTTGGCTTAAGTGTAGGCAGTCCCACCACATGTGCTCTCTTCGATGGATATAACACTACCTTGATATTGCAGAACAATCCCCTTGATGTCTTTAAGAGGTGCACTTCACTTCTTTTCCACCCTATGTTGCTCACTAGGAGCATAGTGTGAGGCAAACATGGAGAAGTCATGGAACCTCCTCTTATAATCGAGCATATACATGTCTCCCTCCCTTAAGACTAAAAATTGCTGCTATTTAATCTTTCTATAATAGGAGTATAACTGATGTTCAGATTATGCTTATGCTCTAAACTTTGCTCAAGTCCAAGACCTTGCGGGTCTCCATGACCTAACAGTTTTCCATCAAGATCGTGCTTATTAGAAAGTAAATGAGCTGCATAATTCACTCGCAAGCCCTCTGTTACCTGCATCTGATCTAGGGTATCCTCAACTATTCGAAGCTACTTGCTTGTTATCTCGATGTTTGGTTCACCAAAAAAGGGCTCACACCTTAGTTCTCTCATACATTTTATAATCTGCACTATTGATACCACACTATCAGTTGGTGTTATAATCACTGATGTTGCTTGTACCACCGAAGCTACTGGGACTATCAGGGCTGAGGCACCATGATCATTGCCCTTACTATTTGAGCTATAAACAAATGATCAGCATGCAATGTAGGAACCATTGCAGATGTCGGTGCCATAGCTAGGGGTATAACTCCTTGTTTCTGCTGGTTTAAACCCTCGAGTTGTAACCCCTTAGTTTACTTAAATCAGTATCGCTATTGAGACCCCGGTGGCATATGAGAGGTCGTATCCTCTAATGGGTCCTTTCCTTGCCTCTCATCAAATCTTTCTCCTGTCATCGCACCTTTCATCATGTGGACTATCTTTTGTTACATGTCAAAAATTTATTAAATTCTCTTTTCCACGCCTGAACCTAGACCAAAACTCTGATACTAATTGTAACCCCTTAATCTACTCAAATCAGTATCACTATTAGAAATTAATCACTTGGAGCATGTTCTTTACCTAACTTTTAAAAGGACTCAAGGAAAAAAGTCATGAAAAATCAAGTTTCCTTCACCATTTTCAAACCATAGCTTGAATTTCCTCTTTTGAAACACTCTTAACACTAAAATCACCCCTCTAAATTTGTTTAACTAAGTTAATCACTCTAATTACACATTTTTATTGATGAAATCAACAATAATTCAAGTATAAAATCATACAAACCCTCCCACTCTCTTTGTTTCAAACCGTCGGCAAAAAGAGAGAAAATAGGGCATTTATAGTTCATTTTTCTTGTAGTTACACATTAGCCATCATTACTTTTTATTTCTATTTTTGTCCCACAATTCTTCTTTTTACTTAATTTACACCATAACACCTCATCTTTTATTCTATTGCATCCATTCACAATATTTAAAATCTTTTTATTTAATCTATTCAGTGTTTTATTTATTTTGTTCGGATTAAAATTTATTGGGTTTTCACATTAATACAATGTTTTTAAAAAGTACTAAAACAAAAAACAATTATTAAGTTCTATTATCAGCCCACTCAGTAAAGTTAATGCAACAACACATAGGTTTAATTTGCCTTTATTCAATCATAAACATACATGAATTAGAAGTTTAAATAAGCTTCTTACTCTTTATAACAACAAGATAGTCTTTACAATTTCTCCTTTAGTGGGTTTATTTGCTATAATAATAACAATTATCCTTGTCTTTCTTAATGCCCTAAGTAGGCTTTTGTGCATTTTAATGCAAAGATTACAAGACTAAGTTAATGCTTAACTCATGATCCATGACAAAACATAATTGGTCTATTTTTTTTTAAATGGTCAATCAAATAAGTTTAGTTAAGTAAAAACCAATTTTATAGCATTAAATATATTTAATTAAGGATAACCTTGAGTAATTCAACACGTTATTTATGAACGAAACTCTAATTTTATGCATATAAAATTAGAAGGCAACAAATGATATTCTCAACATGTACTTAATATATTAACAAGAGATTTGTTATTTTAATTAAGTCTCATTCCATAGCATGAATAATAATATGATACATAACAATTATATTAAACATATATTCCTAGCATGACATCTAATTGGATGATTATTGACATATTTAAAATAATTTCCTTGAACAATCAAAGGAAATTAAGTAGTCAAATCCTAGGTAGCTGCTGCAAATCTTCATAAGTCTTTTTACAAGCACCACGGTTGTAACATTCATCGCCGTTCCTTTTTTGACTTAGGTAACAAAATAATTTTTCATATCTAAATTTTTATATTACATAACATTTACATAATTATATAAATCTCGAGTAACATTAAAAGGGAATTAGATGAGAAAAAACTCTTACAACCCAAAAGGAAATTAGAGAAAAGGTAGAACATCCTCTATTTAATATTACAACCATTCAACCATTAAAAACACAAATCACATTAGTTTTAAATTTCCACAACCATCCATAATGCCTAAGAAAATATTAACATGCAATAAATTACATGCTTTAATTTTAATTATTGGCTTTATATGTAATTTTAAAATAATATTTCTAAGATTTAGAAATATTAAATCAAACTCAATTCGATAATTTCCCAAACTGTATAAATTTTATTTAATATCTATTTTCTTGAAAAGCTATTTTCAAGATTTAATAAGATAATTAATCATACTAAAATTTTTATTAAAATCCTAAACTATTTTAGGATCAATTAAATAAAATTCTTTCGCTTAAAAACTCACTTTGTTTAAGATTTTTTTTCTAAAATAGTTTAATTGAACATTTAAATTATACTTTAAAAATAAAAAATTTAAATTAATCACTTTAATTCAATCCTAATCCAATTAGAAGAAATAATTCTCCAATTAATCTAATTTAGAGTTTTGATTTTAATATAAAATCAAAATTTTATAAAATAGAGATAAAATCATTATTCTGCCAAAAATACCCTATTATAATAAAGTAAAGGGTAAAATTATAATTCTCCCCTGAAAACCCTAATCAAAGTTGAAACGACAGAATCATAATTTCCCTCCTCCTCCTCCTCCTCCTCCTTGGCTGCAGTTGATAGTGGGTTCACAGCCTATTGCTTCACACAACACCAGCAGTGGTAACAAAGGATGCCACTGTGTTGCTTGCAGCGCGAGGCAACAACTGCCTGCTATACTTGCCACCAGTACAATGCAATCAGCCTCGCGATTTGGTGGCAGCGCGTGAGCCGCTATGCTTGGCAGGGAAGCAACTATGGGCTGCTGTCTCTCACGTCAGTAGCATATAGGTCCTACACCTGGTGTGATTGCAACCATACGATGATGCCTCTCACACAGTAGTGAGCGACAATAGATCTGGCGCCGCTGGCTGCGTTGTTATCATGATATTTGATTATTTTATTTTATTTTTTAATTATATATGGTCAGAAAAATAGCCAAAATTTTTTTAAATTTTTTTTTAAAACTTTTGCATGTAAAATTAATTTATAATTAATTTCAATAATAATTAAAATATATATTTAATAACTCTAATTATTATATGATGACTTTGCTATCACTATTAGATTTTCTAAAATACATTCACCTAATGAAAATAATAATTTTTTTTAGGAGTTCAAAAAATCTAATTAGATAATCTAAAATTATTTAGGGTTTTAGTAAATATTTCTTGAAGGTCAGATTGTTTTTATAAAGTTTTGTAAGATTTGATCAGTTTTTTTTAAGGTAAAGTTATTGCAAATTATAAGATATTCAAATGTTTGATTTAATATTTTAAAACTCTTCAGAAAAGAGAGAGATTATTATATTTTTGAGTATTGATTTTTTTTTTTAATACATATGTTTTATAACATTTGCACAACTCTCATTTCAAAATATAAAGTATATAACATTATATTTATAGGTAAAACCTAATATATTTATAATGGTAAAATATCAATTTATCCTTTTAATAATATCACATGTATTATTTCAAGATAATTTTAAAAATTCATGTAATCAAATCCCTACTTGATTTTCTCGGTCTAGAATTGTAATTCCACGCATAAATTACATTATATTTTTAATTTCTAAAACTTATTTACAAACAAGTCACACTTTATTAATTATCTCATTTTAATTTATGTCTAATGGTTCTTAATGTGTATGACCCATTAGGTTTCTAATAAGTTGCACCAAATATAAATCATAATATTAAATTAAATAATTTAATTTATTATCAATTTAATAATTAATTAATCTATATTTAAAGATCAATTGTACTGTCATGTCATAATCTTTTAAACACTAAAAAAATTATAAGTATTTTGATTTAACTTTTTAATGAGCAATTTTAGAGTGAAATTATTATTCATTTATAAAAAAATATTTTAATTTAAATATTATAACATAAAATATTTCTACTCTAACAAATTATTCTTGTATTACTGCAAATATGGAAGGTTCAGAACAGAAAAGGCGTTGAAAGCTAATTCAACTTTGGTGGCCAAATCTGTAAGTAGATGTTACTTGATATAGAAACTTAAGGACACGACCTGCACCCGACATTATAAGTCCTGGTTGCATCGCTACTTGTATTCCTGCAGTGCAGCAGGCAATCTCCCCCTCTCCAGCATCGCTACTTGTATTACTGCAATGCAGCAGGCAATCTCCCCCTCTCCAGCATCCAAAAGGCAGCAGTGATCAACTGATCATCCTGTGGAACACCTCAGCACTGAGACTGGAATCAATGGCTAAATCCAAGCATCGATCCCAGCACATATGCCAAAACAAACGTCAAATGACTTGCCAAATCTCAAAAAATCACAAACTATGTGAAATCCCCGGCACAAAACGGGAGAGAAGGAGAGACTATATACTAGGGTTTACCATCTTGTAGAAAGGTTCAGTTTGATATGAACAAAGTTTATTGATGCAAAGGACAAAGTAAAAGAGCCAACACAACGATTTCAATTAATTTCAGGGCTGAAGAAGAGTGGCAATATACTGAAGATCCTATAACATTCCAGATATTATTGCAAAGCATTTCAACAGTTCATCTCAAATGGTCCTGGAAATTAAAAGTAGCCAACACTAAAACCCAGAGAGTGAATGCATTAAGGTGAATTGGAAAGGCCCTTACCAACTCAAGAAACAAGGTCATGTCATTAAACAAGCCACCTGCATTTTATGAAGCTCCAATCATAAGATTGAGAGAGTCTGCCTTCGGGCCACGGATAACTATCCAGAAACCAGAACCACAGCTCATGTTTCCTCTAAAGCCTACGTCCTATGGGTGTATTTTTGCAGAATTTTTTGAGCTGCAAGCCACACATGGTTAATCTTGAGTCTGTATTTTCATAAATGGATGAACAGATTTGTATTGATGGATTAACGAGGACGTCAATGAACAGTCAATTTCCTTCAACATGGTACTTTCCAAACACAAATTTGCCTGTCATACTGATTCTCTTAAACCATATTGTTTACCTTTTATGATACTAAATACTCACTAATATCCGAGCCAATAACATGAACATTACCATCAAATATAAACATCAGTTTTTCTTACACGCTGTAGAATCAATTGAAGAACCAACAATAATGAACAGGCACACAAAAAATATAACTGAATCATTCTTCGAGGTAACACCTTGGACATAATATCGCCTCACAAGCAATGTAACAGCCAATAGCATGAAAATAAGTAGCGTACTAGGAGAAAACACGCTCGACAATACATCCAAGCTAGAGAAGAATGTTGCACTAGCACTAAGTATGGCTATTAAAATAGAGGCATTAATAGGTGTTCCAGTTTTAGGATGAACCAGAGCAAACCAAGGAGGAATCATGTGGGATCTTGTTATTTGAGTCGCGTATCTTCCTTGTCCAAGTGATCCAACCAATAAGCCTGTAGTCATTGCCTCAAGTGCGCAAATACTCACTAAATGCTTAGCCCAGTTCATGCCAATCTGAGCAAAAGCAGCCGAATATGCAGCATTTGCATCACTCTCTGTATATTTGACCATCCCCGTCAATGCCAAAGCCATCAAGCAATAAATCACAGTGATTATAGACATTGAACCAACCAAGCCAATTGGTCCATCCCTTGACGGGTTCCTGGTCTCTTCAGCCATGGTAGCAACCATATCAAACCCAGTGTAAGACCAATACACAACAGCGGCAGAAACGAAGGCACCCTCTGCCCCATTCGGAAAATAGGGTGCCGAATTTGAGTTCTTGAAATGAATAAACCCAACAACAATAATAAAAGCAATGACAAAAGCTAGCAGAGGCAATAGAGGCAATCCAATTCAACAAAGAAGTCCTTTTCGTCCCTCTCATTGCTATAGAATTAGCCACCAAAAGGACTCCAGCTGCTAATGGACCTAAAAGACTGAACCCATCAGCGAAATAGTCAATTTTAATTGTCACAAAGTAAGGATTTTATTTATAGTGAAAGATCATTTGCCTTCATGTGATGTAAGCAGTTGTGTAAACAATTATTATACTTGAGACTAAGTTATATTATATATAAAAAGTTATGATTTGATTTTCTAATAAAATATAAAAAATAATAAATATTAGGTATAACATGAATTATATAAAAGGTATTTGAGTGATCAAAAGATGATTAATCACCTTATATAAATTAAAAAAAATATTTCATCTATTATCAAATAATATTGATTGTGAGAATATTGCACAAGGTAAAATGAGATTTAAAAATAGTTTCTAAATTTAAATATTCATGATAGTGGGATAATAATTACATTAAAAAATTACTTAGTGAAATGCTAAGTCAAACCACTTATAACTTTTCTAATTTTTAGGGATCATGACACATTGCTGGACGGTGGACTTGATTTTCAAATATAAATCAATCAATTATTGAATTGATAAGAAAATAAAATGTTTAATTTATTTAATTCTATTTTATTTAGGATTGTAATTTATATTTGACTTAATTGAATAAATTTCTAAAAATTATCCTGAAATAATATATGTGATACTATTTTGAGGGGAAATTAATATTTTATTATTTATAGGATTATCATGTTTCTATATCAATAAAATGTTATGCCTTATATTTCATGTGTAGAGAAAAATTGCATAAGTTACATAACATATATAAGATCACAAACACCTGAAACAAATGAAAAAGAACTAACACCCAAAGTAACAGTGATCATTCTCTACTAAAAGAATTTTAGGAGATTTCTTGTTGGTAGTTCGTGTGAATTATTATTAGAAACTGAACATTTGAATAACTTGTGTTTTTGTAAAAACATAACTTTGAGAAAAATGATTAAACCTCAGAAAAAATATATGATCTTCAGTTCGCTCAAATCGTAAACAACTTTAGATTATCTAATGAGATTCTTGAAAAATTTTTAAATTATCATTTTCATGATGTTTATGTATTTCGAGAAATTCAATACTTATGTAGTTCAAAATTATAGGTGAAAAATATATCTTATTCTATCCTATCATTGCATGAACACACCCACGAATGTTGAATACTATAAATAGTCTTAAACCCCAATGCAAGTTAACCTAGGACTCTTCTTCTCCACCATTAATGCCAATTCAAGCACTAGAGATCCCATAAACTTTCATAAATGTTTTGTTTTACAGGAGTTTCATTCTTTTATGCCTTCCAGCCCACAACAACCGTGAAAAATCATGACCTCATCACATACTATATTAGTCACCATAACTTTAAACAATGTTTATATTGACAATATGAAATACAATAGTGAATAAATAAATAAAATATTACTTAATAGTTTATCCACATCTAAAATATTTATTTAAAAAAAATATTTTATTATAAATTTTATAAAATATATAGTTATAGAAGACTCACCTAAATTACTTTGATTTAGTTAAATCAAGTTTAGTTGATGGATCCTACGCACATACTTGAAATTGAAGACTTGGTTGATTTAGCTATAAAAATATTAAAAAAATAAAATTATATTTTAATATATTTAATTAAAAAACAAAGAGAAAATGAGCTGACTTGTGGCTGGCTCAATAATTCAATGACCGGAATCCCTCACCAGATAAAACCGATGCCAGCGGTGTGCTGTAAATTTAAATTAC
>Ga0325400_1004193_pt1 | contig 13288 bp, 7 predicted proteins | sample PopdelMetagenome_2_FD_205662 | JGI IMG/M metagenome (GOLD analysis project Ga0325400, IMG submission 205662) | Populus deltoides microbial communities from Bellville, Georgia, United States - Xylem-PdKOR-R1 | ecosystem: Host-associated > Plants > Phyllosphere > Stem > Wood/Secondary xylem... | reverse complement strand
TATATATATATATATATATATATATAATTTACATTTTTATTATTTTTAAAAATACTTATCATTTTCTATATTTAATTGCCTTTGAATATCAGGCCATATTCAACGCATAAACCTGGACCAAACGGGGCAATCTGAGTTCTGAGGATGAAAAAGAAAAAGAAAATAAGAAAAGCAAGGGCACAATAGAGAAGGTATGAACACTACTACTACTAACTAGTAAATACGAAAAACAAATAGACGGCCTGGTTAAAAGTACAGGTCGGTCACGGAAAAGAAGATTCTAGTATGTCAATGTCAATATAGAGAAGAAGGATCTAGAATAAAGAAAGACCTTCCCTTTTTCTATAAAACCACAGTCAAGACTTCCTCTTTTTATTGCTTCAATTTCTTCCAAAACCCTAGATCTCCCTTTTCCCTCCACTCTCTCTTGTGTTGGCGTGTTGTTTCGGTTTCCTTCTTTGCGAGCACAGCAATAACAATGGCGGAGGCGGAGACGTTTGCTTTCCAGGCTGAGATCAATCAGCTGCTGAGTTTGATCATCAACACTTTCTACAGCAACAAAGAGATATTTCTTCGTGAACTCATCAGCAATTCCTCTGATGTATGTCTCATTTTATCTAATTTTCTGCTTCTGTTATCTTTCTGTCTCATGGTTTTACGTTTGAATAGAGTGATTAAAATGTTGGGACTTTGATGAGTGTTGGGACTATGATTTTTTGTTTGATAAACCCTCTTGTTGTTCTGTTTTAATTACGTTAAAGATCTAAACTTTTCTTTTCTTTTTTATCGTTTTATGTATGAATAGGGTAATTAATTTATGTATTAACGTGTATTAATGTTTTTCAGCTGAATTTTGGGACTTTGATGCTTGTTTGATTAACTTTGTTGTGTTTTATTCAAGTTAAAGATTTCGTGTAATGTGGTGCGATTTGATTGGAATGGTAGAGTCAATGGGTGCGAATCAGCATATGGTAGCAATAGCTTATGATGTTACCGTGTGTCTGTGTTTTATAGGCTTTGGATAAGATTCGATTTGATAGCTTGACTGACAAGAGCAAGCTCGATGCCCAACCCGAGCTTTTCATTCACATTATTCCTGACAAGGCCAGCAATACTCTCACTATTATTGATAGTGGTATTGGAATGACCAAGTCTGGTGAGCACCTAATTTTTGTTTTAAACTATTAATGTTTGAATTTTGTTGCAATTGTTAATTATGATTCTGTTTCTGTTTGATATTTGACTCTGCTTTTCTTCTCGTGTTTCTATCAGACTTGGTGAACAACCTCGGTACCATTGCAAGGTCTGGAACCAAGGAGTTCATGGAAGCTGTTACTGCTGGCGCTGATGTTAGTATGATTGGACAGTTTGGTGTCGGGTTCTACTCGGCTTACTTGGTTGCTGATAAGGTGGTTGTCACTACCAAACACAATGATGATGAGCAGTATGTGTGGGAGTCTCAGGCTGGTGGTTCATTTACGGTCACCAGGGATACCTCTGGTGAGAACCTTGGCAGAGGTACTAAGATCACTCTCTTCCTTAAGGAAGACCAATTGGAGTACCTTGAGGAGCGTCGTCTCAAGGATCTGATTAAGAAACATTCTGAGTTTATTAGCTATCCGATTTCCCTTTGGATTGAGAAGACCACTGAGAAGGAGATTTCTGATGATGAGGATGAGGAAGATAAGAAGGACGAGGAAGATAAGAAGGATGAGGAGGGTAATGTAGAGGATGTTGATGAGGAGAAGGACAAGGAAGAGAAGAAAAAGAAGAAGATCAAGGAAATTTCACATGAGTGGTCTTTGGTGAACAAGCAGAAGCCCATCTGGATGAGGAAACCAGAGGAGATCACTAAAGAGGAGTATGGTGCATTTTACAAGAGCCTTACCAATGACTGGGAGGAGCACCTTGCAGTGAAGCACTTCTCAGTTGAGGGCCAGCTTGAGTTCAAAGCTGTTCTCTTTGTTCCTAAGAGGGCACCATTTGACCTCTTTGACACCAAGAAGAAGCAGAACAACATCAAGCTCTATGTCCGCCGTGTCTTCATCATAGACAACTGTGAGGAGTTGATGCCTGAATACTTGAGCTTTGTGAAGGGTATAGTGGATTCTGAGGATCTTCCTCTCAATATTTCAAGAGAAATGCTTCAGCAGAACAAGATCCTCAAGGTTATCCGCAAGAACTTGGTCAAGAAGTGCGTTGAGCTCTTCTTTGAGATTGCCGAGAACAAGGAAGATTATGACAAATTCTACGAGGCATTCTCTAAGAATTTGAAGCTTGGTATTCATGAGGATTCTCAGAACAAATCCAAGATTGCTGAGTTACTTCGATATCACTCGACTAAGAGTGGTGATGAGTTGACCAGCCTGAAGGATTATGTGACAAGGATGAAGGAGGGCCAGAGTGATATCTATTACATTACAGGAGAGAGCAAGAAGGCTGTTGAGAATTCCCCGTTCCTTGAGAAGCTGAAGAAGAAGGGATATGAGGTTCTGTATATGGTCGATGCAATTGATGAATATGCCGTGGGACAACTAAAGGAATTTGAAGGAAAGAAATTGGTGTCTGCAACCAAGGAAGGTCTTAAGATTGACGAGACTGAAGATGAGAAAAAGAAGAAAGAAGAGTTGACGGAGAAGTTTGAGGGTCTGTGCAAGGTGATCAAAGATGTGCTTGGTGACAGGGTGGAGAAGGTTGTGGTATCTGATCGTGTGGTGGACTCTCCCTGCTGCTTGGTCACTGGAGAGTATGGTTGGAGTGCGAACATGGAAAGAATCATGAAGGCACAAGCACTGAGGGATAACAGCATGGCTGGGTATATGTCAAGCAAGAAGACAATGGAGATTAATCCGGAGAACCCAATCATGGATGAGTTGAGGAAGAGGGCTGATGGTGACAAGAATGACAAATCAGTGAAGGACCTGGTCCTCTTGCTATTTGAGACTGCTTTGCTAACATCTGGGTTCAGCTTGGATGATCCAAACACCTTTGGCAGTCGCATCCACAGAATGCTGAAATTGGGATTGAGCATTGATGAAGACACTGCTGATGCTGACACTGACATGCCTCCTTTGGAAGATGCTGCTGATGATGCTGAGGAGGGTAGCAAGATGGAGGAGGTTGACTAAACCCCGGCACTGCAACAGGCCGTCACAAGAAGTAGTAGCATCTACTAGAGTGGTCCCCTCCTATCCTTCTCCTTCATTAATCTAATCTCAGTCTTCACAATTATTGATTTCGGTTTTGTTAGGGTTTATCAAGGATGATATCTACTTTTGTTATTAAGACGTGGTTTCTTTTTCAATTTAAGCAAAGGTTATATGGAATTTCATCCCCACTGCCTTTTTCCTGATGTTTAGTTAAATTTTCTTTCATGCTGTCAATGTTGATATGGCACAGAAATCTGCTACTGAAAGTTCTATCCTTAACACACTATACTACTATCCTTAACACACTATACTACTATTGGGTTAAAAGCTGACTTTGGGTTAAAATAATGGTCTTTACAGAAGTAGGCGTCCTTAACTTATGAACAAGAATAGAGGCCTTTGCCGCCATTGTTTTACTATTCAATCATGCTAGAAGGTTTTAAAAATCATGTAGGAGAATCTTACTTAATATTACACTTACTATATATATATAATTTCCAAAAGAAAAATCCGGGCAACTTCAGTCAGCCGCTGAGCGAAGTAGAAAGTACAGCTGTCGTTTTTGTACACCTACTTTTGGTTCATTGTTTTCATTTTTAAGGCCCACAGTTTTCGTTTGCCTGTTTTAGGCAAACCTGCCTCGCGCTATTCGCTATATATAGAGAGAGAGACTTTCATTATTTCTTGTCTATATTTGCCATGGCTCCTACTGCTTCGATGCTCCTACTTCCCTACCATAACAAATCTTCGTCTCCACCATCTCCTCTGTCTTCAACACCCTCACCTTCTTCTTTTTCTGGGGCCAAGTTCTCTGTTATGACATGGGTTCGGCAAGACAAACCAATTTTCAAAGGAAGATCTCAGGGCAAAGAGTCTTTCATGGCTGGTCCTTCCTCGCCCGCTAATGATTGTCATTCCTCGCCCGCTAATGATTCTGACAAGGTAATGAGGTTTGAAGAAGCGCTTGAACACAGCTTCTGGTGCTAGGATGGCTTTATTGTTTTGCGGTCTTATCATTTTCTTCTTTATTTTCAACTAGTGTAAAAAGTCTGGTTAGGGGTGTGGTTGTGAGGCAAAAGGGTCCAGTATTTGTACATGTAATGCCATGGATCATGTGATGAAAACTGCTTGTATATATAGCTGTTTGCACTGGCTTTGGATGGATTTTACTTTGATCAAATGGGAGAATCAGAAGGGACTTGTTGCTTTGATTAAATGTTGGGTTTTAATCAATTCTGGATAAATTACACCAGAACTCAACAACCAAGCACATCCAAGGTTACCATCTTACCATTAATGATCAATCAGTTGTTAGTATAATAGTTCTTCAACGTTGTTAATTGTACATGGAGGCGTAATGAATCCAGTTCCTTTGATTCCGCACGCGTTGAAAATCTTATTCTGCCCTAATGGTTCCATATTCCAACTGCCGGACAGTGGATGGACGCTTGTAATGGCTTATACAGTTCAATGGCCATTCCCCAGCTTAGCCCATCCTATGTATTGTTGGAGGCGACGGGACTTTTTAAGAGGCATACCATCAACTCACCTCTATAATACTAAAGGAAAACATCTAATTATTTGGTGCAGGAAAGGTTATGTTTAGTGCTTGGTATTTCGAAATTGAAGGGTGATGAAGTGAGGATCATATGCCAACCACCATCCTTTGTGACAGTGATACTGACCATGATAACAGGAATGTGAAGTTCTTACTTCATTATAAAGCCTTGGCTTCTTACACCACCCATTCACAAGTAGCAGAAATGTATTCTGAATCTCACAAGGAAACGCAGGAACAACGGCTTATTCAAACTCATTACCGAGGAAAAAATGTCATTGATATCGTCAATGTGTAAGACAACGCGGGGCTTGCTTGCCAGAAGGTAAAATCCTGGCAAGTAAAGCCAAAAACAATACGACTTTCAGCTCCATCTCAATAATAATACTTTCAGCTCCGACTCTAGTCTACCAGTGGCTTTTATACAAGAGAGAGCTCTCCAGCAGGGACAGATCTCTTGACGAGTTTAGCCCAAGATTCATTGGTCTCCATGATGACCTTGAGAGCATAGTCCTATCCATCACACGGAAACCATAAATCACAGAAGACACGGAAGATTATAGAATAGAACAAGTAGCAATAAACATATATATATATATAAAAGAGAGGATAAAGCTAAGGCATGCTGTTATATATTATTATACCAAATTGGAACTGGCTATCGGAACAGAACCAGGATGGCTATCAATTTATTCAATTATCCATCAATGACAATGCTGTCCATGGTGTTCTGCCACGTGACATAAAGGCCCTCACTAAAGTAACCGCCATTAACGGTAAAATTGATATCTGTACATTGTTGAAGAATTATGGCATTCAATTCATTTATCACCTTATGAGGTCAAAAGCGTTCAAAATGAATTGATGTTGTAGATAGTTGTATATCTAAATAATGCAATCTTTTTTCTGCATAAAAACCTTTTACAGCATGGTTAGCCAAACCCAAAATTCACAACAGGGAAAAAAAAAAGGAAAAGAAAATGAGGCGAAATCAACACCCCACAAAGCTGTAACATACATGTAAAGATTCTATTAAATAAATTACCTTTTTTCTAACAAATTAATAAAATACCTTGTTTGCTGCCTTGTTGCCAAGACCAAACTTGTTGGCAGGTTTCCCATCAGGGATCTTATAGTCTCTGAACCAATCCCTGATTGCAGTGAGAGTGCCCTGAAAATAAACCACCAGATACTTAGTCTATGTATTCCTATTTATATTACATTCTTTCATTTCCAAATTAAAAATACAAATGATTCTGCTATTTGCTTGTTGGTATTAGCATAATTTCCAGATTTAATCAATGTCCTTGCTTGTTTTAGGACAACGTTTTTCAGTTAATTCAAAGTCCATGAAGAAATCCTAACCAAAAGTACTTTCATCACACCCTAGCTTTTTCAAAATCCACAACAGTAATCGTCTAATACAATGTCAGCGAAATTGGATGTGATACATAACTGACATCTTTGGCGATTCCACATCCCTAACTTAGCATTCCAGATTTTTCACACATTTGTGCGCTTATTACAATAGATTAGCACATTATGCTTACAACTCTTTAATCATTTACATCCCTTTAAGCAGATTAAGACAAGGCACAAATACACCCTTATCTTTTGTGAACACAATCTAACTATTTAATAGCAGACATCTGATTAGCTGGTAAAAGAACATGTAATGGAATTTTCAAGTGAATGTGGTGCAGTATTGTTTGGCTGCTTGGTGATAGAAGAGGACTTACAGGGAAATGTTTCTCTACATCATCAATATCATTTACAAGAGATGCTCGTGGATCATCCAAAGAGATTGCAACAATTTTCCAGTCAAGTTCCCCTTCATCAATCATGGCCAAGGCAGCCAAGGGCTTGATCTTAAGAATTTCACCAATTTTTCCCCGTCTTTCACCAATCTCAACGACATCAACTACAAACAGAGACAACCATTTTACAGAATTGAAATGCTACTTAACGGGAACAAACAAATGCTAGAATCCACAATAAAGGCAAGTATCAATATAGAATATATGTTGATAAATACCAGGATCATTATCTCCGAATGCTCCTTCAACTTCAGCATTTGCAAGAGATGGGTCTTCCCATGTTTGTGGAAGCAATCCATAGTTCCAGTTTATATTGTAGCTGAAAATAGGGCAGAGAAACGAGTTAAAATCCAATACAACATACTCAGGTGATGGTATAAGCAGGGGAAATGGAACTGAATGTTTAACTACAATGGGCTAACACTAAAAGTGCAAATGCCGAGAAAAAAAATCAAATATCTCAAAAAAAACCAATCAATGAATCATAAAGGAAGAAACTAGCAAATCTTACGGATAGTATCTTAGTTTCCCCTTTTTAGTATCTTGCTTAATGGGAGTGAATTGCTCATCGGTAGCAACCTCCATCTTTGCACTTGATTCTTTTGGAATTTCAACAACATAGTTGAAAGCCCCGTCTCCCAAGTGCAATGGTATGCCATGCCAGGGCGAAACCTGTAATACCAAACAACACTTACATTACCAGTAAGCAGATACAAAACCAGAAGAATGCTGTTCTAAATTGTTGAAGAAAATCCGAATCATAGGTGGTCTCTAAGGGAGCAGCATGTCAGTTTTCTTAAAGAACTAACAGACGACTGGTTTCAGGCATGTGGAAGACAAAGTCGCCTGCAATGCAAAATGGGATATACATCTTATCTTCACTATAAAAACCTTTCATTTCAAGTTTCAAATTCAGATAGCCAGAACTAAAATAAACATCGAGACCTCAAAATCAAAACATAGAAACACCAGAATCTAACATTAATCCTCGCAAGAAAAACTCAACTATCGAAAACAATGTATTCTTATTTTCCGAAACAAACATATATTTAAGCACGGATATACACTGAGATCAATATCATTCGAGACAGGAATTAGTTTTCCAAATAATTTTCTTCTGGGTTTAGCAAATTACTTTCATTCCTCTCATTTTATCACCAAACAAAACAGATTGCATAAAAAAGAGAAGCTTTTTAATAGATAGAGAGTGAAAGTTATAACCTTTTTGCCAGAACTGTCCAGGAAGTAGACTCGGTAATCAAGGGTCTCAGGATGGCCTTCTTCCTTGATTCGAACATCAGGGTTGTAAATAGACTTGCAAGAAAACAACCTCTTTGAAACTCTTTTGGTGGTGTTGTTGAAGCAGAGGCTGTTAAAGCTGGGAACTTTTTGACTTAAACTGAAGAATGGTCTTTTATGGGGCAAACAGGATGCTGATGTGTTGCTTGCAGCTGACATCATTCTTGCAGTCGCCATTTCTGCTGCTAGATTTGCTGATACCACCCTTTTCTTGGTTAAGTTCACTGAGAGAGTACTTCTTGTGGCTTCAGGGCTCTCGCTTTAAGTTTTTGTTGAGCCACAGATTGAGAACAAGTTGTTTAACCTTGATATTGATTGGCTGTCTTTCACTCTTGAGTAAATTATCAATCAGTCCCTAGTTTTATAAAATGAGTTAAATAATTTCTCTAATTTTGAAAATAATTAATTAATCTCTATATTATTAATTTTGTTCATATATTTTTTTAATTTATTATATTTTTATTTTATTTTAAAAAATAAATAGATAATATGAAAAGATTGATGAGAAGATAATTTATTTTTCTAAAACAATAAAAAATATCAAATTAAGTATTATCAAGCTTAAACCAAGGAATTAATTGACTATTTTTTAAACTAAATAAATTGTTTAATTTATTTTTAAAAAAATAAAGAGATTAATTTGTAATTTACTCTTCACTCTTTTATCTTTTTATTTTTTTATTTTTTTTATTGTTGGGTGTTAGATTTTAATTTGGACACGGGTTGCTATGGTGGACATGGGTTTTTATTTTATTTTATTTTTTATTCATCTATCTATTTATTTCTCTTTTTATTTTTATAAACAAGTGTGCATCGGGCTATTTTGAATCTTCCCAAAATCTCAGACAAAAGGAATATATATCGTTCATGCTAGATGGTGGCTATCTTGACCCATGAATGATTGGGTAAATATTGAATGATATGGCAGCGTGTGATAGGTTTATAGTTTATACTAGTCATTTGACTCTTGTTTTGTCGTAGATTATAAATTTGTTTTTCTAAAAATGTTAGGTATGTAGATTGAATGTGTTTTTTATATAAAAAAATTTAAAATGTAAATTGAAAAAGCTCATGAAAGTAAAATGGAGATATTTCATAATATAAAATAAAATATATATTCGATTGTATTTATTAAATTTATTTATTTAAATAAATAATATATAAATCTATATCCTAAACACATGACTTAAAAGATAAAAACAAATGAAAATAATTGAATAAACTCACGCCTTAAAAAATATTCAGTAATATAATTTAAATTTAAATTTTTAAAAAATAAATTTCATTCATATAAAAAAAACAATTATGGATGAATTAGAATAATACCTTAAAAAATAAAATGGAAACAGAACAACTGAAAAAAATTTGTATTAAAAAAGACATGTATAAATCATGATTTACGTCATGAGACCAAGATAAACTCATAAAAAAAGCTTGAAGATAACCACAAAATCAATATTAAAAAAAACTAATGCAAAATAATAAGATCGTACAAAGCTAAATTCCCGACAAATTAAATGTCAAAAGATGAAACCATGAAAAAAAATTAATTACATAAGAGGATCGAAAAAAATAAAGGTGAGAAAAAACATTAATTAGAGGGATAAATATTTCCAATTAAAGGGTCAAATTGAAAAAAAATAAAAAATAAAAATTTTTGATTAGAGGATGAAATTGAAAGAAAAAAAAACTTTAATAAAAGTGTCAAGGACAAATTAGAAATTTTAAAAAATAAGGACCGAAATGAAAAATTAAACATATGAGAAATTGTAATTGAAGGACTAATTTGAAAAGAATAAAAAGTTCTATAAATGAAAAACGAACAAAATAAGAAATTAATAGAATGAGGACTGAAATTGAAAAGTAAAAAACAAAGAGAATAATAGTGAACATTACCTGTTAGGAGAGAGAGAGAGAGAAAAAGGAAAAAATAAATTAAACGACCATCGACAACAATCTCATCACTGTCAACTACCACACGACATTGTAAATGGAAAAGAACATGACGATGTCTTTAGAAAGACGACAAAAAGCCAGTTATGTCCACCGGGTGGCATCACACTTGCTGCCTGAATGACACGAATGGCACCCACGCACTAGGGTGTGCCGAGCACACTTTATTAGCTTTAAGCATTAAAAATTTTGAAAAAAATGTTAAGTTTATGAGAAAGTACAAAAATACCTTCAAATGTTAAGTTCATGTTTTGTCTTTTCCAAGGTTAAAGATGTTTTTGGATTGCACATTAAAATCCAAAATCTCCAAAACACCCTTATCAAACACAATAGCAAATATGTGTTTTTATTGTTAAAAAGCTTATGTAAAGTCAAGAAAACCCTTAGTCAACAGTTCTATATTTTGTTGATTTTGGAAGCAAAAGAGTATTATTATTGCAAAAAATAAAAAAGACACCAAAACCCCCACCCAATAGGCTTAATTTTTTTGGACCAAAGGTCACAAAGGTAATTTACTATAGCCCAAGACATATTTTGTTATGGATTGGACTACAGTAAATTACCCAAGCCATTTAGTTTCTTAGGTAATAAATTCAATATTAGTAATTTCGTTAATTGTGAAGATCTACTTGTGTGATTTTAAAAATGAAAAATTACCTTAAGTAACATATAGTTTACTCTATTTTACACTCTATTCTTATAGTTTTGAAAATTACAAAAAAAATATCCTGAATTTTATATGTTTATAACATTTTACATGGCGCCAAAAATAGTTAACAAAAAAGGATTCATTATTTATAAGATTTTTATTATATTTTATTTAATGACTAAAAAATCCTTGGTGCATTAAATAACAAAAACATTACTGAATAAAAAATGACAATTCAATAATCATAGCATACCTTCAAAGCATTTTCCTTCATATCTTCCATTAACGCCATAAAAAACTAACCGAACCGCAACCTAGCAACCATGACCTTCTCTCTCCTCACATTAAAAATTGAACTGACAACAACACATGAAGCACCCAACAATCTACTCCCATGGCGATCTTCACGACATATCTAATGAAGAAAAGAGTAAATCAAACAAAAACACACTCTGACCCTTTTCATCAGTTGGTTCTTATTCTCACAACCTTTATTGACTAAAGGAAAAGGTCATGAGGCTTTTGATCCATCCTTCTTGTGCTGAAATCTTGGGCAGTGATCCGCCACCAGTTCTTTAACTTTGTTTCGATTATCCTAGGAGCATAGTTTCATCATTCCATAGCCTTTTTTTATAAAATTTTTAAGTTGTTCATTATTATCATATTTTAAAATTATTTTATCTGTTGGGTGTAAAAATTAAATGAGATGGCTTTAATGCTTTCCAATGACAATTCAAGTATTTTATTAGGAAATGATGGAGATGAGTTTGGCAGGGGTAGTTGTAAACAACCTAATCTAAACATTGGTTGCACAGGAAAAGAAAACTTTAGAGATTGTCTTCAAAATAAGTTTGATCCAGCGGTTTAGCTTATCTAAAGCACAAAAGGATGACACATCAACTTGAGTGTAGTATAACTGGATTCCATTGAGGTGACAATTAGCAAGAAAAGGAAACGACAACAATTATGGCATTTGACTGGGTTAATTAATTAAATGTCACTAAGATTTCTCCCATTTTAATTTGAACTTGCAAAAATTAAGGGATATAAACATTATTTAAATGATGCATGATTAAGAGAAGGACAATGAAGATTTTTCAATTGTTTTGTTTTTTTAAAGGCCCGACCCCTCGAACTGATCACCCAAATTATTTTCTTTTCATTATGTTGATTTATGTAATCAATCTACTTTATCAATAAATAAATTCAGCTTGGGATTGTTACAAAATTGGTATCAACATTGGAGGAACCTGTACAACATTTATAGAACATATCATCCAAGGTGGATTAATTAACTAATGTCAGAGGAAAAAGACCCATGGTATCTCCATCGAATAGCCTTTATACGTTTGCAAATAGACATCATATAAATAAATTAGAATGACAAAAGATCAGTCCCAACAGTTGCATATCAGATCGATCCGATTAGACTTTCTCAGGTTTAATGTTTAATGTGGAAGGCCTATTAGGTTGGGTGTACAAGGCCACTCAAGTTTTCAATTTTCATAATACCCCACTACACCACATGTTGTTTATAGCTAGCGTCTATGTAGAAGGAAAAGCCATATCATGGTTTCAAAAAATGGAGGAAGCAAGTGCTCTGACTAATTAGGAATCATTTATGAAAGCTTAGTAGATTTGATTTGGACCACCTACATATGATGACCCAATGGATGCCCTCATTAATTTAAGGCAAATTACGAGATTAAAAAGCTATAAAACCCAATTTGAATTATTATCAAACCACATAAGAGGACTATCAAATGCTCATAAGTCGAGTTATTTTTTATAAAGATTAAAAATATGAAATTAAGATAGTTATGAGAATGCTCAACCCATCAAATTTAGTGGTTGCATGTGGGTTTGTTGGAATGCAGGAGGAAAAACTTAGCCTTGTATGAAGGAGTCTAAGGTTTAATGCTATAGTAAATTTTGGAAGAATTTCAATGGCTAACCATGCCAAATGAGAGAATAGGCTCAATCTACTTGTTTATAAATTAACTCCAGCTTATATCAAGGAAAAACATGATAAGGGGCTATATTTTAAATAGGATGGAAGACATGACCCTTGTTATAAATATAATGGGCCTAAGTTGATCCTCATTAAGGAATAAGATGGAGGCATGTTGAAGCACCTTACTAGTGTACTGAAAGATCAATTGATTTGGGCGTACCTAATTGAGTGGAAAAAACAGATAAAATCTCTTTGTATGTCTTGTTAGCAGCTTCAAATCCTCGCACTATGAGGATCAAGGTACTAATCAAAGGCCAATTAATTATTGCTTTGGTGGATACATGGAGTACCCATAATTTTATCCACTCTTGAGTGGTAAAAAGGCTAGGAATTAAAATCAAACAGTAGCAACCTATTGGAGGAAAAATTATTGATGGAACAAAAATACAGAGTGAAAGGTTTTGCCATGAAGTCAAGATGGGAATCCAATGTTTCCATTTTAAAATACAGGCTTGGTTAATCCAAATATGGGGTTGTGTTATGATTTTTGGGCATTCATTAGTTAAGAGGCTTAGGGCCTATCTTATAGGATTTTACAGCTATATCTATAGAATTTCAATATAGTGGTCTATTGTTCAAATTATAGGTCTAAAAGTACCATAATTTAAAGTTAATTATGGGTCTATATTTTTAAAATAATTATAGAGGTTCAATCAAGGGCTAGTTCTTAAAGTATGAAAGATGGAAACTAGGGCCAAACATTTAAAGAAGTTGCATACTTCCATAAGAAATTTTAACGGTTGAGCTTGAAGAGGAGGGACTTCTACCAAAAAGGGCTTAAGACCATTCAATTGTTCTAAATAAGGGAACAAATCCCATCAATGCCAGGCCCTGCCATTATCCTTACTA
>Ga0325400_1004191_pt1 | contig 13289 bp, 7 predicted proteins | sample PopdelMetagenome_2_FD_205662 | JGI IMG/M metagenome (GOLD analysis project Ga0325400, IMG submission 205662) | Populus deltoides microbial communities from Bellville, Georgia, United States - Xylem-PdKOR-R1 | ecosystem: Host-associated > Plants > Phyllosphere > Stem > Wood/Secondary xylem... | reverse complement strand
AAATAGTTCAAGCATCTTAAAACACATGGTTTAAATAAAATTCATACATAATTTAAGTAACTTTTCATTAACTAACAATTAACAAACTTAAAACAAACAATCTGCTGGTGTTCAAGAATATGCACATGCACCAAAACATCATTTCTTTCCCTTTCCATCTTCACATAATTGCATGATAATTCCATGAGCATTAAAGTTGGGCAGAACAGACAAAATTATCAAGCAGATCCATATGCCCATATGCAATCTCACCACATATCTTTTTAGCACATGATATTCCAATTGCTTACTTGTTGTGGTGCATTATGACCCTTTGGGACTGCAAATACTTCATTATCAAGAGGGATGTCAATAGATGACCATTTTGATCGAATGAAAACGCTTGTTATCCCAGCCTTACCATTCTCGAGAAAGCCTGAGAAAATGATGAACACCAGTATAAGTTGAAGCAACATGGATTATGTCTCAATAACCTTTGGCATGATTGTTGATCAATCAACCAATAACAATTCAATAGTTTTATCCCATAGTTAATGAAAATAATCAATCACAACAAAAAATCAAAAAAAAAATAGCCTACTATCCATGTTCAACTCGTAATTCTCCTCTAAAACCATATTTTCCAAAAACAAAAAATTCAACAGTTGCACGCAGAATCAATGCCAATAAATCAATCAATCACATAGGCAAATCAACAAAAAAGGAAAACAAACACTACTATCAATTTGGACCAGTGATTTCACTCTGGAACCATATTTTCATTCTAGGATTTCAAAACCTTTTTTAAGCTCTAAGCTCAAATAATCCACACCAACCAATTATTTGTACAATCGATTTCCAACTCTAAAATCAAACAAACACAAGCCATTTTCAAATCCTTCCAAAACATTAAAAAAAAAAAAGAACAAAAGCATTACTTTGCAACAAGAAAAATGGCTAACAAGTTTTGTGTATTTCAAACATAACCAGCAAAAACCAAGACATCAAAGTCAGCCAGCAACGAAAGAAGACTAAACACTTTCCTCATTCTAAAACGAGCAAAGAGAAAAACATAATAATCGTATCGTAGAGGGAATACAAGACTACAAAGGACTGCAAGGCAAATCATCCATATAATAATAACATATAAATAATGTATAAAGGACTGCAAGGCAAAGAGAAAAACAACAACATGAGTTAATAAACTTTCAACATCATCGTCATCATTTTAACCATTGAATTGATGAGAAATCGTACCTTACAACATTAATTTGAAGAGGGTGGCAGAGGTGGTCATGTGATGATAATATATGGAGAAAGGGAAGAGGAGGAGTAGGTTAGCAGGGAAAAACATGGTGGCGATTTAGGGAAAGGGATTGGCGATTTGGGGAAAGGGGAAAGGAGAAAGGGAAAAGGGGGAAGTGTGGAGTGTCGGGCGGGGCAGTGGGGAGTGGGCACTCAGTAATTGTTTTATTTTTCACGTGAAATCGTGAAATCGGTCCGGTTTGAGCGATTTTAACGAGTTGGACCGATTTTACGCGAGTTTGACTAATTTTACTGGTTTTCGAGTTTTTAACCCGATTTAACACATTTTTATGTTTTGACTCCTAAAATCGCACGATTTTACGAGTCAGAACGCGTTTTTGATAACCTTGGTTACCACAATACCAAATATGTTCTAAATATTTATAATTCCTGTTCGGAAAATCTATAGCTTTTAGATACATGTCGTTTTTGAAAAACTATAAATTATAGGTTTTTAAAAACAAAACATAAAAAATAATAATATTAATTTTTAAAATATTACCAAACATTTTAAAGCCATAACCATAGCTAAAAACCATAGCCACAACCAAAATCATGATTTTCGAACTAGACACTAAATCAATATGAGTACATGTATTTAAGCATTCTAGAAGAGATTTAATCTCAATTAATGTACTAGCTAGAAAATGTTTGATGCCCTCTGAAGGAGCCTCCTAAAGTTGATTAATAATCATACTTTTTGTTGTGTTTTTCGCTAAGAAATTTATGTAGGAGTTGGACTCCCTGCATGCGTGCTTGATCTTCACCTCCCACTATCTTGTTAACATATCCTAAATATCCACAACTATAGAATTGAAGATATGTAACAAAGGGACATTCACTTTAATAAGTTTTATAGCATCAAGAGAATCATAAAGACAAGAAACATTCATGTAACATTTATCCCAAGCAATCCTTAAACCATGTATGATTGCTTAAAGCTCTCCCAACAAATTAGTTCCAATACCAGAAAAACCAACCAGTCACGATCCATTAATGTCCCTAATCAATCCGCTGTACCCCACATTCCTCGGATTGCCAAGGCAACTTCCATCCACATCCAACATGATATGATCCTCCTTAGGATGTTTCCCAGCAAACATTAATTACATGCTTCTTCCTGTAGTTGTGAAACTCAAGAAACTTATCAATATCTGCATTACATAGAATTATTTATTATGTCACCCACTAAGCCCCAACATTACTACCATAAAAACCATCATATTCATATGCATCCATGTCCACCACATCCCAACTAAAAAGAGAGAAATTATATCAAAATATATAAACTTCATGATCCATTTGTAAATTGATCTAGTCATAAAATCATCCTTGTTGGCCATGCCTAAATCTTTCTAGATATCTTGAGCCATGCCACAATCACGTAAACAATGAATGACATTCTCATGTACATCCAAGCGATGTGGACATATAGAGTTAGACGAGAGGTGGTAATGAAATATAGTAGAATTAGTTGGCAAAGCATTATGGAAAATTTTCCAAATGAAAAGTTTCATTTTCTCAGGGACTCTCAGTTTCCAAATCCAAGATCAACAACTATCCACATTAACTTCTTTTTCCCGAACGAGTAGCCAATGGAAGGCAAACTTAGAGCTTTAAGTACCAATCAAGTACACCAACTCTTTGTTCGTACTTTACTAATTAAAAGGAATAGCCATGATTTTTAGCTCAATATGCTCTGAAATAATTATGGCTAAAGAATCAAAATTCCACATACCATTACATCATATATTCTTCACCACCATATCCCTATCCATTACATTTATAATGTCCACTATAGTTCCTAGCCTACCGTCTTTTAACCATTGATAAACTAGAGAGAAACATTCATTTTTACCCATTGATTTATAACCATCCCTAAGTTGAAAGAATGCTTTTAAAATTGATCTCTACGTAGGATATGCAAGTTGGGGAATTCCATCTAATTAGAAAAGATTCTGCCTTGGGAGATATTTATGATTATAAATCTTGACCCAAAGCTTGTGTGGATTGTTAAACATATATATTCCAAGCTTGTTTTCCAAGTAAAGCAATGTTTAATTGCCTAGCATCCCTCACCCCAATGCCTCCATATTTCTCAGGTTAAACAAGCAAAACCTATTTCACCCATTGTATGTAACATCATGAATCTTTGTTTCCGCAAATAAAGCTTCTTATCTTCTTAATTTCAGAACAGACACTTGCAGTAGCCAATAATTCTATATAGTATAAATAGGAATAAATGACACAATTGAATTAGCAAGAGAGATTCTCCCTGCACGATTCAGAAGCTTTTCTTTCCACGATGCTAGCCTCTTGCTGATTTTTTCCAATAAGAAATTGAAGTCTGCCTTTTTCATCCTCATATGAAAAATAGGAAACCCAAGATACTTGCTAAAATCCATGGCAAAACAAATTGAAGATTGTTGGGTAAAAGCCATCAACTCTAGGGGATTTAAATGAACCCATTCCTATAAGAGCTACATTAACCTTCTCTTTCAATACAAGTTTGGTAAGCTCTAAAATCCCTTCCTGAGATAACATTAGTAAGCTATTCAATTTGATGAACCTAGGCTCTACCACATCTCTAGTACATGAGTGGTCTTTATAAGAAAATAGAGAATTTACAGAGAAAGGATTGAATATAACTTAGATAACACTAGGGTTTATGAACACCAACATGTTAACACCAAACAAACTACCTAATAGGGGGTTGCCTATGCACTACACAAGTAAGATATCATTTAGAGATAAATTAGTGGGAAGCAGAAGTCCTCCACCATATAGTGAGAAGAGGGATCTATTAGAGAGTAGATTGGTAAGGATTGAATATGAAACCGGGAATATACTCCTTTCGAAGGTCTTCGTTGATGATTCAATGTTCATACAATTATGTAACTCATGGATAGACTCACTAGTGGTTAAACTTTTGAGTAAAGATATTGGGTTTAGATTGATAACTTCACGTTTAAAAGGGATATGATATTTATCTCGATGTTTTGACCTTATGGATGTTAGAAAAGGATTTTATATGGTGAAGTTGGATATGGAGGAGAATAAAGCCAAGGTTGTGAATGGAGGGACATGGATGATATTCGACCATTACTTGACAATGAGAACATGGTCGTTTTATTTTGTTGCATTGAATGCCATGATTGATAAAACCCCTAGTTTGAATTTAGTTTACTATAACGATAATTTTCTAATGGCTTTGGCAGTGGCCCTCAAGAAGCCTATTAAAATGGACTTAAATACTTTAAAAGTAAAAAGAGGTTGATTTGCGAGGATTTGCATGGAAATTGACTTGATTCAATCGGTGGTTGGCGAAGATTGTATTGGGGATCATTGGTATAAGGTAGGATATGAGGGACTTCATGTTATCTATTGTAGATATGGTTATTACGGTCATAATAACAAGGATTACAAGATTGAAAATGATAAGTTTGACCCTAAATTTTCTCAGGCTATGCCAAGGGTGTAGGAGCAGATCAATGAAAGGAATGGTGAAAGTCAAAAGACAAATGACATGGCTTCGGCTACAACATTAAAAACCAGCAAGATCTAGGAGATTGGCTTATAGTTACAAAAACAAATGTCCATCTAAGAATGAAAAGGGGCGCGTTTTAAGGGGGTAACTTATAAATAACATATTTAATTCATTGAAGTTGGCTGATGATGTGGAAATTCACACATTTTATAAAGGTGAACCTAGTGGAGCTAAAGATGCAATGATGAGCTCTAACCAAAGCGCCTTATATGAAGCCCAAAAGAAGAAGAGATTGAGGAAGGAGAGGTTGGATATTCTAGTTTTGGGAGGCCTAATTGGTTTATCTGTTGGGAGTAAAGCGGAAGCAGATAAGGGAAATAAAGCTAAAGAAGTGCAGGAGCCCACTTCTAGGCCTAGTTTTTATAAAGTTGATAGCTCGCATATTAAATTTAGCCCTACACTTTTTGGTATGGTCTTCTATGTAGGTGATAAGAATGATACGCAGCTTCTGCAAAGGAGATATCAGCAATGTGGGATTGGTAAACAGGGTAAACAACAATTAGCAAGTATGAGAGATGATAATTTGCTTATGATGAAGGGTTTAGAGGTTGAGGATTTTCAGCACGAACCTAGAGAGATTGACATCAGGATGACAAGTTCAATGTATGTTAAGGGGATGACTGGAGGTTCAAATCAGGTTATGGACATTTCTAGTTTTGATAGGGATTGGAGGAATGTTCCAACGTATTTGGAGGAATTCCAAACTAGTTAACAATTTGTTTCTTGCCAACTTATCTGGTTGTTATATAGTATTTATGAATTAGTTTATGGATATGTCTATTATATCCTAGAATGTTCGTGGGGCTACTAAATCTCGAAGTAGATGGCATTGTAAAGAGTTAATATGAAAGCACCATCATTTAATCTTTATTGTTCTTGAGACGCATTCCTTTTTTGCTCAGTCTGCTGGATTTTAGGCTAGTTTAGGTTATTCTCATAAAGCAGTGGCCAAGGCACATGGGCACGCATGAGGGATTTGGGTGCTTGGTTGTGGTGGGTCTGGGATTATTTCAACTGTGGATATTAGACATCAATGTGTGATAGTGAAATTAGTTTCAAGCAATCAGTCATGGGTCTGTTCAGTTGTGTATGCTTCCTTGATTCCTCAGGCTCGGTTTACTATATGAGATTATTTAATCATAATGATAACTAATATTTATGAACCGTGGATACTCATAGGAGACTTTAACAAGATCATGTACCCTTATGAGATATGAGGTGGTGTCTTCTTATAGTGTCGGGTTAGGAAGTTTATAGCTATGATTGCCACTTGTAATCTTATGGACATTAGCTCCATTGGAAACCCTTCCCATGGCATTGTAATATTCAGGGTTGCAGGTATATTGCTAAAAAACTTGATAGGGTTTTGGCTACTCCTGAATGATGGCTATATTTTCAAGATGCTTGTTTGGAAAATTTGAGCAGGTTGCACTCTTATCATAACCCCATTATCCTTAGATGTGGTGGCTTTCTTTGTTATACTGGTAACAGGCCTTTCAGGTTTGAAGTGTTTTGGACAACTCATCCTGAGTATATTTTTGTGGTGTTTAGTGTTTGGAGCAAGGGAGGAGATCATAATGTTAGTGCTGGATTGAAACAAGTCGGGGAGGATTTGATTTTATTTAATAAACAAACCTTCAAGAATATTTTTAGGAGAAAGTGATTCATTGAAGCCAAGTTGAATGGGATCCAATGTGAGCTAGCATGAAGATTTCCAGATTCTCTTTTCTCGCTGGAACACAATCTGCAGAATGAATATAATGAGATTCTTCATCAGAGGAACTTTATTGGTTCCAGAAATTGAGGAAGAATTGAGTATAGTATGGGGATAGAAACACTAAATTCTTCCATTCTGAGACAATGGTACAAAGGATACAGAATCGTATTGAGGGATTGTTTCTTGATGATGAAGAGTAGTGTACTAATGATAGTAAGCTTCAAAATGTTGCCCTGAATTTTTATTACTAATAACTGTCTTTAAAATACTTTTACTATCAAACCAAAATAATAATAAAAATAATAATAATAATAATAATAATAATAATAATAATAATAATAATAATAATAATAATAATAATGCATGAAAGACATCATCAATCACAATTCAAGTCTTTTGGCATATTTGAAAGTGTGATTAAGATTGTTTTTCAGAGTTTTTTTTCTTGAAAATATATCAAAATAATATTTTTTTAAACAAATTATTTTTGATATCAACAGATCAAATCAATCTAAAAACACTAAAAAAATTAATTTAAAAAAATTTAAATTTTTATGAAAAGTAAATTGAACCGTGGCATAAAGCGAGCACATTGGACACTAAAGCAATATGCATGGAAAATTAAAATTCTTAATCATGTCATGTGTCCCATGAAATTTTCTTTCAACTCAAACACTAATAGTAGTCGACAAAACCCAATGAATGGATTTTATATGCTTTTAAAAAACCCTCTTACATCATCTAGGTCATCACTAAAACTTGATATCCCATTATGTATCGTAATTATATTAGCATTAAAAATAATATTTGATCAAGAAATATATGTATATAAGCATAGTGGTTGATGAACCAAGATTTTATCAGTAAAATTTTATATAATTTTTCTAAATTCTTGGTCGCTTTGGGTTGGCATGCACCAATCTCAGGCGTGCACTTGCTAGACCTAACACTAGGGTCTGACAGGAGCTGCCACGCCTAACGCTTGGGCTTGGCATTGCGCCAAACCTAAGCGCAACCTGCCAGACCCAGCACTTGGTCTGGCAGGTGCTGTCAAGCCCAATAGCTTGGCCTGACGCTTGTTTCCAAGGGTGTAAGGCCTAAAAATTTTGTCATTGCACCCCAAGCATGATTGGATTCACTACACCTATGGATTTAAACATAATACCTGGATTTAACGCAATAAATTCCATATAGTTTTTACATAAATCTTAGAGGAATTATTTATCAACAAATATGTTTAATTAAATAAGTCTACACTTCATTAACACCATTGTATTAAAATCTCTCATAGTCTATTATGTTTTCATCTCTTAGCCGGATAAAATGAGTAGGATACATCTCACAATACAAAATTAATATATCACAAATATAAAATTACACTTTAACTTCTCTTCTCCATAAAAAAAAAATAAGACTCATGAGTTATAAATACACAAAGAATCCTTCAAAATAAAGGTTCATAATCTCTTCATTCTCAATATTTTTAGCATATATATTTTCAAATTTTATCTCTCTAAAATATTATTGCACTTTCTCTTTCTTAAAAGATTCTTACTTAAGCATCTGAGAGTTCTCACATTCATCGAAGAAGACCTTTTACAGGTACCAACCATAAGCTACCTTGGCTTATCAGGCACCAAGTATAAATTACCACCCTTGATTATGAAGAAAGATCAGATCATTGGAATCAATTAATTAACTGATTATTTAATTCAGGAGCCTTGTTTTGATTTGGGACATCCTAAGCAGTATTTGCTCGTTCAAATAATCAAAGGTAAAGAAAGTTTGATTCTAATCTTCAATCTTCCCGTGGTTGTAGTACCGAAAAGATGGCCTTTCTAAATTCCAATAGTTATATTTAAATTTCATCTTGTAAATATAATATGATTTTCAAAACAAAATTAATGGAACTCTAATCTAGAATAAAATACCTGTAAAATAAACATCATCATCTGTACAATTTTGTTGTCATGAATCTAAATAAATGGAAAAGTGATACATGAAAAAGTGCTCATCATGTCAGTGTCCCATGTTTTTCACATGAATCATTTAGCGATTCAAGCACTAGTGATAGCCCGCAAAAGGAAAACCTTATTGGTGGAGTAAACAATCGATTCCATTATTTCTCTGGCAACTATACATATACTGATATTTTTATTGATCATGATATCATTCCTCCTTCTCTAGTTCTCCAAGAAAAGTACTTTACATCGTCTTAACGTCTTGATACTTCATAATTCATTTCTTTCCTTGTTATTCTTGAAGACTAAAGATACAACATCATGGGATTTCTTGATGCCACCTATTTCATTGTCCAGATTTTACAGGACAACATTTAGAATATGTTCCACAAGTCGAAAGGTGGTTGATTAATGTCACAATTAGATGGAAGACACTTTTATGGTAGTTTGTATGTGACATTTAATTGATAAGATCTACTCATTAGAAAATACCTGCATAACTCTACGTAAGTAATATTAAAGATGAGTTTCTATAACGAAAAGTTATGGTCTAAGATGTACAAGTGTTAGTTAATCTGTACAATGGCGCTATTAATTACTAATGGTGAATCAAACTTAAAAAGTTGTTACTTCTATGCTGACAGGCTTATTTTGTAACCTATTCCTTAATATGTCAGGTGGTATTGATTCTTCTAGCTGGATTGGAGCTTTCCTTGAAAATTCAAGCTCATAATTGTTTTTATTTTGAGTGAAGAATGTTGCCAGCCTCATCCGAAGTCCTCAACCCATTAGCATTAACAGAATGAAGGTCACTTCCCTCCAACGCTTTTGCAATAGACGAAAACCTGTGACAAGTAATGCCATGGTAGACGCACCAAATGTAATTACGAATAAAATTGAGAAGGGCCCTGGCCCTATACTTTGGATTCCAGTGGCATCAGATGTTAAAGCTAAACATTTAGGAAATGACAACATTTCTTCCTCTAATTTTTATATTTTTCCATTCTGTGTTAAGTATATAATAGCCTCTGAAATATTCAATGCCAAAGAGGAACCCTTTGAAAACACCTGTCAGATAAGAGAAAAGGATCAGAACATGGAATTAAATGGAAATACTGCAGTTGAACATTGGGGGGGGAAGAAGAAGAAAGATTAATAGATAATTACAAAGCCATAACCACTAAGGTTGTATGTTGGTCGTATCTTGGTGAGGCCCTTGCAATACTTTGCTAGGAATTTTTTTGCATGAGGGGTAAACAAGAAAGCTACCCTTATAAGTCCACTTGATAGAGATTTCAAAGTCATCAATTGAAGCAATTCTTTTGATGTTCTCTGCCTTGAAACTCAAGACTTTCTCTAAATACCAAAGAGTGAAGGAATTTCCATCATAACCAATCGCAGCATTTGTACTTTGGAGCAAACTGATGTCAATTGCAGAAGGTGTAGATGGTGGAGCTTGTAACATTGATGTAAGGTCTGCTGTGTAAGTTGAGGTAACGATAAGGATTAGGAAAAACCAAGGTATTAGCAGCAAACGGGACCATTGAGATCTGAGTGATTCTCCTGCAAAACAAATTTAAATCAGCAAATAACTCAACGCCTTGCCATGTGCAATTTCACGTACAAGACTGTCCGTAATGATTTTTTGGTGTGTGAGTGGTTGAACTTCTTACCATGAAAATACAAGTGTTGAGAAAGAAAACTACAAGATGTTTCCCATTTGTCTAGCAGGTGAACCCCCGAGCTCCTCGTTCTTTTCATGCTCAAGAACCCCAGACAACAAAACCAATGTATACAGTCATAACTGCCATTAGAATCCACATTTTTTTGGTGAAAGGCCTCATGAACATAAAAGATTGGTATGACTTGTTTGATTTTTTCACCACAACCGTCACAAGTGTTGTTATTACAATATCTCCAACATCTGCATCATATATCTTTCATAAAGAAATAAGCCCTCATTAGTGTCATAAATCTTAAATATTATTTAATATTCCTAAACATAAGTTAGAGTGAAATAAGTAAAGATTTATGAACTTTGAGTTATAAAAAAACCCAGCATTTCATTTCAGGAAGTCAGGAACTCCGAAAAATAGTTCAAAGAAAAAAAGGGGCAACTACTTTAGAACAGCAGAAGTTCAAAACTGACCTTTTCAGAAACAGCTGTTACCATATCATCTTAAGAACCATGAAATGGAACCATGTCATAAATCAACGAGTATTGCAGACACTTCACCACGGCTTCAAAGACTTTGATTGAAAATCCAGTTATCAATGTCACATTTTGATTTTCATCATGAATCCTCTCACCGGCAACAGAAACAATCTCCTCCGTCATGAATCTCAGCAGCTTCAGCCTCTACGCTGTGACCAACAGCTTCTCAACACCCTTGTAACTTCATCTTCTCACCAGCAACAGAAACAATCTCGTCGACGCCAACCTCTTCTTCCAGCATCACCAGCCTCTTCAGACCAGCCCCAAAAGCTGTCAGCTTCACCATTAACAGCTCCACCGTAAGCTGCTAGCAGGATCGCCAGGCAGCAACACCCCATCAAGCCCAAGTAAGTTTTTTCATCCCTTCCCTCTTGCATATTTTTGCTTTCCTGTTACACATGAATTAATTCATGTTCTGCATAAGAAAAACAAGACGGGCTAGACCCGTTTCAGTCAAGCAAAGATGGTTGGGCTGTTAGTCGACCTAACCCAATCCAACCGAGCTAGGCTTGGGTTTTGGGCTTAAACAACCTCAATTTGAAAAAAAATTAAGGAAAATTTTTAAATTTTTCAGAAACCACTTTAAAATTATTTATGGATCCATCAAATATTTTTCCAATAATTTTGTTTAATATCAAGTCATAGATTTACACTGTAAAATACGGACCTGTATAAAAAATATATAGTTTTCCTCCAATAAATAAATAAAATTCATTTAAAAAAAACAAAAAAATGTGTTGTTTTTGTGCATACAACCAAATCCTAAAAGTTTTTCATGCATATTTTCTAAAAACAATAAGATAAAATCACATTTTTATCATGTTTTAAGAAATGCAAAAATGGATATCGTAATCGATTTATGATTATCTATTAGGGTTTGACTAAAATACCAAAAATCTCATAATAATTAGCTTGTTATTTAGAATATTAGGAAATAGTTATATCTAAGAAATAAATGTGATGTTAAATCTAGACCTTATATGTGAAGAGAGATCTACCTTGAACCTTAGACAAAACCAGTGGATAGAAACATGACGTAGAAAAACAATCGACAAGCAATGTAGCTTATCTTAAGTAGGATGTACTGGGGTTATGCGTCTTTTCCCTACACAACTAGTCTTCATGCCTAAACTCTTGTAGACCAATAAGTTTCTTGGTAGTCATAATACTAGGTGGCGACTCCTTAACTTCATAAACATAACTTTATGATTAAACTCAAAATTCCCTTTAACTTCCAGGAGGCAGCTCAACCATGCAATGCTGTGCACGTCACGACAAGTCCGCACATGTTGGTAACTCCCTCGACCAACTAGGGTTCATATATGATGTGCATAAAGACTAACACTACCTTGTTAGCATAAGTATTATGACTGGCATACCATAGGTTCATCAAACAAACAGAATCATATATCAAGGCTCAACTCATACAATCAATCAAATGAGAAGCTATCAATTTAGAAATCAATTCATAAGTACATATTGGCTCATATCAAGAATTTAGTCTCAATAATTGATCATGTTTTTTCATAGATAAGAAATAATAAGCGATATGTGAATTACCAAGATACATGATCAATTTCATACTACCAATTCAAGTATTTATACTACTCTTTTAGCATATGAAATATTATTCACTTACTTGACTCAAAAGCATAACAAGCATATAAACAAATATCCAAGGAAATCTTGTTGATGCCCAGCAAGTAGAGTGTCAAGAGTATATGAATATAAAAGAATAAATGCTAAAAAACAATTAGAAAAGAATGTACAATTTTTGTTGATGCCCAGCAGGTAGAGTGTCAAGAGTATATGAATATAAAAGAATAAATGCTAAAAAACAATTAGAAAAGAATGTACAATTTATTTACTACACTTAACTTAGGGTCTAACCCATAACCCTATACATTTAGGAATAAAACATAATTATAAACTGAAATCGGTCCACCCAATCGATCCCAAACATAACCTAAATTAACCGAAACTAAAAGAATTATCTAACCTTACTGTCAGGTCAATCGATCTACCGGTTCAACCTAACTGGTTAACCAAAACCATCTAAGACAAACCGATTGGCCAAAATCTATCAATTGGTTAACCGTAATACAACACACCAACCAGTTTACAGGTTCTACCTAACTAGTGGACCAAAATCTAGTAGCCTAAACAGTCGACCGGTTTAGACAAATTGATTGACCAGTTCATTGGAATTTTATATTCCCGATAACCAGTCTTAATAATAGCAGATCCTAATTTCAACAAAAATCTATAAAAAAAACATAACCATACATTAAACACATATCAAATAACCTATAACACTTAAATCAACCCATCACATTATAATCAGTCCATCAATTTATACCCAATTCATCAATTAATCTCTAAAATACAATTTCAAACCCTAAACTTTAACAAAACCCAAAACCTTAACCAATAACATCAATTATACACATTAAATCATAAATCTCACCTCAAAAAATAAGTTTCCAAATCCTTCTCCCTTTTCTCTTTTGCTTCTTCTGCTTTTCTTTCTCTACTCCTGGTTCTCTCTCTAAACTTTTAGATTTT
>Ga0325400_1004190_pt1 | contig 13290 bp, 6 predicted proteins | sample PopdelMetagenome_2_FD_205662 | JGI IMG/M metagenome (GOLD analysis project Ga0325400, IMG submission 205662) | Populus deltoides microbial communities from Bellville, Georgia, United States - Xylem-PdKOR-R1 | ecosystem: Host-associated > Plants > Phyllosphere > Stem > Wood/Secondary xylem... | reverse complement strand
TTTTATTTTTCTTGTTGTTTTCTCTAATTATTTCATCTTAAATTCCCACAAATATTACTATATCTCACAAGGAAAAACCTAAAACTAAAAGGGTAGCATTGAGAGGTTTTGAACTCCAGGGCAAAAGTAAAGCTTGCCCTAAATTTTTTAGGCTTAATGCTACAGGTCAGCTAGAACATGTGATTTTTTTTTTAAAAATCATAATCTCACCATTAGAGTCGGAGGGATCCTGAATCTCCGGTGATGTTCGGGAGGTAAGTAGTCTTATGGGTCTCCCATGTGCCGAGCAGCCTAATGGGTGCCGACCATGAGTTTGTTCCTCGGAAAGAAAACTGTAACAAATGGAATATGAAGACATGGCAGTAGTGGTACTGCTCAGTCCAACATGATAAGAAAGTCCACGGATACCCGACGACGAATGAAGACATGTGAAATGCTCACATGCTTTGTTATTTTGCCTGTAACAACACATTTTAATGTTCTTAATTTTGTTGCTTTTCTCCACTTTCTTTTAACATCGATAAATTGAAATGACTAAGATTTGTGGATCCAATTTCATTTTATTATCACTAACAATTTATTATTATTAAATTAATACTTCTTAAATGTTTTTCTTATAATTTTAACATGTTTATATGAAAATAAAATATTTTAATTTATTTTCAACTAAAAGACATCTTAATTTGAAAAGCAAACACCGGTGTTTACCGATTACATTAGGTAGACCTTCTGTGCCATGCAGTCCACTCGATCGATGCCTAATTTTGGGTGGAAAATGGAGTAACAACGTGCAAGCCGATAATTGGCAACAAATTCTAACAAGCAAGAGAGCTCGGGTGATTGGTGAAGGTCTCAAAATCTTGGACTTTCAGGAAGACAGAAAAGAAAACACCAACCTTCCAATCATTGTCCGATTTTGACATGTTTCAGAACCCTTCTCAGTTTTTTTCACATTTCTTTCAACCAAGTACGTCACGAAACCACAACTCAACGATCCAAGACTTTTTTCCTTTTTCTTTGTCTTTTTTTCTGAAAAAAAAATCACACGCATACGTACACATATGTGCATTCCAGTTTGATCTCCTTAATTATTATTTTAGACGAGAAGATGTTAATTTTTAAAAAATTTAATAACCTGAAGCAACATGGTTTAATTAATAACCTATAAATTAAATTAAAGCATATTTATAATTAAATTCAGCCCATACTTGAAATAAAAATAACTAATAAGAACAAGAGAGAATTGCTTGGTTCTATATATATATATAAAATATACTCCCTCAATCTCAAATTAAATTAAATGCTCTTCTTTGTTTTGAGAGTTCATTTGAAACATCAGAATATGGAATTACCACACTTTCACTTAGAAAAATCATTATTTTTTTTTCCTACAATTAATGCTGTGTTTTTTCATTTAGGGAATTTAGTGATTGATCAGGAAGTACTCATGAATATGGCGACATGAGCTCATTTATTTATTCCCCCCCTTGAAATAAATGTCATTCATTTTTAATCAGACCTTACATTCTTGCATGCTATAGAAGATATTTAAAAAGGACAATTTAAGATTTTCAAGAAGAATTTGCTGTCAATATCTTGATCAATGGATTGATTTATGATTTTCATAACTACAAGGACTAACTTATAAAATTGTAAACATGCAGGGATTGAATTGTAATTTACTCCATCTAAGTTACTATCTATAATAATCTCCCGATATTTTTTGGAGGATCTTCTTAATTTGTCAAGAAGATAATAATTGTAGAAGTTAGTAGAATCACATGCACCAAATAATTTTGACATTGGCCTTATTCGTCCAATAAAATTACGTTTACCTTATTAGCGATAAGTTCTCTACATTAGTCATCACGTAACCTATTAATTTCATCATTCTCAAGTCTCCACCAGTAGCCCCTAATGCACCAACTAAACACTAATTTCTTTGACATTTCTTCCTTGTTTAAGATACCTTCCCCTTAATTATTGTCAAGTCCCACTCACAGCACCAAATTATTGGGCTTGAAGCTTGAATTAATCCACGTCTTTCCCACCTTCACAACTTAATGCTGCTAGCACTAAGAAAGTACTTTGAACTGATTGATTCCACGGAACATCACGTTTTGATGGCCATAGATAGATGATGATATCAAGTGATTAGCAAGAACGGAACTTATCATGCTGATAGATAAGTGGCTGAAATCCCCTAACGATTAGGACAGAGACTTGAAGATGCGTAGGAAGGAGGGGAGGGAACAAAGGTAGGTTGCCTGAATGTTAAGTCTCCCCATAAAGATTAGGACAGGCTTGAAGATACGTAGGAAGGAGGGGGGGAACAAGGTAGGTTGCCTGAATGTAAAGTCTCCCCATAACGATTAGGACAGGCTTGAAGATACGTAGGAAGGAGGGGGGAACAAGGTAGGTTGCCTGAATGTAAAGTCTGAAATGATAAATGTTATCACTACCAAGAACATAAACACAATTGGCACTCACAGAAAATGACTGGAAAAAGGAGCCAAGTAAATTGTAAAATTTCAGCTATCATCAACGTGCTAAACTATCAATCGATCATGGAGCTTCCTCAGAGAAAGTATGTTCCTTTTCCAGACTTCCAGTATCAATGCAAGAATGCCCAGTGTGGCATGCATGGAAGAGCAAATAAAAGCCTCTTTTTGTAGAAACTAGTTTTCTGCACGTGATAAGATCATCTCTATCATTTCTATGTCATTTTAAATACCTTTTCTATTGATCTAACAAAATAAATATATAAAGAGAAATAATTTTTTTAATTGAAAAAAAAAATTTAACCAATGTTATGCATGGAAATAATTCAATAAAATAAATCCGTTATCTCGTTTATTGCCATTAATTTCTATTTCTTGATCAATCATTTGTTTCCTTACACTATCATTACATTTCTTTCTTATGCTTATGATGAAGTGAATCTCTTTTTACCACCACATAACAAACTTTATGTAGAATTTGCATTTCTCTTGGTTTTTATCATATTAAAATGGGACACTCTTCCATTTTTTTTTTCTCTAGAATTACAGTTTAAATCGTGTATAAACTCAATTTTAAAATTTAAACAAAAAGATTAAACTCCCTTGTATATAATATATATATATATATATATATATATATATATATATATATATATATATATATATATAAAAGTGAACAAATGACAGATCTCTCTTCCTTTCTCTCATTTGGAACCCACCCTAAAATACCACTCATGTTCACTACTAGAAAGTTCGCTAATACAAACGGATACATTGATAGTATGTTTTTGTTGGTAGATTGCGGTGAGTTTTCTCGACTACATATGCCCTCATAGTATCCATTATTAAATACTGACAAAAATATTTCATTGATATATACCGAGAAAATTACAGTGAAAAAAAAAGGAATGAGAAAAAAAAGCTAAAAAGTACGATGACGTGTTATTTTTACAAACAAAATTATTGATAGATTTAAATTTGTTGATTAAATCTATCGGTCATATTTAATTTATAACATGATGAACGACCCTCCTCTCTCCCTTTCCCATTTATTCTTCTTCCTTTATTTTTCTCTGCAACAAACACCACAACCCCCTACCCTCTATATTATCACAAATCAACCTCCCATTACAAATCCAACCATCTCAACACTCAGTTTGTCAATATTTTTGTTTTGATTCAAATTTTATTGAGGATTCTCCACTTCAAATAAGCAAAACTACCCGTTTTTTATTTGAACTCAATTTTAAAATGTTAAATTTTATTGCATATTTTTGCATTATATGTATTTTGTTTGTATTTAACTTGTTTTATAGCTTTTTTGCATAGCAATTTGTTGTACGAATGAATGATTTGTACATGTTAAGGTTTGTTTGAGATCTTGTAAAATTGTATTTGTTTGTAAATTGATAAAATTTAATTTGAATTTGTGACTTAGGTGTTTTGTGATGAAATAAATAATTGCTTATTTAATGGGCCCGTTTTATATTTTGTCAATTTTATTGTTGAGTTAAAAATTTTAGTTTTTATTGTTTACTATTGTTTTGTCACTGTAAAATTATAGTGTTGATTTAATGGGCCCAAATCTAGTTTCGTCTTAGACAAGAATGCATAATTATTTGTCTATCAATGACTTAAGAGTCTGCGTTTTTCTAATGAACATGCTTCAAACATATCAAGGTTGGTGAATTTGGAGGATTGCAAAGTGTATGGAATGAAGAGCTATGACTGCCACGTATTTATGCAAACACTAATTCCACTACCTGAACAAGATTTATTGTCAAATGGATATGGGATGTACTCACGAAGATCAGTCACTTCTTTAGAAATATATGCTCTAACAACTTGTAGACACAATACATGTAGAGACTTGAAATGAATATCGTCCAGACAATTTACAAACTTGAGATGATATTCCTTTCATCGTTCTTCAACTCTATAGAGCATCTACCTATACATCAAACGTTTCAAAAAAAGGTTGGAGGCCCAGTCCAATATAGATGGTTGTATCAATTCAAGAGGTTAGAGATTACACATGTATCGTAATTAAAATTCTATTGTCTTTTTAAAAAAATTCAAAACATTTATTTAATTCCATGCAAGTACTTGTTCAACCTTTAAAGAAAAGTAAAAAACAAAACACATGTTGAGACTTCGATATGCGAGGCTTATATTGTTAAAGAGATCTCAACATTTATCTTGTACTATTTTGAGTCTCACTTGAGAACAAGAATCAATCGTGTTTCAAGGTATGACGACGGTGGGGAAGTGTCTTCGAGTGAAAACTTGTTAATATTCTCTCATTCTGGACGACCCGTATCAAAAAATATTGTGAGAAAAAGATATTTGATATAAATAGTATTCGGACAAATACATAATTAATGTTATTTAATTGCGATGAACTAAAGCTTTTTATTCAGTAAATAAAAAAATCATTAATAGAATGACATATGATTTTTCTATCAGTGATATGTTATATTCATCAATGAAAATACCAACGGAATGAAGCAAGTAAAAAAAACTTTGGCACGTTTTGTTCGTCAATAAATTCATTGGTAAAATTATTATTGACAGACCATGAATCATCGACGAGAGTTTTTTCGATGAATTATTTTTATCCGTGAGCGTAAAATTTGTGCCAATGGACTGTGAGTATGAATATCGATAAAAAATTATGTCAGAAAATCTAAAAATTCTGGTAATGCTTATGGCTACTGGTTAAAGAAAAAAAATTCAATCTCCACTATTTTTGTAAAATAATTGGTCAGCACAAGTCAAATTGACTTTATAAACTCCATTTAATATGTTTTTTTTTTTTGTTGTTGGAGATTTAGGTTTGAGTCAAGGGGTGATGGCTACTTTTATTTTTTAATTCAAGGGTAAAGTGGTAAGATTTAACATAATAGCTTTTTAGCTATTAATTAAAATATGTGCTTCAAGTGTTATCAATTTTATAAACTCAATGATATAAACTATAATTTTTTGAAAAATAAAGGTAAAGTAAAAAAATAATTAAATTATAAAATGATCAGGGTAATTTTCCCTATTAATTAAAATTTGTTAAATTGTTCTATTACTTTTCTTAAATTACATTATTGATATAGTTATTTTTTTTCCAGTATTTCCGCACGCATGGTGAGTTTTTTTTCTAAATATTGATTAGAAAAATCTCAAAATATAATTAAAATAATTAATAGATATTAAAAAAACTAATATTGAAGATTTTCAAAAGAAAACAAAAGAAAGAAATAAGATAATTTCAAGACACGATAGAGCACTTTAAGCCCAGATAAGAGGCCTTATGGCCAGGTAGACAGTCTTGTGAAAGAAACGCAAGCACCTGAACGGACCACGTAGACAAATTCAAGCCCAGAACAGGTGACAAGCAAATGGCCCACACTACACAAATTCACGCTTGCCCATCGCTTTGCTTTAAAGCAAATTAAAAAAATACTTGATAATCTTTTTAAAATCAACTGTTTAACTTTTAAAAAAGGAAAATGATTTTTATAAAAACAGGTTTAAAATTATTTTAGATTTTAATTAAAAAAATGTGAACATCAGTTGAGATAAAAGATTACTTATTTTATTTAAAAAACAAAAATAACATTAAATCACAAAAATTCTAATGTTGCATAGTTTACCTTAACCTATAGTTTTTATGCTTAGAATGATTTTTTATGACATTTTTATTTTGATTTTTATCTTATAGTGCTCGTGACTTTTGATTTTAAGGATCAGAGTGCTTAGAAAAATATTAGGTAAACTATATGTTGTGATCCTTATAGTTTCATCAATGTTCCATTTCTACAACTATAGTCTATAATTTTTTATTTTTTTAGTTTTTTTTTATGAATGTAAAAGTTTCATTAATTTTTTCCCTTTACTACTAAACAACTAATTAGGACGAACCTCATTTCTATTCATATTTGTTTTATTTTCTCTAATTATTTCATCTTAAATTCCCACAAATTAATATAACAATATCTCACAAGGAAAAACCTAAAAACCTGAAATTTTTTTCTCAAATACCAAATTCCAAAGGCAGATTATTTAATGATTAATTGACGGTACAATTGAAACCGCATTTAAATTCTGTTTGATATTGTGTTTGTAATTGCGTTTCATCAAATTTTAAATTTTTTTTTGTTAAAATTAAGTGCGGTTTGTATTTTTTGGATCGTTTTGATGTGCTGATGTCAAAAATAATTTTTTTAAAATAAAAAAACATCATTAACATATATTTTGGCACGAAAAGTTATTTGAAAAGCAATCACAAACTCCAGGGCAAAAGTAAAGCTTACCCTAATTTTTTTATGCTCAATGCTACAGGTCAGCTAGTGATTTTTTTTTTAATCAAAATCTCACCATTAGAGTCGGAGGGATCCTGAATCTCCGGTGATGTTCGAGAGGTAATTAGCCTAATGGGTCTCCCATGTGCCGAGCAGCCTCATGGGTGCCGACCATGAGTTTTGTTCCTCGGAAAGAAAACTGTAACAAATGGAATATGAAGACATGGCACTACTGGTACTGCTCCGTCCAAGATGATAAGAAAGTCCACGGATACCCGACGACTAATTATGAAGACGTGTGAAATTTATGCTAGTGCTTAGGATGATATTTTATGACATTTTGATTTTGATTTTTATCTTATAGTGCTCATGACTTTTGATTTTAAGGATCAGAGTGTTTTCATATTTTAAAGTAATTTATTTTAATATCTTTTATAAATACTTTGAAGTTATGTCCGTAATTGATTACCAAACAGTTAGTGATTTTATTACACAAATAGTTTTGATATACTATCTCATGTGGTTAAATTAAAAATAAAATATAAAAAAATATTAGACATTATTAATATTTTTTACAATAGAAAAAAATTTAAATCATTTGAGGATTGTTCTAACATCACCCAGTTAACTTGATAGTTTAAATACAGCCCGGATAACTAGTAAAAATATAGTTTAACTCAAAATAAATACTCAAGATGATACTTTTATAAAAATTAAAATGGTAACATATTAGATTAATTCGAATCAACCTGAGTTAACTTATCAATTCGCATGTGGGGTCATTAGAATAAAAAAACAAAAAAAAATTATAAAACTTAGTTTCCAATAAAGTCAATGTTGAAAGATGAAATTGAAAAAAAAAATTGATCCGAGTCAACTCGGGTTAACTTTTAATATAAAACAAATTGAAATAAATTATAAATCTCAATTCTCAATTAACTCATTGTTAAAAAATAAAAATAAAAAATAATTATTTAAAAAAATGAAAAAAAATAACTTGAGTAAACTCGAGTTAATCTGTCAAACCTGTGACCTAAGTCATGAGACTGGGATAACCTCATAGAAATCAAACCAAAATAAATCACGAAACTTAATTCTTAATCAACTCAATATTAAATGAAATTGAAAGAAAAAAATCTATTAAAAAAAATTGAATCAACTGAGTTAACTCGTCAAGCTCGTTGTCTGGGTTATAAAACTTGAATAACCTCATAAAAAGTAAAATAAAAATATTATAAAGTTCATTCTCCATCAACATAATATTAAAGGATAAACTTCAATTTGAAAAAACAAAACCATATTTTTTTTTTTATCTCATTATTCGAGATTGATTTTTTTAATAAAAAAACAAGCTTTATTTTTATATAGAGTTATCTTGATCTTCATCACATGACTCATGGGTTTGATGAGTTAACCTAGGTGGGCTAACATTTTTTTTAATTATTTTTATTTCATATTTTAATATTTGGTTTATTGAAACATGGGTTAATATGTTTTTTTTATTGTTTTATTTTTATTGTTTTTTTGTTAATTGTATTTCTTTAAAATACGCAAGCATTGACTAAATATAAAAATTGTTTTCAAATTGTTTTTTTATTTGACCCATGGTGGAGAATAATGGTCAACACGCCTTATCTTATTTCTTGTTAATTGTTGTATGATCTGTAAAAAGATTAATATATGACTTTAATAGCTTAATTTACAAATTCATGTTGTTGCTTAATGGTCAACACGCGTAGCTTATGAAGAGCTTAGAGTGGAAGGTTCGTGCCCACTAGGCTAATAACAACTAACATGATGAATTTTTGTTTAAGATAAACTTTGCTGTAAATTATATTAGAAAATAATATAAATTATATTTTAAGATTTTATTTCACAGTTTAAATTTTTTTAAATTGAATTAGTTATTTGACGTGATATCAGAATATTAATAACTAAACGGTCACAAATTTAAATCTTACTATTCTCATTTATATAATAAAAATCAAGCACAATGTAGTGTAAGTATGTGTGAGTTTTAAGCCCAAAATGTTTTCATTTAAGAAGGTGTGTTATAAAATAATATAAATCATATCTTAAAATATCACGTAACAACTTAAGTTTTTAAATTCAATTGATTATTTGATACATTAATCACATGATTGAGTGAAGGTTTATGAGGCTGATTATATAGACAAAAAACAAAAATAAAAACTAGCCTAGGCACATTGTTCTTCTTCGTGCTCATGCACTTGTGCTTTTTTTAATAAACAAGTGATTTTTTTTATTGATCGTTTGGTTTTTTTATGCTGTTTTTTTTATTTTTATTTTTTAATATTGAGTTTTTATTGAATTTTACCATTCAGTATTTAGTTTATTGTGAATTTTTTTTATTTCTATCATATAATAAAATAAAAATATAATTTAACCTAATGCAGTCCATAACTCAGGTCACGAGTTTTACGAGTTGACTAGAGCGAACCTAATAAGTATCAATCGACAAGATCATGTTGGTGCAACTCCCATACAATTTAATTTAAAAATCTAGTTATATAAAAAGTCAAGTCAAGATTTTTTAAGTTTAAATTGTTATCCTATAAAATTTATGATGGTTTAGATATTATTATTTCAAGTTCCAAAAACTTTTTTTTGATCCAAACGTAATGGAAGAGCGATCAATAAACTAGCAGGTTACAAAGTCACTTGTTAAAAAAAATAGGCTAACTATTATCAAGCTACTCAATATGATAGGTTTCTAACGTCGTCTAATCACCTTGCTCATTAATTAATGTAAGTTTTTTATCAAGCTACCGAGTTTTATGAAAGCTGCTTTTTTCACACCTTCACTGAGGGTATATTTAGAACACAGTTGAATCATATTTTTTTAAAATTTAAAATTATTTTGTTTAAAATTAATTTTTTTATATTATGAGATTGTTTTAATTTGATGTATTAGCATCAAAAATAAAAAATATATATATTATTTTAATATATTTTTAATATATTATGATATTCTATCTTAAAGTCAGAGAATTTCCAAATCAAAGTATCCGGTGGTCAAGCCAAGGCATGGTCTAGACTTGGAACACTATCCAAACGATGAAAGGGGGAGTCATAATTGACTAGTTCCATTAATTTCTTTTTGAAATCCCATGCACCGTTCAATTTACAGCATGAAAGAACATATTTAAATAAAAATTGCAAGACCCCTTCCAATCACATTCCGCGTCTTGGAATTAAAATTGTAAAAAATATGAAAAAAGAGTTGAAAAATCAAAATGAAGCTGCTGAGAGAACCTAGATTTCTGCGGTCATAAAGGGGTTCGGACTGAACATTTCGAAGAAGAACGAAGGCCACGAAAAAGCAAACCTCTACAGTGTGTGCTGCCACCACTATTTAAGGAGGTAATCGTGTCTCTTTCCTCAGTCAAAACTCATTTCGGCATACACCTCTACTACACCAACCTCATCATCTCCTTCTCCACCGCCCATCATCTCTGTCGCGAGTTTAAACTCTTGTGACATCTTGGCTTTGAGTTTTATAGCTGTCCTATCATGGGCAAACAACAAAAACTCCTCTTTCACGTCTTTCTCTGCTTCTCTTTCCTTTTGCTTCTCTCAGGTATATGGATGTTACTTATCTTTTTTAACCATTTTCATAACTTTGATTTCTTTTTTTAAGGAATATGATCTCGGGCTTGTTTTTTCTCTTCAAAACTTGTATAAAACTACTTATGTATTGCAGGGAACACTAGGGTGAACGGTTCATCTCACCACCATCACCACCACCACAGACATCGTCCTCTCTTCAATTTTAGACCAAGCAAGCTCTTTGTATTTGGAGACTCGTACGCAGACACAGGCAATAACAGGAATTCTTTAGCAAGTTCATGGAAAGTTCCCTATGGAATCACATTTCCAGGCAAACCTGCCGGTCGGTTCTCAGATGGCCGTGTCTTGACTGATTTCATCGGTAAGTGGTGTCTCTGGATTCCTCTGTCTAATGATGTGTTTTCACCTTTAGCTTTACTTTCTTAGGTGTCTCCATGTAATCAGCTTTACTTTGCTTTTAGTCTTGTAGATGTATAATTATATTTTAGTGGTGGGGTTTTCCCACTATTTTATCCTCTTGTCTTGTGACGATCACTACTGAGTCACTGACTCTGCTGCCTTTTTTTTATTTTAAGCTGTAAAATGCTTCATTATCAGGTTAACTTTTTAAAAAAAAAACAAAAAATCTCGTTTCAGTACTTTCGAAAGGCTCTTCTATCTTCCTTTCATTGTCTCAGCTCCCATCATCCATCTTTACCCCCACCAGGGCCACCACTACCGTCTAAATAGTTTCCTTTTTGTTTTTTTTATTTATTTATGTTGATATTTACTTTGCTGCAATTATTGAAACTTATTGTTGCCCATACGACAACATTGTACACTTCAGCACTCTTTACAAGTGACAACGAATTCTTGCAATTTAAGGTTTAGCTATTTACTTAATCCTTGTATTTTAAGAAAATGAATTGATTAGTCCATTGTTTTAGAATCCGTCGGTTTGATCCCTTTGTTTTTCAAATCCATCCATGTTATTTTAGTTCTTTCGCCAATCTCATGTTTTCTTTCCTTTTTAGTTTTCTTATTTGAGAAATAGGAAAAGGAAAAGAGAAACTACAAGTATGAAGCTTGATTTAATTAACGTTAAAAACTATATATATTTGCAGCTAAGTCTCTCGGAATCAAGTCTCCGATCCCATACAGATGGAGAAATGTGGGGATCGAGCACTGGAAAAACGGGATGAATTTCGCATATGGAGGCACTGGGGTGTTCCCTACCTTGGCTCCAGATCCGAACATGACCACACAGATTGATTTTTTCCAAGATATCATCCATAAGAAAATCTACTCTGGATCAGACCTATGTTCCTCTATGGCCCTTGTTTCCGTCGCTGGTAATGACTATTCAACTTATGCTACCACAAACGGCTCACCACAGGTAACATTCGATCATCCGTACTCCTCTGTTTTCTTCTTATTTCTGTATTTTGTTCTCGAATTCATTCATGCACACGTATTTGTTCAAGATGATGATGTTACATCATGTTAGTTTTGTATTTTTTTTTCTGGAAGCATGGGCTCCAACGATTCAAACATAAATGGAAATTCAGGATGAAAAATTTGTTTCGTTTGCCTCTCTAATCAATAGATGCCTTCAACACTAGACGATGGAATGCGTGATCTTAATTAATTTCTTGTCACTATGGTAGGGCTGGCAACCTTTCATTATAGAAGTAGTGAATCAACTAGTTACGAACATGAAACGCATTCATGGTATGGGAGTGAACAAAGTGGTTGTCACCGCCCTCCAACCTCTGGGTTGTCTTCCCCGCAGTACCTTTACGTCCTCGTTCCAGCAATGTAATGGAACCGAAAACGAGCTTGTCGGTTTCCACAACCTCTTGTTGCAACAAGCAGTCACAAAGTTGAATAATGAAACTAAGGATTCTACGTTTGCCATTCTTGATCTCTACAAGGCATTCATGGCTGTTTTCAAAATCCAAGGAAAAACTCCAGGTTTGTTTCTTTATTTTTTCAGTTATTACATGAAACAATTAGTACATAGCAAACCTGCTTGGCGTCTAAACTGGCTTGCTATATCGTGCATGTTGTCTCAGTTTAAGATATTTTCAAGCTATGCTCTTGACCGTAGCTCTTCTTCTTCTTCTTTTATTGCCCTGCTCAGGAAGTTCGAAGTTCGGGAATCCGTTGAAGCCATGTTGCACTGGTATATCCACTGAATATGGCTGTGGAAGTGTAGATGCGAATGGAGTGAAAAAGTACGTAGTTTGTGATGATCCTGAAACTGCATTTTTCTGGGACACAGCGCACCCTACGCAGGAGGGATGGCGAGCTGTGTATTCAGCTTTGCTCCAAGAACAATAATTGTAGGAAACAAAGAAATTGGTGATGTGAAGTAGCTGTTCCTGTTATGCATTCCCCAATAATATGATCTTTGTATCTTCTTTTCTTTTATTTTTATTTCTCATCTTTCAAGAATTAGCGAATTGCTATATTAATTAGTTTTTATGATTATCTGGATTTTTTTTTTTTTTTTTGGAGATGATCAAATTTCTCAGTCAGTTAGATCCAAGTGTGCGATGATAGGCTACTAGATCCTGCTCGTGCACCTTTTATTTTAACCAAACAAATCACCTACAGTCTTTTGTTCAAAAACTGTAGCGCTTTAACTTGTGAACATTGAATCACATTATTTCTTTTTTCCAATTAATTTTTTTATAGCCTAGTTAAATGAAATTAAACTTGAAATTATGGTAAAAACACAAAATTAAAAGATAAAGGATGGAAATATATATATTAGTAACATTTTTATTTTGGTCTCAAACTTTTCTTTCTGTCTGAGTTAAAAAAGGAAGAGAATAACCTAAAAAACAACAAGCAAAAAGAGTAGTCACTTTGACCACTTTTTGATAGCAAAACTTGCTGTTTTTGGTATCAAATGATTTCAA
>Ga0325400_1004188_pt1 | contig 13292 bp, 9 predicted proteins | sample PopdelMetagenome_2_FD_205662 | JGI IMG/M metagenome (GOLD analysis project Ga0325400, IMG submission 205662) | Populus deltoides microbial communities from Bellville, Georgia, United States - Xylem-PdKOR-R1 | ecosystem: Host-associated > Plants > Phyllosphere > Stem > Wood/Secondary xylem... | reverse complement strand
GAGCTCGACATGGAGCTGTGGTGCGTGAGGAGGCAGTCGCGATGACCCCCGACGACGACCGGCCGACCGACGGCAGGACGGTGTTCCGGCCGTCGCCGCTCGCCGCCGCGCAGAGTGCGCCGCCCCCGCCACAACCTGCGCCTACCGGGCCGATGCCGTCGTCGCGCGACGACGACGTGCCGCCGCTCGCCGATCCGGCGAACCCGCGCAATCCGGTGATGGCGGTGGCGGCGCGGCTGCTGACGCTGGCGGCTGCGGTGCAGGCGGAGCGGCAGGTGCCCGACCCGCACGGGCTGTTCCGCACCGCATCGGGCGAGACCAAGGCGTTCGAGAAGGAGCTCGCCGCGCTCGGCCTGTCGGCGGAGGACAATGCGCGCGGGCGCTATGCGGTCCTCGCCACGCTGGACGACATCGTCCAGAACCTGCCCGGCGGCGCGAATTCGGATTGGGCGCGCAACAGCCTGGTCGTCCAGAGCTTTGGTCAAGCGTTCGGCGGCGACCAGTTCTGGACCATCCTCGACAACATGCTCGCGCGGCCCGCGGCGTATCGCGACCTGCTGGAACTGTACCACGCCTGCCTCGCGGTCGGCTTCCAGGGGCGGTACCGGGTCCAGCCGGACGCGCACGCGCAGCTGACCCAGCGGATGACCGCGATCCACCAGACGCTGGACGGCATTCCGCAGCGGCCCGAAACCGATCTGGTGCCGCACTGGCAGGGCGTGCCGACGCCGATGGCGCGGGTCGGCTGGTGGCCGCGGTTTGCGCTGATCGCGGCGGCGACCGCGGCGGTGCTGTTGCTGCTGGTGTTCCTGCCGATGAAGCTGTGGCTCGACGCGCGGGACGAGGCGGCGTGGACCCAGCTCCACCGGTTGCCGCCCGCCGCGCCGGCCGCGATCGACCGCGCGGGGGCGGGGCTGGCGCAGGCGGAGTCGGGCCAGCTGGTCCGCATCCGATCGCGGCTGAGGAGCAGCTGCATCAAGGCGCAGGACGACGGCGCGACGGTGCGGCTGGTGATCTCGGCCTGTCCGGGACTGCCGCCGGGGATGTTCGACAAGGGCGCGGCGGCGCTCGCCGACCCGTATCGCGAGCTGGTGGTGCAGGCGGGCCAAGCGTTGCAGCCCGAGCGCGGCACGATCACGGTCGCCGCACATACCGATAGCGACCCGATCAGCGGCGCGCTGACCCTGACCTATGCCGACAACATCGCCCTGTCGGAGGCGCGCGCGGAGGATGCGGCGGGCGTGCTCGACGGCGTGGTCGGCACCGACCGGCTGGAGGTCGCCGGGCGCGGCGCGGGCGAGCCGGTCGATCGCGGTTCGTCCGCCGAGGCGAAGGCGCGCAACCGCCGCGTCGAACTCATCATTCCCCGGAGCGGATCGTGAAGCGCTGGCTGACCAACTGGTGGGTGCTGGCGATGGCCGCGGCGCTGTTCGCGACGCTGGCGGTCGTGCTGATCTGCGGGCCGCTGGTCGGCGGGCTGCTGTTCCTCAGACCCTGGCTGGTGCTGCTGGTCTGGGTTGTGTTCGCTGCGGCGGCAGGCTGGCACGTCTGGCGCAAGCGGCGCGCGGCGGCGGCGATCGCCAAGGCGATGAAGCCGGTCGATACCGAGGGCGAGGCGGTGTCGGGCAAGATGCGCGACGCGTTGGCGCAGGTGCGTGCGAATGGGCGCGACACGCTGTACACGCTGCCCTGGTACGTCATCATCGGTCCGCCGGGCGCGGGCAAGACGACGCTGATCCAGAAATCGGGGCTGCGCCTGATCACCGAGGAATCGACGGCGGGCGTCGGCGGCACCCGCAACTGCGACTGGTGGTTCACCGACGAGGCGGTGCTGATCGACACCGCCGGGCGCTACACCAGCCAGGACTCGGATCAGGGGCGGGATGCGAAGGGGTGGCAGGGGTTCCTGCGCACGCTGCGCAAGGCGCGGCCGCTTCAGCCACTCAACGGCGTCATCGTCGCGATCGGGCTCGACGAGATCGGCACCGCGTCGGCGGAAGCGCTCGACCGGCATGTGGTGACGATCCGCGCGCGGCTCGCCGAACTGGCGCGTGAGCTGGGTGTCGAGCTGCCGGTCTATGTCCTCCTGACCAAGGTGGACCTGATCGCGGGCTTCACCGAATTCTTCGACGACCTGACCGTCGAGGGGCGGCGGTCGGTGGTCGGCCACACGTTGCCGCTGTCGGGCGACCGCCCCGACCAGGCGACGCTGGCGGCCGGGTTCGACGAGGTCGCGCAGGCGCTGGTCGATCGGGTGCCCGCACGATTGCAGGCGGAGGGCGACACGATCCGGCGCGGGTCGGCGCTGAACTTTCCAGCGCGGATCGTCGACCTGCGCGCGCGCGTCGTGCGCTTGCTCGACGGGGTATTCGGCGCGGGCGAGCGGGCGGCGGGAGCGTCCTTGCGCGGCTTCTATCTGACCAGCGGCGTCCAGCAGGGGACGCCGTTCGACCGGCTGCTCGGCCCGATGGCGGCGACGCTGGGCCGGAGCGTGCGGGCACGCCAGGCCAATCCGCGCGCCTTCTTCGTCCAGCGGCTGTTCAAGGACGTGGTGGTCGCCGAAGCGGGGCTGGCGGGCGGTGATGCGGGTCGGCAGCGGCGCGACCGGCGGGTGCGGCTGGCGGCATTGGGAGCGCTCGCGGCAGTGGCGCTGGTGCTGCTCGCGGGGTGGACGTGGAGCCTGTTCGCCAACCTGTCCGGCCAGCGTGACACCACGCAGGCGGCGGAGGGGATCGCGCAGACCACCGCCAATCTCGATCCGGGCGACCGCGTGTCGACCAGCGCTTCCACCGCGGAGGTGCTCGACCTGCTCGACGCGTTGCGCGACAATCTGCCCTACGGAGTCGCTGCGGCGGGCGACCGGCCACTGGGCCAGCGCTGGGGGCTGTACCGGACCGGGCTGGCCGACGAGAGCGAGCGCGCCTATCGCGACGCGCTCCAGCGCTATCTGCTGCCGCGGCTGATCGTCACCGCGGAACGCGCGCTGACCGCGGCGGGAAGCGATCCGATCGCGGCGTACGACCCGCTCAAGGTTTATCTGATGCTCGGCAACCGGGCCGGGGCGGCGCGCGATCCGCGCTTCATCCTCGGCTGGCTGGAAGATGACCTGTCGCAGCGCGAACTGCCCGGCGAGGAGAACGTCGCGACCCGCAAGCGCCTCATCGGCCATGCCCGCACGCTGCTGGGCGACCCTGGCCGCTATGGGCGCATGCTGACCGGGCCGCTGCTTGACGCCGGTCTGGTCTCGACCGCGCAGGCGACGGTGGCCGCCATGTCGCCCGCCCAGCGCGCGCTCGCGCTGATGCGACAGCAGGTGCAGGGGCAGGACTGGACGGTGGTCGGCGACGCGCTGCTGCCCGGCGAGGCGGACGCGTTCGGCAACCCGCAGGAGGTGTCATCGGCGAGCGTGCCGTTCCTGTTCACCCGCAAGGGGTTCCAGCAGGGGTTCGTGCCGCGGATCGCCACCATCGGCGCGGCGCTCAACGCCGATCGCTGGATGCTGGGCGACTCCGCGGCTGGGCAGGCGAGCGTCGACATGGGCGAGCTCGGCCAGCTCTATGCCGCCGAGTACACCAAGCAGTGGAACGCGATCCTGGCGCTGCCCCAGCCGGGCGATTACGCGCGCAATCCGACCGCGCTCGCCCGGCTCGCCAATGCCGGCGCGTCGCCGCTCAAGAAGCTGACCGATCAGGTCGTCGCCAACACGCAGAAGCTGACGCCCGGCAGCGTCTCGGCACCCAGCGTGAGCGGCGGGCGGCTGACCCAGGCTGCGGCAGGCGCGGCGATGGGGGCGGCGCGGGAGCGGAGCGGCGTGTCCGCCTCGACCGGCGCGGCACGGGCGATTGAGGCGAACTTCCAGGGTCTGCGTGAGTATGCCGCCGGTCCGACCGCACCGCTGACCCAGCTGCTCGCGGCGTTGGGCAAGTACCAGCTGGCGCTCGCCCAGGCGCAGGTGCCCGCGGGCGGTGCGCCGGCCCCCGGCGGCGGCGCGGCGGCGCAGATCGCGGCGGCGGCGGCGGAGCTGGGCGTGGCCGCAGCCAATGCCGGGGCGGCGGTGCCGGCGCTCGGCCAGTTCGTGACCAAGGTCGCGGGCGGATCGAGCAGCGCCAGCGAGACCCAGCGCACGTCCGAGCTGCGCACGTCGTGGACCCAATCGGTGCTGGCCGACTGCCAGGGCGTGATGGGCAAGGGGTATCCGTTCGGCACCGGGCTGGACCTTCAGCCCGCGGACGTCTCACGGGTCGCGGGGCTGGTCGACGGGTTCGGGCGCGACCAGCTCGGCACCTATCTCGACAGGGCGGGGGCGGCGTGGCGCTGGATCGACGAGCCGACCGTGGCGGGCTTCCGCGACGCCAGCGCCAAGGCTTTCCAGCAGGCGAACGAACTCCAGGCGATGCTGGGCGGCAACCTCGTGCTGCGGATCGCCGCCGCGCCGACCAATCCCACGCCCATCCGGCTGCGGGTCAGCGGCGTGCCGATGGACCTTGCGCCTGCCGGCCAGCCCGAGCGGCTGAGCTGGTCCACCGGCGGATCGCAGGTCGCCGAGCTTACCGCCGCTGCGCCGGCAACCGGCACGCCCGCCGCAGGGCCACCGCCGCAGCGGCAGGAAGGGCCATGGGCGCTGTTCCGTCTGCTCGGCACCGCGCGCAAGCAGGCGTTGGGGCCGGGCAAATACCGCTTCGTCTTTGGCCCGACCAGCGCGGTCGATGTCGAGGTCGCGGGCGGGCCGGACCCGTTCGCGGCGGACGGACCGTTCGCGCTGCGCTGCCCCGCGCAGCTGTGAGCGCGCTGGTGCCGGGGCTTTACGGCAAAATGCCCTCGCATGGCGACTTCGTCCGGCGCGGTTGGCGCGAGGCGACCGCCGATGCGCTCGACCGCTGGCTGGGGGATGGCGCGGCGACGTTGCGCGAGGAAATCGGCGAGGACGCCTATGCCGATCGGATGCGTGCGGCACCGCTATGGCATGGGTTCCTACCCGGCGGCACGGCGGGCGCAGAGGCCGTCCAGCTCGCGCTCGCCCCGTCGATCGACCGCGCAGGTCGGCTGTTCTTCCTGGCTGCGGGCGTCGCCGGCGATGACGCCGCCGCCTGGGCGCATCTGGCGAGCGCGTCCGGGTTCGCCGAGCGGCTGGATCGGTCGATCTATGCCGCGCTCGCAGGAACGCTCGATGCCGATGGCGTCGTGGCGGCGGTGACCGACGCGGCGGAGCCGGTGCCGGAGGATGCCGGGGCACCGGGACACACCTGTTGGTGGCCGGCCCCCCCCGCGGCCGGCGAAGTGCCCGCGGTGATCGCCGACCGGCTCGACCGGCCACTGTTCGATGCGCTGATGCGCGGAGGATCTCGATGACCAGCCTGCGCTTCCGCTCCGCGCTCCGCACCCATCCGGGGCTGGTCCGCTCCGCCAACGAGGATGCGGCGATCGCGCGCGACGATGCCTCGTTGTGGATCGTCGCGGACGGGATGGGCGGGCACGAGAACGGCCAATGGGCGTCGCGCACGCTGGTCGACCAGTTCGAGACGCTGGCGCTGGGATTGGACCCGCAGACCCGCGGCGCAGCGATCATCGGCGCGATGGAGGCGGGGAACCGCACGATCAATGCGGCGGCGGTGGCGGCGGGCAAGCAGATGGGCACCACTGCGGTGCTGCTCCATTGCGAGGCGGACGACGTGCTGCTGCTGTGGGTCGGGGACAGCCGCATCTATCGGCTGCGCGGGAGCCGGCTGGAACAGCTGACCCGCGACCATACGCTGGTGCAGGAGCTCGTCGATCGCGGCTCGCTCGCGGCGGAGGAAGCGGAGGCGCACCCGATGAGCCACGTCCTGAGCCGCGCGGTCGGGACCGAGGCGGCGCTGCGCTACGACAGCCGTACGGAAAAGGCGCGAGCGGGGGACCGCTACCTGCTGTGCAGCGACGGGCTGACCAAGGTGGTGCCCGAGGCGACGATGGCGACGTTGCTGGGGCAGGGCAGCATCGATGCGGCGGCCGACCGGCTGATCGAGCGCACCCTGTCGGGCGGTGCGCCGGACAATTGCACGGTGGTGGTGCTGTCGGCGGAGGAGATGACCGCGCTGGGGCGGTTGCCGGGGTAAGGCGGCAACGAGAAAGGTGCCCCCGTTCGCCCTGAGCTTGTCGAAGGGCCGTTCTGTTTGCCGCGCAAGAACAGCGCTTCGACAAGCTCAGCACGAACGGAACACCAATCCTGCGGCGGGCCTAACCCCCGATGATGACCGTGGGCAGGCCCAGCGTGACGACGCCGCCATGCGCGGTCATGTCGCCCATGCGCGCCGCCATCAAGCTCTGGACCAGCACGGTGACCGATCCCTTCAGGATCGCATCGGGAGGGCCGACGCACACCGCCATGTCGGTGGCGCGCGCCTGGGGCAGCTTGCCGGTCAGCACGGTGAAGCAGCCCAGCGCGATCGGCCCGCCGACATGCGGCACGACCCCCGTCACCATCGGACAGGTATGGAGGTCGGTGATGCGCGACGCGGGCGGCATGGCGGCGATCCTCAGCTCTTGTCCGCGGAGACGATGCGTTCGTACGCCTTCTTAAACTGGCGGGCGAACAGATCGAGATAGGCGGCCTCGCTTTCGTCGGCAAAGGCGGTGAACTCGGACTCGTAGGCGCGCCACAGGGTCGCCTCGCGGCTGCCGGGCAGGACCGATTTCAGCCAGCCCTTGGCGCTGATCCGGGCGCGGATCGTGTCGGGGGCGAAGCGGCGGATCGTTTCCTGCATCGCTTCCTGCATCGCGGCCATCATCGCCATCTCGTGCGCCTGCAGGTCCTCGAACGCGCCGCGAACCGCCTGCGTCCCTTCCAGGAAGCCGCGGGCGGGTTCGCCGATCATCTGCTTGAGCGCTTCCTGCGACGACCGCGTCCATTTCAGCGGATTGTTGCCCTCGCGCTGGAACACGGTGGTCTGCGCGCCGACCCCGAATTGGTGGCGGACGCGGGTGCGGGCCTCCAGCAGGCGGAACAGGCCGTCGGCGGTCTGGCGGAGCAACTGGCCGATCGCGTCGACCACCGCCTCGGGGCCTCGCGTGCCCATGTCGCGGCGGTCGAGGCCCATGGTGGCCAGGAGCCGGGTGTAGAGCCCGTCGGGCGTTTCCGGCGACGCGCTCGGCGGCATTGGAGCGGGGGGAGCGTCTGCGATGGCCGGTGCCGGAGCTGGCGGCGGGGGTGGCGCAGCGGGCGGCTGGGCCGGGGGTGGCGCGGTGAAATCGACCGTGTTCGCACCGCCCAGTAACGCCCAGGGATCGGCCCGAGCCGGAGCGGCGGCAGGGGACTGGCCCTGGGCAGGTATGGCGGCGGGAGTCATGCCGAACGGATCGGGCGCAGCGGTCGGGGGTAGGGACGGCGCAGCGAACGGGTCGGGGCGGGCGGCGGCCATGCCGAACGGGTCGGCGGCTGGCGTCGGCGCTGCCGGGATCGCCGGCGAGGGGATCGGCGCGACGTCGAACGGGTCGGATGCTGCCGGCGGGGCGGCGGCGGTGCCGAACGGATCGGGCGCACCGGTCGTGGGTGGAGGCGCGAAGGGCTGAGCCGCGGGCGTGGGCGACGGCACGGCCAACCCGAACGGGTCCGCGCTGCCACCGCCCGTCGCCGGCAGCGGGGCCGCGATCCCGAACGGATCGCCGCCGGGTGCATAGGGCGCGGGGGCTTGCGGTCGCGGCGGGGCGAAGGCCGCCATCAGCGGGTCTTGCGCGCTCTGGAAGAGCGGGCGGGGCGCTTCGCGGCCGAAGCGGTCGGTGGCGACCGGCTTGGCCGCGGTGTCGGCCCCCTGATGCCAGTCGATCCCGCCGAAGCCGCCGCCCGTCGCGGTGCCCCCGACCGGGCCAGCGCCGCGGCCGTCGGGCACTTCCTCGACGCGGACTTGGTAGTGCCCGATCTGGAGCAGGTCGCCGTCGCGCAGCTGGACCGGGCGGGCGAGCCGCTCACCCGCGCCATTGATGAAGGTGCCGTTGGTGCTCTTGTCGGTCAGGAAGTAGCGGCCATCGCGATAATCGACTTCACAATGGATCGAGCTGACATGGTTGGCGGGATCGGGCAACGTCCAGTCTGCGTGCGCGGCGCGGCCGATCACCAGCCCGTGTTCGGCGAGCACCATCTCGACCGGGTCGCCCGAGGCAAGCGACGGCACGTTCTCCACCGTCAGGCGAAGCGTCATGGGGTTGCGTCCGCCTCGCCCGCCGCGATCCGGTCGGCAAGGTCGAGCATCGCCGCGATCCGCCCCGGAAACGCGACGGGCCCTTGCGCATGGGCGGCGAGCAGCACCGCGCCCGCGACCGCCTGGCCGAAGGTGCCGGGAGCCGGGTTGACCGGGACGTCCTGCCCCACCGGCGCCATCGACCCGCCCGACAGGAAGATCGCGAGGCACGCCGACCCCTCGGCGGTGTCGTAGCCGACCACCGCCCCCGCCTCGAACGCCAGCCGCCGCGCCTCGTCGGATGGGTGCGCGACCCAGCGCCGGACCGCCTTGTCCGCGACCGCGCGGGCGGGCTCGGCGGGGCGTTCGTCCTGCGCCAGGCACGCCGCCATCCAGCGCGCGGCGTCGATCCGCGGCAGCACCTGCGCGACGAAGCGAGTCGCAAGCGCGGGCTGTTCGCCCCGCAGCACTGCGAACGCCTCAGCCGGGGTCTGGTTGGCGGGCAGGCCCTTGCCCTCTTCGCCGAGCAGCGGCGCGACCTGGACCGCGCGGGTCCACTTCACGCGCGGCCAGGTGCGGGCGGGGGCAAGCGTATCCGTCATGTCGGCCACCCGATCAGTTTATCATCACCAGCCCGCCCTTGATGACCTGCATCGCGGACGCGTCGGACTGGATCATCAGCCCCTTCAACTCCATCACCGTTTGCGCCTTGATCTTTATCATCATGGCTTCGAGCGAGATGGTGGTGGGGTCGAGCTTCAACTTGCTGCCGCCGCAGGTCAGCTCGATTGACTGCATCGCGTCGGTCGAATGCTTGCCCATCGACACCTTGATGTCGACATTGCCCATCGACACCTTGAGTGTGTCGTTGCCCATCTTGATCTCGGCGGCGCGGTTGCCCTGCTTGACCGTCAGGGTCTCGTCCTTGTTGATGGTGGTGGTGCGCTGGCCGCTGTCGACCGACAGCGTCTCGTTGCCCTGCTTGATCGTCGTGGTGCGGTGGCCCTTGTCGTAGACGCGCTCCTCGTCCTTGTTGACGACGTGGACCTTGTAGTCGCGTTCGGCGCGGAACCAGACGACTTCGGACCCCTTCTTGTCCTCGAACCAGAACTGGTTGTAGCCGCCGCCGCCCTTGGTGATCCGGGTCTTGAGCCCAAACTGGGTCTTGTTGTCGGGCAGCGTCTCGGGGGTGGCGTTGGCGCCGTTGTAGACCGCGCCGGTGACGAGCGGGCGGTCGGGGTCGCCGTCGAGGAACTCGACCACCACCTCCTGCCCGATGCGGGGCAGCGCGAAGCTGCCCCAGCCGGCCCCCGCGGCGGACTGCACCACCCGGATGAAGCAGCTGCTGTTCTCGTTCTTGGTGCCTTCCCGGTCCCAGGGGAACTGCACCTTGATGCGCCCGTACTTGTCGGTGTGGATCTCCTCGCCCGAGGGGCCGACCACCAGCGCGGTCTGCGGCCCCATGATCCTGGGGCGCGGCGTCCGCTGTTCGGGCCGGTACTGCTCGTCGGCGGGCATCAGCTCCAGCGTCAGGTCGAGCAGGTCTTCGCCGCCCGCGCCGCTTTCGTAGTCGGACGCGGAATAATGATGTGAAGTGGCCAGGATCAGGTATTCGGCGGTGCTCTCGTTCTCGAACTGAAGCGTGATGCGCCGGCCGACCGCAGCGGTGAACAGCTGCGCCTGCGCAAAGGTGCGAGCCATCCGCCGGCGGTGCGCGTCGAGCCAGACTTGGCTGTATCGCTCGCCCGTGCTCATCCCGCCGGTGTTGTACTTGGCCGGGAAGTTGTACACCTCCGACCCGCTCGCCCACGCCCCCGGCGACCCTTCGCCCGCCGCCTCGCCGCTGGACGAGGGGGTGCCGAGCACCTTGGCCGCGGATTTGGACTTCAGCAGCGCGGTGCTGGGCGATTCGAAGTCGTAGTCGTCCACCGTCACCTTGGCGATGCCGATGCCGCGGCGTTCGGTGACGCCCCAGATCACCGCGCCCTCCTGCCCGTCGGGCGAGGTCACGACCCGCGCGACCTTGGGGTCGATGGCCAGTTCCAGGTCGGGATGGGTGTTGCGGTCGTCGACGACGATCAGCTTGTGGGCGCCGTCGGCATGCTCGAAATAATGGTAGATGCCCTCATACTCGAACAGGCGCGACACGAACGCCCAATCGCTTTCCTGATACTGGACGCAATATTCGACCGGGTCGTAGGTGCCGCTGAGCTTCAGCTCGCGATCCTCGGCGATCAACGCCTGCGCGATGTCTTTGACAGACTTCTTCTGGAAAATGCGGTTGCGCCGGTTCAGCGTCAGAAACTCGGTCTTGGGGCGCAACACCAGGCGATAGCCATAGCCCCGCTCGTCCCGGCCCAGTTCCTCATACTCCCACAGCACGCCGTTGAACCAGCGGCTGTGGAACGCCTCCGGCCCGCCATCGACCTCGATCGACACGGAGGTGCCGAGCAGGGTGTGGATCGGTTGCGACGTCTGGCTGAGCGCGTGCACGGTGATCGTGAACGGCTCGTTCAGCCGCTCCTCGGCATCGAAGCGGAGCAGCAGCAACGCATCCTTGCCAAGCGTGGTGGTCAGTCGCCCGACCCGGTTGTCCTGTGTCTGGCTGCCCATTTACACACCCGCGACCATGCCGCTAGTCCCCCGTCGTCCCCGCGGGTCTTGTCACAGTTGCCTGCCGATTCCCAAGACAAAATGGCGTCGGACGACGGCGTGGGGCGACGAACGGTGGTGAAACGGGTCGGGTTGGGATAGGTCGCCGGCGACCGTCCGGTTCGGGTTGGGGGAAAAACGGGATGCCGGGCAACAGCAGCAGGACCGTCGCACGCCGACGTGCAGAAGCCCGGCCCGTGCGAGGCCGGCCGATCATGCGGCCGTTGGCGACGGCAGCGAGCCTGCTGGCCGCCAACGCCGCCGTTGCGCAGGTCACCCCCGCGCCCCAGCCGGTGCCCGCGCTGCCCAGCCGGTCGCAGGTGGAGCAGCCCGCGCCGGTTCCCAACGAGCCGGCCGCCGCCACCGCGCGCGTGACCGGCCGCAACGCGGTGCCGACCGCGCCTTGCCCGCTGGCGGACTCGCCGCTCCGGGTCACGATCGGGCGGATCGCCTTCACCGCCGCCGGGCGCGACGCGGTGCCGGCCGAGGTCGCAGCGGTGCTGGCCGACATCGCCGCGCCGGCGGGCGAGCAGCCGGTTGCGGCGGTGTGCACGATCCGCGACGAGGCCAATGCGGCGCTGGCGCGCGCGGGGTTCGTCGCCTCCGTCCAGGTGCCACCGCAGCGGATCGCGGACGGTACGCTGACGCTGGCGGTGGTGCTGGCGCGGATCGTCGAGGTCAGGGTGCGAGGCGATGCGGGGCGGTTCCGCCCGGTGCTGGCGCGCGCGATTGAGCGGTTGCGCGCGCTCGATCCGGTCAACGAGCGCGAGGCCGAGCGCCTGCTGCTCCTCACCGGCGACGTGCCGGGCCTCGACCTGCAACTGGCGCTGCGTCCCGCCGGCACCGGGCCGGGCGAGGTGATCGGCGACCTGACGATCGCGACACGCCGCTTGGGAGTGCTCGCCAACGTCCAGAACTACGGGTCGCGCGAGCTGGGACGAAAGACCGCCTATCTGCGGGTCGACATCAACTCGGTGATCGCCGCGGACGATGCGGTATATGTCGGCGGCTCGACAACCGGTGACCTCAGGGAGCAGCAGGTCGTCCAGATCGGCTATCGCGGCGGCGCGCCGGCGCAAGGGTGGACGGCGGGGCCGCGGCTGACGCTGGCGTGGTCGCGCCCAAACCTGGGCGCGCTCGACCTGCGCTCGCGATCGATCATCGCCGGGTTCGACGCAACCTGGTCGCCGATCCGCACCGTGCGCCGCAACCTCTCGCTGACCGCCGGGTTCGAAGCGATCGAGCAGAGCAGCCGGGTGTACGACGACACCGGCTCGTCGCCGCTGACGCTGGATCGCTTGCGCGTGTTGTACCTGCGCGCGGACGGGCGGGCGAGCGGACGGGGGCTGGATGGCGAGGACCGCTGGGCGCTGGGCGGCACCGCCGAGCTGCGCCGCGGGCTGTCGATCCTGGGCGCGACGCAGGTGGGCGAGCTGTCGCCCGGCGGTTATGCGCCGTCGCGGTTCGAGGGCGATCCCGAGGCGTTCGTCGCGCGCGCCAGCCTGTCCGCGCTGGGCCGGATCGGCCGCCGATTCAGCATCGTGCAGAGCGTGATCGGTCAGTGGACGAACCAGCCGCTGCTCAACTTCGAGGAACAGGCGATCGGCAGCCTGACCGCGGGGCTGGGCTACGATCCCGGCGCCAATAGCGGCGACCGGTTCCTGGGGGTGCATACGGAGGCGCGGGTCGATGTCGGGATCGCGCGTATCCCCTTGCAACTGTTCGGGTTCGGCGACACGATCCGGTTGTGGAACCTGGATGCGTTCTCCATCGAGAACAAGCGGCACCTGCGCTCGGTCGGCGGGGGCGCAAGGGTGCGGCTGCCGGGGCCGATGGTGCTGGAGGTAACCTATGCCCGGCCGCTCGACCGCGCGCTGTCGATCGACCGGTCGCGGGCGGGCGACCGGCTGCTGCTGTCGTTGACCGCGCAACTGTCTCCGTCGCTGCTGGGAGGATCGTGACCGTGGCCGCCTGTTCGCTTCGTTACTGGCTGGCCGCTTCGGTCGCCCCCGCCGCGCTGGCGATGCCGGCGGTCGCGGCGGCACAGGCTCGCGACGTCGAGCTGCCGATCCCGAACGTCGTGGTCGGGCCCCAGGGGGCGACGGTACGCTCCGCGCCGGGGGCGGCGCTCGACGTCAACGTCGATTCGGATCGCGCGGTCGTCAACTGGCTCAGCTTCTCGGTTGGCCGCGACGCCACCGTGCGCTTCAACGACACTCGAGCCGCGCAAGGTGGGCGGGCAGCGGTGCTCAACCGGGTGGTCAACATCGCGGACGGCTTTGCCGGCATCCGCGCATCCGAGATCCGGGGCACGCTGACCGCGGCGCGGGGGCTGTCGATCTATCTGGTCAATCCGCAGGGCGTGCTGTTCGGTCCCAATGCGCGGGTCACTGCCGGATCGCTGGTGGCGACCACCTCGGTGATCGAGCCCGACGAGTTCTTTACCGGCGCCGGCGGGCGGGGGCTGGCGGAAGTGACCTTTCACGATCC
>Ga0325400_1004185_pt1 | contig 13297 bp, 3 predicted proteins | sample PopdelMetagenome_2_FD_205662 | JGI IMG/M metagenome (GOLD analysis project Ga0325400, IMG submission 205662) | Populus deltoides microbial communities from Bellville, Georgia, United States - Xylem-PdKOR-R1 | ecosystem: Host-associated > Plants > Phyllosphere > Stem > Wood/Secondary xylem... | reverse complement strand
TGCTGCTGCTGAGCCACCCTCCCTCTGCCCCCACAATTCATGTCATCTTATGATCATATCTTTTTCTTCCCGTTCATATTTGTGTAGCGAGCAAGATTTCTTGAGAGTGACAGTGAAGCTGCCCCCCATATGCCCCAAAATAAGTTACTAGTGATGATGGAATATGCCCCAAGATAAGTTGTTTGCGTCTCCATCACTAGCTCAGATCATAAGTTGTTTTTCTCTAGCCTTGGAAATAGTGAAACCAAGAAAAGTACAGAGTAAAACTAGATTAATATACGATGTTCATACTTTTAGATGAAGTTATACTAGTATAATTACCTGGGCTCTCTTGGTTTCCTATTATTTGAAAGATATTGATTGCTTTCCATCATTAAGGGCCTTCATGGATTATATAGGATACTTGGTTGATGGCATGCCATTAGAAGCATCATATTCATGTTCTAATGGTCGTACTGCGAAGAACATCGAATCCTTTTCTTGCTTGTGTTGTTCTCTTTCATGAAAAATGCTGATTCGTTTGTTTACAAAATTAAGTTTCTTTATATCTTTGCATTACCTACTATTAGTAATGTTTTGGCAGTTGCTTGTCTTTGATATGGCTCACCCAAACTCACTGGTTTTAGTATGTTGTATATAGTATTGGTGTTGTATATATAGCGTATTTATACTATGAACCATATTATAAACAAAAAATATTTATACTATGAACCGCATTGTAGATATTGAGGAGCGTTGTCTTTTCTATTTTTTATTTTAAAAATTATTGACACATGTTGGGTTGAAGCATGACCACCTGACTCAAGGCTATTAGGTCTGACATGATTGTCAGACATAAGGCTATTGAAAAACATTATTTAGAATACTTCAAAGGTAGTTTAAAAGGTTTTTTTTTATATATAAAATAGAAAATGTTTATAAAAACATTATTTGGGATACTTCAATGATATTTTTAATTTTTTTTATAGGAAAAAAAATTACAAAAATAATTAGAATTTTTATAGGGGATATTCTAGGATAATTTAAATATTATTTTGGAAAAAATAAAAAATATTTATAAAAACAATTAATTAGGACCTCTATTTAGGATACTTCAGGGATAGTTTAAATGTGTTTTTTAGAAAAAATAATAAAAATATATATATAAACAAATTAATTAGCATTTCTATTAAGGATACTTTAAGAGTAGTTTAAATAAATTTTTATAAAAAAATAAAAAAATTTAATTACGATTCATGTTTAGAATACTTCAAAGGTAGTTTAAATGTTTTTATTATAAAAAATAAAAATAATTAATTAGCATTTCGGTTTAAGATACTTCAAGAGTACTTTAAATGTTTTTTTTATAATAAGTAAAACAAATTAATTAGGTATAGATGTCTGACCCAATGCTCCTAGGTCTGCTTGACCGCAAGAACAAAGAACCTATAAAAAAAAAATAAAAATTATAAAATAATTAGGATTTTTGTTTATGTTACACCAAGGATAGTTTAAATATTTTTTATATATATAAAAAATTAATTAGGATTTCTATTTAGGTTGCATCAAGGATAATTAAAATTTTTTTTATAAAAAATAAAAACAATTTTAAAAAAATTAATTAGAATTTCTGTTTAGGTTACATCAAAGATAATTTAAATATTTTTTTTATAAAAATAAAAAAAATTTCTAAAAAACATTAATTAAGATTTCTGTTTAGTATACTTCAAGGGTAGTTTAAATGTTTTTTTTATAAAAATAAACAAATTTCTAAAAAAACATTAATTAAGATTTCTGTTTAGTATACTTCAAGGGTAGTTTAAATGTTTTTTTTTATAAAAATAAAAAAATTTCTAAAAAAACATTAATTAAGATTTCTGCTTAGTAAACTTCAAGTGTAGTTTAAAAAGTTTTTTTATAAAAAAAAATTAATTAGCATTTTTTGTTTAGGATACATCAGTGGTAGTTTAAAAAATGACCAAAAGCTATTGAAAGAAATTATTTAGGATACTTCAAGAGTAGTTTAAATGTTTTTTTATAAAAAAATAAAATAAAAATTATAAAAATAATTAATTAGTATTTCTGTTTAGGATACTTCAAGAGTAGTTTAAATATTTTATTGTTATTAAAAATAGAAAACATTTATAAAACTTATTGAGGATACTTTAATGATAGTTTTAATATTTTTAATAAAAAATATAAAAATTAATTAATTAGAATTTTTGTTTAGGATACTTCTAGAATAGTTTAAATGTTGTTTTTTTGAAAAAAATAAAAAAATATTAATTAAGATTTCTTCCTTTAGGGATATTTTAAATGTTTTTTAAGAGAGAATAAAAAACATTTATAAAAATATTAATTAAAATTTATGTTTAGGATACTTAAGAGTAGTTTATATATTTTTTTTATAAAAAATAATTTTTTTAAAAAACAATTAATTAGGATTTCTATTTAGGATACTTAAAAAATAGTTTAAATATTTTTATTATAAAAATAATAAAAAAATTAATTAACATTTTGATTTAGGATACTTAAAGGGTACTTTAAATATGTTTTTTTTTATAACAAGTAAAAACAATAATTAGGCATGGATGTCAAACCTAATGCTCCTGGGTCTGTTTGTCATCTAGACAAAAGAGCCTATACAAAAATAATAAAACAAAATTTTTAAAAAATTAGTTAGGATTTCTATTTAAGTTACTTCAATATAGTTTAAATAAAAAATATTTATAAAAAATTAATATGAATTTCTGTTTAAATAACATCAAGGATAGTTTAAATATTTTTTATATAAAAAATAAAAAAATTTATAAAAAAATTAATTAGAATTTCTGTTTAGATTACATCAAGATAGTTTAAATGTTTTGTTTTATAAAAAATAAAAACAATTTCTAAAACAAAATTAATTAGAATTTCTATTTAGGATATTTCAAGGGTAGTTTAAATGTTTGTTTTTATGAAAAATAGTAACTAATTATAGAAAACTTATTTAGGATACTTTAAGGATAATTTAAATGTATTTTTTTTATAAAAATTAAATAAAAATTAATTAGCATTTATAAAAAAATAAAAAACATTTATAGAAACACTATTTAGGATACTTCAATGACAATTTTAATGTTTTTTTATAGATAAAACAGAAAACCATTTTAAATCATTAATTATGATTTCTATTTATAATATTTCAAGGGTAGTTTAATTTTTTTTTTATAAAAAGTAAAAACAATTAATAAAAAAATTATGTAGAATATTTCAAGGATAATTAAATTTGTTTTAATAAAAAATAGAAAAACACTATAAAAACTATTATTTAGGATACTTTAAGGGTATTTTAATTTTTTTTTGTTTTATGAAAAAATAAAAAAGACAATTATGAAAAACATTAATTAGAATTTATATTTAGGATACTTCAATGATAGTGTAAATAGTTTTTTTTTTTTAAAATAGAATACATTTATAAAAAAACAATTTTAAGGTACTTCAATGATAATTTTAATGTTTGTTTATAGAAAAAAATAAAAAAAATTAATTAGGATTTCTGTTTATAATACTTCAAGGATAATTTAAATATTTTTCTATATAAAAATAAAAATTAATTAGCATTTAGGTTTAGGATACTTCATGAGTAATTTAAATTATTTTTTTATAATAAATAAAAAATATTTATAAAAACAATTAATTAGTTATGGCCACCAAAGGCTCTTGGGTCTAGCATACCGACAGACCCAAGGCTATTAGGTTTGGGTTGGCTGCCAGACCTAAACAGACTCAAAAGACTTAGGTTTAGCATGGCTGTTGGATACAAGGCGCTTAAGTCTGGTATTTCTATCAGATCTAAGGCTATTAGGTTTGGCTTTGCCTCCAGACTCAAGGCTATTGAAAAAACTTATTTATGATCCAAGCCAAATCCAAGGCTATTGTAAAAAAAAATTATATACGATACTTCAAAGATAGTTTAAATATTTTTTTTAGAAAAAATAAAAAAAACATTTATAAAAAAAATTAATTAGCATTTCTATTTAGGATATTTCAAGGATAGTTTAAATGTTTTTTTTAGAAAAAATAAAAACATATTTTAAAAAAATTAATTAGGATTTTGACACGACCAAAGAGTTGATGTCTTCTCTCAAGTGTAGGAATGCCGAAGTAATAAATAACCCGGCAAGACCAGGGTCGAACCACATGGAGTTTAACTATATAAACTACAAATAAAGAAATAGATAATAACAGAAAATGAGTTGAAGAGAGCTTTGAGATGTGATATTTATATAAGGATTGAATAAGGATAAAAAAATTGTCAAGGTTAGAGGATCCACTAATGGTATTTCAAACAAGTATAGTATAAACTCTTTTTATTACTCAATTGGAAACAACACACAAAGGAGGTTCCAATCGGATTATAAATTGTTAACATGATTACATTAGTTATCTTATGTTAAGACTTGTAAATGTTATCAGGTATTCATGATTATAACTTATGTTAACAACAAATCAAGTTCTTTTCTTAGCAAAGGTGTTGGTTATACCATACGGTTGAGCTATGAAAGTGCCAAGTATTTGTAGTACCATGTGTTATACAACATAAATCTAGATTAACCATTTAACAAGCAAATTATTAAAAGTGAATAAGATAACAAATACAAAACATGTTAGTATCAAACATTAAAGTTGATGTTGAGTTTATACTATACTTATTCTTACACTATTAATGTAACCTTTTCACCTTGACATAATAAACTTAGCTAAACATAATGAAAGAGAGAAACATAAATAAACAAGATAAGAACATAAATAAGATACAAGTTAACTAAGTAAAGGAAAGGAAATGAAAAGCATAAACAAGAGATTAATATAACCAAAACTTAAGCATTACAAAAATATAAAGAGAGAGAGCAAGAACATGATCTTGATCTGAAAACCAAGATGCCTAAATGCTTGACAAATGACTTCTTTTATAGGCTAAAATTCAGAAATATTGATTTGATGACTAATTGTTGAGTGGGTGGCCACATCTTGACTTAGTGACAATCTTTATCTTCTTATCTGAACAAAACATCATTGCTAACATCAGATTTGGAATAGATTGTCTCATGAAGGTTCTAGGAAATTGTCTCAGCTTTCCAACAAGAAAAGAATCGGTGCATTTGGACTTCTAGAACTCGAGATATGGGTTGAACACTGAATAGTGTCTGGGCTGCAAGACAGATTCAGACTTCTCTTTTGATGCTAAGATTTGGATTTCCAAATAGCAGAATTGAGTCTTTGACTCTCCTGAATGTTTTATGTCTATGCCTTAGCTTTCTAGCCATATAAACCAAATTGAAATCCAAGATCTACAGCTCCAGATATGACCCAATGACTGCACAGTGTTCCAGTTTGGAGTGAACCAACATATTTTTTCTAAGCTTAGCCCTCTCTTTGTCTTCTCAATTTCAGTAGTTAAACTCATCAATCAATCCCTTTATTTATGTGATAGGACTGCATTTAAGATGGACATTTACCATAAATTAAAGGTATCATATAGTATTAGACATGATATTATAAAAAATGCTCTAATTAAGGAGTTACTAATACTTTAAGTGCAAAATGATGATATAAAACCTTGATAAAAATGTATTTTTAAGTACTAATCAGATTTCTATTTAGGATACTTCAAGGATAATTTAAATGTTTTTTTAAGAAAAAATAAAAAAATATTATTTAGCATTTTGGTTTAGGATATTTCAATGATAGTTTAAATGTTTTTTTTTTATAATAAATAGAAAACTTTATAAAAAGTTTTTTATTAGGCATGGCCGTGAGACCCTAGCTCTTGGGTCTGCTTAGCCACTAGACCCAAGGCTATTGGATCTGGCATGACTGTCAGACCCAACTAAACCCAAGGCTTTTGGGTCTGGCATGACCGCTAGACCTAACTGTCTTGAGTTTGCATGCCTGCTAGATTCAAGGCACTTAAAATATTCTCTATACTCTTAAGATTTTTTTTACATTTGAAATTTTTTTATTATTAATCCATTGCGGAGCGCGTGCACATATGCTAGTACCATTTATATTTTGTTGGGTAGAGTTTTGACTCAAATGACTCAAATGTGTGGTAGGTTCTAAGATCAAAAGAGTAAAATCCACTTTACTGATAACATACCGTTTGAGAAAAAAACAAAATTGACTTAGCATTTTCAATCCATAGACAAATGCTTTTTATATTTGAATGGTTGTTCAACACAAATCCTCTCCAAATTATATTCCTTTGAAAAAGCTCTTCTAATATCTATTTGTTATAACTTGAAATAAAAAAAAAAGTGGTATAAACAAGTAGCATAATAAGTATAACATTTTTATGTTCTTGAAATAGAAAAAAAAAAAGAAGTATAAGCAAGTAGCATAAAAAGTATACCTTTATGAAGTATAACTTTTTTATGTTCTTGAAATAGAAAAAAAAAAGTATAAGCAAGTAGCATAAGAAGTATAACTTTTTTATGTTCCATGTACACTACAAGGCAAAACACAAATTCAAAGATAAGTTTATTGTTTTTGTCATGAAGTTGACTTATATTAAGCAAGTTATCCTTTAAATTATCAATAAGCAAAACATATTCAATAGTAGGAAAAATTTGATCACCAAAAATAAGATGTACTTCACCATTATTAGAAAAGATAATGAATATTAGATTCGTCTTCGAGTATATGTCTTAAGAAACCACTATCCAAGTATCACCTATCTTGTGTCTCCTTATTATTATCACATTGTTCTATAAAACATTGTTTTTTCTTGAAATACATGTTGTCATATTTTTTCCATAAGAGGGATTGTATATCCCTTCAATTATGGATTCACCATCAATTTTTCTTAGGAAATGTTCTTTCAAAGTAGATTTCAAAGCTTTCTTGGCTTTGGCTTTTAATTTCTTTTAGGTAATAGGCAATCACTCTAAATGTGTGTAGGCTTCTTGCATTCATAACAAATAATTTGTTTCATTTTTTCTAGTCTAACACTTATCATCTTTGTAGTTGTGTCTATTAAGGAGTTTCTTCTTCTTTAACATGCTTTTGAATTTTATCATAATAAACCAATGTATTCATCATCTTCTTCACTATCATCATCATGTGAAGTTTTGAGTGCAATGCCTTTCATTTTAATGTCAATATTATCTTTATACACTTTGCACATTTACTAACTTTAACTCATTTTTAGTGTTACAAATTTCTCCATGGGTTTTTCCTTAATCACACCTTTTACGATATTTATAGGAATTTAAAAGCTATTTTTAACAATATTTCACATCTCAATATCTTGTAAAAACAAGTATGCTTTCATCCTATAACTCAAATAATCATAGTTAGAGACATCAAACTAAGGTGCCTTATTCTCATTGATCATGATCTTTTCTCTAAAATGGTTAAGTTCTATTCAAGATTCCAAACTCCAAATGAAGGACTAATTGCTAGGTCCAGAGGAAGCATAAATAGATATGAATAGGATAAAAACAACTATATGGATATATAAAAACTTATGACTAAATTTAAAGACAAAACAAGAAAAAATATAAAGGAAATATATATAAAGACAATGAACTTTAAATAATTAAGCACAAAACAATAAAACAAATAGTGTAGAGATAAAGATTAACCTCATTCAACCATGCTCATATTCAAACCCCAAGTACACCTAGGGATTTCCCAATCCTTTATTTGTTTATACTTGCATTGGTGAGGAACCAAGTAATGTATTATAACCACTTTTTCTTCGCACTAATAGCAACCACTTGTTATAACACCAAGTTCACTTTAACTGAATTCTATCAAGAATAAAAGTAACCTAAATAATTATACTCACTCTAAAAGAAAATCAATCACTGTTTAACATAATAACATAATGTAGTAAAGGGACATTAGATAATGAGCTTTAAGAGGGAAAATAAAGAAAGTGAGTCGTTACTTGATTTAAGTTAAATAAAAAACCTAAATAACTGGTTTTGTTTAGATATCAAAGGTGAGGGGTTGGTTATACAAAGATAAGGTAACAATCATCCAACAATATCCTATTTAAAGTTAGTTGCATTGCATGCAAGTTAAAATATGTACATTTGTTTTGTTATTTTTATATCAAACCATCAAGGTTGTTTGGTTTTTAAGGAAAAAAGTACGGGGATAAACAGAAAAAAAAGAACCCCTTTGAATTCTTTTTGAGTACCTATTACACATAAATCAAATATACATGCATGTAAAAAATGATAGCATATAACTCAAGAAATAACAAATGAGTTATCTCATATAAAAGAATGAGATAAAAGAATAATGTTCATATAAATATCTAGATGTTTTTGTTTATTAAAAATTTTAAAACAACAAAATAAAATTTTTAATGCGAGTTAGGCAACCTAGTAAATCAGGGATGCAATCAAAAGGGTAAGGCTTGAGCACCCTTAAACTAGTAAATCCAATCAAGCATGCCATATCAAAGAGAGAAGGAAGAAAGTTAATAATAATAATAATAATAATAATAATAATCAAAGTGTGTGTGTGTGTGTGTGTATATATATATATATAACATCTTCTATTTATTTACCTATGATATGATTATCGAATAACCTTCAAAGCTTTGATAAATAAATAGAAAATGCATGAAAAAGCCATCTTTGAGAAAATGGTGGCCTCATTACTCGATAACATAAATAAGTAAATTAAATACATAGGAAAACAAGCACTCAAATAAACAAGGTCCCACTTTTTAATAGTTAAATTCAGCTCTACATCACTTTTTAATAGTTAAAGTCAGCTTTACATATGAGTTATCGCCTAATTAACACATAATAAAATGTTGAACCAAATGGAACTAGGCCAACCATTCTTTTATTTCTTTTCTTTATTGTTTTATTTTATTGGTTTTCTTTACCGTTTTTCTTTACTTTACTACTTTATTTGATTTTTTCCTTATTGTTTATTTTTTTGGTGTTATCCATGACAATTAAGCATGTTAAGATTTATAAGCAAGCAAAATTTCACATGCCATTTGATTTATAAGGCTGTTATTTGTTTTCACTTAGGATTTAGTTCCTAATAGTAATTTCTCTTTATTGAAAGGAAGAAATGAAAAACAAATAACATATTGATAAAGAAGTTAATGATATATCAACAATTTGATATTTGGTCAATTATCACAATTATCAATCCAATCAACAACTCTATAGCCACACACATACTGAGAGAAACATTCAACAAAGAAATGAAAAATTATTTGAAAACTCCACTAAAAAATAAACCAAACCAAGTCATCAACAATCATAAATCAATGAAGAACTCTACTTGAAAAAAAAAAACAAGAATAATTCAATAATAAATTGAAAAATCATTTCAAAAAACCACTTAAAAATAAATAGGACCATGTCTACAACAACCATAATTTTAGTTTAGAACCATGTTTGAAAATGAGTAGAAAAGCTTAAAAATAAAATGAAAAATTATTTGAAAGATCTACTTGAAAACGAAAAGAACCAGGTCATCAACAAACATAAAATCAGTTCAGAATTCTACTTGAAAATAAGCAAGAACAATTCAATAATAAATAAAAATAATCACTTGAAAACTGTGCATAAAGACAAATAAAACCAGGTCATTAATGACGATAAAATTAGTTGAAAACTTTATTTGAAAACAAGTATGAACTATTTAATAATAAATTGAAATATCATTTGATAACTCTACTAAAAAGTAAACATAACCAAGTCGTCAATGGATGTAAAACAATTCAGAAGTTTGCTTGAAAATAAGTAAAGAAAAACAATATCGAATTGAAAAATCACTTTAAAAATCTGCTCAAGAAAAATCAAAACCAAGTCATCAATGATCATAAAATCAATTGAGAACTCTTTTTGAAAACAAATAAGGATCAATATACAATGGATTAAAAATACACTTGAAAAATCTACTAAAAAAATGAACATGACCATTTTAGCAAGGACTATGAAAACAAAATCTTTTAAGAAATGTGTTTAAAACAAACAAAATTGAACTAGCATAGGTTATAAAAATATCAGGAAAGAATTATTCAAAAGGAAAAAAAGATGAACTAACATAGGTTTTTTCGAAATTTTTTTTTTTAATTTCACTTAAATGAACTAACAATAATTTTCAAGTCAATTTACGCAATTTATTGTAGTTAAATAAAAAATAAGCCAACAACACTAGTAAATAAGATTTTAAAATCAATCATCATGAAATGTTTTTTTTCCTTAAAATAATTTTGAAACAAATTTCATCATGTAAGCTAACAATTAAAATGTAAAAGATAAGAATCATGTCAATAACAATCAATATGTCAAGCACCACAACAACAACAACAAAAATAGAAAAAGAAAGGATAAAATTGATCATTAACAATAAGAATGACCAAGTTTAGGAAGAGTCCAAATTGAGTGAGAAAGTTAAAAAACGATTGATAACGAGAGCTTAAAGTCATCATCAATTAGGAGAGCTAGAAGACATGACCAATCAAGAAAAGATAACTGACAACAAATATAAAATTTCATGTGATTGATCAAAAGATCAAGTCTTACTTAAAACATGAGTTCTCAACAAAGTGAATTAGTAAAAATGTATATTAGTTAGAGTTCATACTACTGCCAAGAAAGAGACATACATAAAAAGTTATACTAGATTTTGTATAGGGCTATAAGTTGTATTTCATATGGGATTTATACCCCGTAACAATTTAAAAAGGCCACCCATTCATTAGAAATGATGACCAACTTCTTATACACAATTTATGTATACAATTTACCTTTTATTTGTAATTTATCTTTCCTTTTACTTTACAACCATTATAACTTTTATTTTGTTTTATCATTTTCTTATATTTTTCCTAGATTAATTTATCTTCATTTTCTTTTTTTCTAAAAACTAAAGAGCCCTACACTTTTTTTGATTTATGACGTTAATATTTATCTCTGCTTGAGATGTAGTTCTTAATTATTAGTTTCTCCTAATTAGAAGAAAGAAACGTAGAAAATATAGCATTTTAATCCTTATTAACTATATGATCAACAAATTAGCACTTTTAGTGGGACCTATTTATTTATAAAATAACAAATTAATCATCATCCTACTTTAAAAATAATTTTGTGAAAACACATTTATTATGATTGATGAATAATCTACACATATAATTGATAGAGGTTAAAGAATCTAACAACCAATCACCAATCAAAGAACCAATTGAGCAGCCCAAAGTACAATATGATGGTTCTTCATCTTCTAATTCGCATTAACAGTAAAGGGTTGTGCGTGGATAATGTCATAGTGCTCATATCCAACCTATACGTCCAAAAACATTTCCAATGTCATTATTTTCATGAATTTCAATAAGATATGATGGCATTTATACACCTTTAACACAACCTCACACATATCCTTTTTTGGGGATTAATGATGTAGTTTGATGATCATAACCATTATGGCTAAACTCTAATCAACAACTAATGGCTATTTCTGAAAGATTATCCTTTTATTAGCAAATAAATATCTAATGCTAATTTAAGAGCCATTTAGTTGGATATAGAAAACACAACAAACATGACTTACCATAATAACCATCAGGCTATATAGGTCATGGTTGATCAACTTAATCAAATTCATAATAAGCTAAGGTAAAATCAATCTCTCACACAGATACTTGGGGGGGGGTACCATAGTATCTTCAAACATTATATACTTCAATATCCTAGATATCACATCCCTACATAGAAAACACAACCATAACCCTAATAACATTTAAACATGATTATATATGAAATGCCACCTACTTTGCAAGCATACAAGCAACCTCAAGCCAATTACATGGCCTAACAGCCTTAGTTATAAACAACCCAACAAGTTATTAGGTAATATAATTCCCTATAGGCTAGTTTTTAGTAAGATAGTGCAATCCTCATGTGCCTTAAGGACACGTGGTTGAAAAAAAAAGAAAAAAAAAAGGATTGATGGAATTAAACTAGTCTAACACTTATGAGAGATGAGACTAGATATTTGACATACAATAAGGTCTACATACCATTATCTATGCTCTAAATGCATTGATTGACTCCATATAATTCCTAGAGGAATCAAAATTATTGATTTCATCTAAGGAAGATAATGAGTCAACAAGGGAATACATCACCAAATTCACTAATGAATGTGGTGATGGTGTTTCCAATCCCTTCAAAAAACTAATGCTATTTGGTTCTTTATTAACAAAAATTTCTCATATGTATGATGCCCTATAGCTAATTTATTGGTTACACCTAGTATTGACTTTATTCATGCAATATATATAATTTTATTTATAAAAGTATTCTTTATCTTTAATATTTGATTGATGAGTTTAGAGTAATGATAAAGTTCTTAGGATAAAAGTACTTTGTAAATGAAAGTATAAAGTGGTTATAATTATAAGATTTCTTTTGCATCAAAGCATTATTCCTAAATATTCATAATCAATGCTCTATTAAGACACAATATTAATTAGAGTTGTCAATACATATTATATGTTTTTTTATTTGTGAGAGAAAGTAGTTATTCTCATAACCTAAAGTATGAGGAATATTTAGAACCAATATGAAGGTGATTATCGAATGACATGTTCACTAAATTGACATGCATGAGGATCTCATCTTAAGAGATCATCTATATTTATGAAAAGACTTATGTGATAATTATGTATGTGATCCTTAGACTTAAGGCTACTAAGTTATCTTAGAAAGGGAATACTATGATTTGATCCTGATTATATGTTGCCTTAATCAAGAGTAGCAAACGAGCAAACATTGGGTAATATGAATTATATGAAAGTATTTAAGTGATCAATAGAGGATTCATCACTCTAGGTGATTTGGAGAAAATATTCACTTGCTCTCAATTAGTATTGATTACAAAATACTTGCGCAAGGTGGAATTAGATTTGAAACAGATTTGAATTTTATTCAAAGAATCAATGACTATAGTGTTGAGAATAAACATAATTTAATTTAGCAAATACATTTCATGCTTTAATGTCTAAATCAAAATATTATTGATGAAGGGATAATAATTATATTGAGAAACTAATAATTGAAAGATTAAGTCAAACCACTTATGACTTTTTTAATATTTGAGGGATCATGATATATTGTTAGACATTGCACTTGATCTTCAAATATAAATTAATTAATTATTGAATTGATAATAAATTAATTTTTTATTTGATTTTTTTTTACCATGTTTGTGATTGTGTCATTTATATTTAAGCTAATATATTAGAAAACTTAATGAGTTATACACATAATGAATTTTGGGTAATAAATTA
>Ga0325400_1004184_pt1 | contig 13298 bp, 7 predicted proteins | sample PopdelMetagenome_2_FD_205662 | JGI IMG/M metagenome (GOLD analysis project Ga0325400, IMG submission 205662) | Populus deltoides microbial communities from Bellville, Georgia, United States - Xylem-PdKOR-R1 | ecosystem: Host-associated > Plants > Phyllosphere > Stem > Wood/Secondary xylem... | reverse complement strand
TGTGTCTTCTTCCAGGAGAAATCCATTTTTCTTTTATAAATTAAGCCAAATTTACTGCCATCAAGAAAGGCTAAGAATTACAGTATTGATCATTTGTGACCATTCCTGGTCACATTATATGAACATTTGCTAACAAAAATTTTTCTTTATTTGTTTCATATCCTTGTTTCAGAAGCTCTCATAGGTAACATTATGTTTGCATTCAATTCTTCTAGTCAAATTAGCCTGATGAATATAGATATTTCCTGTTGCTTTGTGCACCAGTTAATAACTTGTGCTACTGCAACAAAGCATGCTTCACAGCAATATCTGGTTCATTTTCAAGTCTTCTGTTATCTTACAGGCCAGATTGATTGTAGAAAATATTCACCTTCATATTCTTCCATCCATGAATCCTGATGGTTATTTTTTAAGGAGCCGTGGTAATGCTAACAATATTGATCTAAATCGAGATTTTCCAGACCAGGTACTTCATTGTTGTCACTGATTTTGTTATTTTCTTGGGGCAAATCCAGATATAACCTGAAATCAATTTATTATACTCCGCTATGATGAGGATGAATACTACAATGTGTAACATGTTACAGTTCTGTTCTGCATGGTTTTATCTTATGACACAAGTTGCAAGCCTAACTGAAAAAAAACCTTTAGAATCTCTGAATCGTTTTACCATGTCAAAAGAATTCTAATTGGAGTAATTTCTGCAATATATTTTTCATGCAAGTACTATGATTAGGTTCCTTTTCTTTTAAGAGATGGACCAGGAGGGGAAAGAAAGAAAATAATAAACAGTTTGAGATTAATAGCATTGCTAAAATATTAATATGTGGGATTAATTATATAATTGTGGTTTTGATAGTATTTTGTCCAACAATTGGTCCAATCATTGGTTCTGGACCTTTCAGGTCGAGATTGAAATTCAAATAATACTCATATGTAATACATATGTTGAACTTCAACATTTTTTCTGTGACTGAAATGATCTTATCTACCAGGACCTAGTCCTTGTGTCCAAATTGTTTGATCCACAATCAAGTAAAATTATTAAATTGCCATAATTGTGAAATGAAATGTTCCTGCATGTTGCTATATTTTATATACCAATTGAATTTTGTTCTACATTTCTTTTCTAGACTTGGTTGTGAGTGAATTATGATAAAGTATTAACCAAAATGAAATGCCAGTTCTTTCCACTCAATAATGACATAAATGCACGCCAACCAGAAACAAGAGCAGTTATGAATTGGCTGAGAGAGATACAATTTGCAGCGTCTGCTAGTTTGCACGGGGTAATGCTTCGTCTCCTTTTTTTCCACTATGTTACGAATTTGGTGAAAGCATATACATACCATGTTTTTTTTTAATTAAAAAATAATTTAATTTTGTCATTTCTTTAAGCTAAGAGTGATAGGCACTTAGTTTGACATGTTACCCTGTACATTGTATGTTGTGATTGAATTAAAATACAATTTTTAATTCACATAAAGAGGGGTGAAGTAATCATATGGGTATGTAAACATCTGCTGGTTCTTATATCAATGTGTGCCCAAAATAGCTATCAAATTCTTGAACATTGCGAGTGGCATTCTTCTTGATCAGAAATGGAAGACTTGATCTTGATTCATTCACATCTGTTCATCCTGAAATTTAAAACTTGTCTTTTCTTCCTTCTTTACATCTTCACATTTTCAACATATGATTGTTGCTGGGTTGACGTGTCCAGCCAATTTCAGCTGATTCTAAAGAAATGAACTTTTTTATGGGCTTTTTGTGAGTGCTACTAAGTCGTTGAAAACACAGGGATGTGGATTTGTCTTGCTTTAATCATACTTCTTAGTCTTGCCTTTTGTTATTCTCAGGGTGCCCTAGTTGCAAATTACCCATGGGATGGTACTGAGGATAAAAGGTAATTATGCCTATTGCATAGATATGTAACTTGAAAGTAGTACCTCTTTCTTCATGTTTCGTGACTGATCCTTTAGTTTCTCCGTACATGCTATCCATTTGGTGTTTGTTAGACTATTGCCATGCGGACCATGCTTATTCAAACCCATTCCACTTATTTCTGCATTGTTTCCTAACATATTTTTTTTCAATTAGGCCATTGATCATTAATCTATTAGATGGTTTATTGATTCACACTTCTTTTTTGTAGTTTAGGTTTCCATAAAAAAAAACTGACATGTATCTTAGGCATCGATACCATGATGTGGTTTCTAAACAAATCTTTCCTTTCAATAGTTTTCTTATGGCTATATTTCAGGCTTAGTGTATGCATAGTTTAGGTTCTGCTAGTATATAACTCCATAAAAGATGCCACAAGTAATTTCATGAAGCTGATCTCTTGTTTTTCTGTGTTTTTTTTGGCTCCCTAAATGCTCTCACTGACACTGAAGACACCATAATTAAGTTGCCTTGCAATATTTTTTTATGCCCTGCCTAGAATTTCTTTTCTGTTCTTTTATGCCCTTAGCTTTATCTTGTTATGTGCAACCAATTTCAGGAGAAATTACTATGCATGCCCTGATGATGACACATTCCGGTTCATGGCGAGTATATATAGTCGTTCTCATCATAACATGTCTCTGAGCAAGGAATTCCCTGGAGGAATCACAAATGGAGCGTTTTGGTATGGCAAGTTCAAAACTGTTTCTTATGCACAAGAACTACACTGGCATAAATCATTCTTCAAGAGTATATATTTGCACTTGTATAAGTTTTGCTTTTCTTTTCCTTTATTTGTTGCTCAGCGACTATATTAACCAAAACTTGCTGCAGGTACCCAATATATGGTGGAATGCAAGATTGGAATTATATACATGCTGGATGTTTTGAATTGACCTTGGAGATTAGTGAAAACAAATGGCCTAATGCCAATGAGGTCAGTTTTTTTTTTTCAAGCTGTATCTGTGTTTAATTGTCAGTACATCACCCCTGTGACCCTGTCCTCCCACTTTCCTTTATTCCCTTCCATCTTACAGTCATCCAATTGCTTAATCTGTCTTGCCATGTACCTGGGCAGCTTCCTACTCTTTGGGAGTACAACAAAATGAGTTTACTGAACCTTGCAGCCAGCCTTGTGAAGGTAGGCTGCAGCATGGCTATTAATTTTTTTTTCTCATATATTAGTTTTTTTCCTGCTTTTTGTAACATCTATAGTAGGAACCCTCATAAATGATTTTCATGGCAAATACACATTCTGTCATGCAAATGAGGATTTTTAAAATTTCTTTTATTGAAATATATACCGCCACTTTCATACCTCATAAAACATTAGTTTGGATGAGTTGAAAGTGAATTTGATTTGAAATTCATATATCTAAGCAACAATACTATCCATGTGGATTGCATATTCATGTTATTAAAACTAAATATCATTATTGTTTGTTTGATTAAATCATTTTAGATAATTTATAGGCTCAAGGAGATCACAGTTTGTTTCTGAAGTCATGCCAATTACATATATCTGATTTACAAAGTGTCAAATCAGTATCTGAATGACTTTTATGCTTAAAGACAGGAGTACATGGAAGGATCTTTTCGTCAGATAGTGGAATGCCACTCCCTGGCTCTGTTACGATCAAGGGAATAAATTACACAGTAAGTTCACAACCATTTATATATCTTGTTTTAGATTGTTCTCTATTGTTACTAGGGAGTTGGAATAAATTACACAGTAAGTTCACAACCATTTATATATCTTGTTTTAGATTGTTCTCTATTGTTACTAGGGAGTTGTAGTTTGTTCTGCTGTCCTCCAGCACATTGAGATTTTCTTTCGGAAATTGGTTGTGGATGTTGTAATATCTATTACCGAAAACAAATTATTGTCTTGTTTTTGCCATGCATCAAGAAATCTTTCAAGTCTATGTAGTGTCTCTATTCAAAACCATAGCATCATGCGGTATGTCTCTGCTCTACTAGTGGGAAAATTATTTGTTTTTTTGTTTTCCCTTTTCTCTTGAGAACTGTTTCAATACTATGTAAAATGCATCTTGACATACTTTCATTTTGAACTTTTGGGTTGGTTATTACATAATAACATTGATTGGGATATCAAGTTCAAGCTTCTGTATGTAGCTAACCAAACCAGTGGGCCAGTCCTTTAAGGAAATGTTCTGTCATTGCTTCGAAACTTGGTGCTTTGTCTTGATATTTCTCTGGTAACATATTCCTTAGCAACTCCTTAACTTCAATTCACAGGTTAAAGCTGGCAGAGGTTTTGCTGATTACCATCGGCTACTTGCTCCAGGGGAGAGATATGAAGGTATGTCAAATATTGATGTGTACCAAAACATCAGGATTAAACTTTAGCAATTTGGCAAAACATGGAGTCTCCTTAAGGTTTAAAGTAACCAAATAGTTCTTCAAAATTGACAAAACAGGAACACTCATTTTGATGAATATTGTAATGTTAGAAAGCCAATCTGTTCCTCCTTAAGTGGCAACACGACAATGCTGAGCCAAAATATCACCCAGAACATTGTTCCATCCAAAAGTAAAACTTTGTGGAAGTTTGAATTGTAAATGAAATTATTAATCTTATGAAATGTTAAATCTTATTCTGATTTAATAGCCTTCATTGCATATTCCCAACAGTATCATGTAGCCTTTGATTTAGCTATTAGTTATATCATTGAATTACGTAGGGTAAAATGTACCAGAGCCCCTGTACCAATTATTCAGTCAAAGTGCAAAGAGTCCTTGAATAAATTATTCAGCACAAACAATCCCTCAATAAAATTGGGGCAAACCATTCAGTTTTTTAAAGATAACATGTGCCAAGCCCTCCTAAACTGTTAATGAAAGCGCAAATAGTCCCAAAACAAAGTATTCAATGCAAATTAGGTCATTCAATTAAGTGGGACGGGGTGTCATGTGCTACACACATGATTTTAATTGAATCCATATTGGATTGAAACCTGAAGTCACTTGACAGAAGGACTATTTTTTACTCTTAATTTTGTTCAGGGACTATTTGTTTCAAATATTTGTTTAGAAACTCTTTGCGCTTTGATCAATAGTGTAGGGACCTCTAGTTCATTTTACCAAAACATTTTTTGGTTCAAAATCCAGTATGATCTTGCAATTATATATATTGATCTCGCAATACTATATATTTGATTTACTGGATTGTTTAAGATTGCTGTCCCATCCCCGCTTGGAATTCTAATATCAACGGGGCAACTGTTTCTGTAGTTATGGCCAGTATGCCTGGGTACAAACCAAAAACCACACGTATCTCAATGGAAGAAGCAGCCATGACTCTGGACTTTATTCTTGATCCAGAGGTCACAACCAAGGGGAGCCTACGAAGTATTAATGATTGTCGGTGTGAAAGCAAGCGCGGGCTTGAAGTTTTCTGGAGGGTGCACTCAGAGGTTTATTTTATCTTGATTGTTGTCTCTGTATTCCTTTGCTTTTTATTGAAGAGGAAGCTGAAAGTCAACATTTTAAACCATAGACAGTTGCCTAGAAGGTCAGTTCAGGTATGAGGTATGTATGCACAAGCTTATTAAAAACCTTTTACAACAAAAAATACAGAATTCATTTTTCATTATTTGCAAATCTGCTGTCAAACTCCTAATTATTTGTGCACTAGGCGTAGGACTTAGACTCTTAAGAAACTAATGCCGAGTAAACATTGATTTATGTATACCTGGTACATTTATTCGTTCTTATAGAAGTGGAGCTGCAGCTTTCTTTGAACAAATAATTTCAACTTCATTAAAGAAAAAAATCAATAGAGTGGCATTCATTCTTTTGTCCAGTTTGGGTTTTATATATTCCCAGAGGTAGACACGCAACTGTTAATGGATTCGCTTTATTTCTTAACAACCTTTTGTTCGTATAATATTTTTTTTTTTTGAAAAACAATTTTCTAAATGTTAGTTTCAAGATTCAAACTTGAAGAGTTAAGAAAATGAGATTTTTTCTTAACCAATGCCATGAGCTAGAAAGTGAAAAACCCAATACTCGTTTGTCTTCCCATCCGCCGGCAGATCCAGTGAAACATGCTTTATACATGCAGGAGGGAGCTGTTTAAGATATTGAGAATGCAATGATATGTAAATGGCTTCGCGGAGGAGGCGGCTTGTTGGGGTTTTCTTTGGTTTTAGCTTTGTATTGTTTTTGTTGCCTCCTAATTTCTGCTGTTTTCTTTATCTTTTGCCAGCGATAATTATAGTTAATGATGCAAATTTGCAATGGGGAAGAAGGCTCCGAGGTAGAGATACAAAGTGCAAGTAGACGATTTCATCAAAGTGACCAAACAGAACCCACTAGTATAGGATCCCGCGTTGGTAAGCTTATAAAACTTGTTATAATATTCCAATTAATTCAAAAAACTTACTGAATGAAATTAAAACGAATAATATTAAATATGATATTTTATTAAATTTCTTTAATTTAATTTATATTTTTATATTTTTTTAAAATATATTTCATGAATATGTTTGATTTTGATCATTAAAAAGAAAAAAGAAAATACGCAATTTAATATTTATTTCACTAAAAAAATCTAATTAAAAGAGTAAATAATCTAAAGAGAGCAAAAACCAACATTAAAAAGTTGCTAAAGCAATCTGTATTGAAAAGATGATTGATTTCAGTTAATGAGTTTGTTGTCGTTGATTAAAAAATCCAATTATGCTCTGTTTGCTGGTTACAAGCATAACAGTGCTTATCTTCGTCCTCCTCACACTTTAACCATCCATAAGCTATAACAAGTTCATTGCTCAATATTAAAGAAAAATGGCAGCTTAATTTCAGTAATATATTTAAAACTCATGTCTGTCCAGAGAAGAAAACAAATACAAACTTTGTTTCTGGGCTGAGTTTATGTAGTACTTGACATGGCTGAGCCTTGAGAGAGCAAGAGATAGATGGGTACCTATTAAACAATCCGACATATTAAAAAATTATTTTAATTAAAATATTTAAATAATTAAATAAAATTCAAAATATAATTTATATTATTTTTTAACAATTACTTCTTCCTAGCATTACTCGGATTCGGATCATGGGATTAAGCAATTAACTTGTTATAGCCTATGGAAACTCTCTATTCAACTTCTATTTTAATTTGTGCTTGATTTTTCGTGTATTTATTTTTATTATCATATAATTAAGTAAAAATAGTCTTAAAAAACAATTTTAAATCTAGTAAAGTCCATAACCAAAATCATGAATTTAACAATTTAAACTGCAAAGCTTGAATCGATTCAATATATCAACGTCTTAAAATTTTTTTTTATACCGATCATTCAGATTACTTTTGAACCTATCAAGTCAACTAGATCAAGTAAAACAATCCCCATATCATTTAATTCTAAACTCAAACTAGACAAAAGTCAAGTCAAGAAATTATAATATTAATTCATTGAACCATATTTTATAACAATAGAAAATAGTTCTCTATAACTTATATTTTAAGATAAAAGTAGAAATGATGTGAAGCATGCTGAAGTTGAAATAGTATGAGATCCCATAATCAAAAGGTCCTCCTCCACATTAACGAGAGATTCACGAGAAGGGTTGCTATTGGTCAGGGACAAGCCCATGGAGATGAACAATATACATAACCTTCTCTTTTCTTTTCTTTCTAGTGAACAAAAAATTCAGACATTTAAGTGTTGTTGAAATGTTTCAACCTAGAGATTAGCAAAGTTAAATCTTGCTCACATCTTAGGCTCTGGGCACCTTCGAGCGAGTATTTGTTTTGTCTTTTCAAGGACACCAAAGAAGATTGCACCTCCAACACCGATCCACAATACTCTTGGTCCAATACCCTGCAGCAAATGGTCCATAATCCATAAAAGGAAGTCTTATGTAATCTGCTGCAATCTGTTCATTAAGATTTTTACTTCTGAAGATGTTTAATATCCTTTTCCGAACATTACTTTTAACTTATCAGAAGACATCTAACGTTTTCACGTTTTTTGGAGTTTGTAACTTGAATGGAAGCACAGCTCAGTGGCATGCATGTTATCGGGTGATCAAGCTTACCCAGGTTTGAACCCTAACACCAAAAGGTCTTTATTTCATTTTTTATCAACTGAATGATATATATATATATATATATATATATATATAGAGAGAGAGAGAGAGAGAGAGAGAGAGGATAGGTTCCCCCTTTTATAACTAAATGGTCCACACCTTCTCAGAAAAATCATAGAACTTAAATATCTAAGGAGAAAATCAAAATGCAAAGTCATCAAGAACACTCCCAAGAGCATAAAGATATGGGGGCACGAACTATCAGTTATCCACGATCACAAGACTACGGGAGTAACCACATCTGACTTCTCTAAATTGAATAACAGCAGGTGCTGTTGTTTTAGTAAGGAACATAACGCTAGATTTCTTACCTGAAAAGAAAGAATGGACACCAGGAAGAAGGACATAAAGTTTAAATGGGAGTACAAATTGATATTTTTATCAACCCAACTAAGTCTTAACTAGTTTGGTCAGCTGCATGGAACCATCTCTTGTATTCAGCTTTGTTTATTTGGATTAAGTAACTTGAGAACTACATTGAAAAGTGAGAAGGGTATATCGCTTCCATTGGCTTTTTGTGAAGAAAAAAAAAAACGAGGGTGGTCAGAAATAGGTCCCAGGTTTGAGCAGCTGTACCATGTTATTGAAACGTAAGGATTTGCCTCTGGATTTGTGAATATATCTACCAAAACAATAGAAGAAAAGAAGAAGAAAAGAATGACCGCCTCATTTTGATTATTTAAATTGTGGGAAGAATGATAAGAAATGAACCAACCTTCAAAAGAGCACGGGTTCCTTCTTCTTTTGCTATGGTCCTGGCACAATCAAAAATCCCTTTGTACTGGTTAGCAGATCCCTGAAAGATTTGAACAGACAACAAGATTGAAGAAGATTCAATAGTAATTTTCCACTAAAGAGGAAGAAGAAAACTGATAATCAAGCCGTGCAAAAGTTCAAAAGATACGGAAGATTTATGAAATGCATTGAAAGAGAACTTATACAGATTATCTCTACCTGGACCATTAATCTGGTTTTCACTACATCGAGTGGAGTAGTCATGGCTCCAGTTATTGCACCTGCACGTGAACTAGATTAGCTGAGAGATTCTCATGGAAGGAGAGATTTATATACAAATGCAACTAACATAGTTATTGTAGGACACATAATAGAGGATTAATGAGGATTAGACATGAATTTTTTATCACCCCTTCCATTTAGATGGAATATCAAATAAAATTCTGAAAAGAAATAAGGAACATCAAAGAATAAAATTATATCCTTAAATGAAAGGAATGAGTAACATAAGACTAGTAGGTCATATCAAGAATCAGTGCTTGAAGATGGCAAAAACTGCAGCTCAGAATAGCTAGCACATCATTTATAACAAGCCAAGGACAAAAATAGTTTATGTAAGGACAACAGTAGGGGTGCAAGTACCAAAAACTCCAGAGAGTAAGGTGAACTTAAGCTTCTGAGAATGCTTCATTACCAGCAAAAGCACCAACTATAGCGATCTCCGCATCCTTTGGATCTCTCTTTGCCTAAAGAAAAACACAATAAAATAGTCATTTCTCCACAATTTCTTAATAAATTCACCCGCAGCATGTAGAACAGTCACATGAGATTCATTAGTTTCCTCTTAACATGATGTAAAGAAAATAATAAGATCCACAATAGCCAGGTAAAAGAATTGTTAAAAACACATGCAAATAAATTTTAAGGGCCTCTAGCTCCGGTGAGTAAAAGAAAGCTTACCGCTAACTTATATCCCATTAGCATTTGCTCATAGATGCAAAACTGAATTGCATCAAATGGCAAGTCTCTCAATAAAAAGGATCCATACCCCTGAAAGTTTAAAATAAACAACAAAGTTCATGAGATACGCTTTCACATGCATAATGGCAAGCAAGGCAGGGGGTAAATCAAGCAGCACTGTATAGAAATGGTGCACCAAATGACATGTAGGTAGCTCTGGAAAAAATGATGCTTGTCAGAACTATTACACTATCAGAACCTAGTCTCATGCAGGTAAGCCCATAATAAACTTGGAAGTGCTAAATCAAATTTAAAATTTGAAGTGTTGCATACCGCATAGAGACCTTTAAAACCCTCCTTAGAGACAATAAGACGGATGGCATCAGGGGCTGAAGCAAATTGCCCAGTTTGCATCCTTTGCTTAACAACCTGACAAATGTCCGGGGAGAAAAGACCTGATAAGAACCAAAGATAGGATGGAGAACAAAGAAGTATAATTAATTACCTCTGTTGGCACACGAACAAGAGAAGAAGCAGCACCTCCAATGGCACCTGCAGTCTGAATGAAGTCACATACCCTATTAAATCACCAAAGAGAGGCTCTATACAGTAGATGGAACCTAAAGACTCTCTACATTGCAGAAAAAGAAAGAAAAAAAGAAGGTGCACAATATGCAACTCAGAGCATGGAAGTGAAGGACTTGACTTTTCTATAGGTTATTTTTCAAACAAGTTTCAACATAGTTTAGTTGACGATGCACAGGGCTGAATTTGGACCCTTCTTACTAGTGTGTCAAGCAAATTTAAAAATGCCAAAGTGATAGAAAGGACTTTCAGGGGAAAATATTTAAAGACTGGTAGCACATAAAAACACTGCTGGATTAAATAGCATTCTTCATGAGAATTAGTTTGCCAACTTGTAGTGCATTAGGCAGGCATCTTACCAGCTGGGCTAAGGCACTGAGGTTTTCGGGCAAAGATTTTAGCAATTTCTGCTTTGTGGGTTCATATATGCCAACAAATATAGCAGAAGCCCTGCAAAACAAAAGAGATACATCCATAAACTGCATGCCACCAAACACAAAAATAGTTAATAATCAAGATGACACTAAGTGCTAATTAAAATCAAATTATGAAAAAAGGAAACATACAAACAATGTACAGATAAGAGCAGCAATACAGAACATAGATACAAAAGTACACCATTTTTTCACCTATCCAACAATACACCAAATGATTGTCTATCTGCATGCTCAAATATGTACTGGATAGGTGAATATACTTTGAAACCAAATACTCACGGTAAGACACCAGCAAGATTTCCAGCCAATCCAGAATAAAGACCCTTCAAATTGATTTTCCCTCCACCATGAACAGCCTAACATGAAAACCATGTACAATTGATTATCATCATAACTCAAATAATAAAAAGTTTTATAACTTGTATAACATGTGCAAAATTTGGGATTCTTTTTGTTTAAGTCTTTTCTTTTGACTCAATAGAATTCTTTTGCACATCCACTGTCATGTATAGTCGCAATTCACATGCCACAGTTTGAAAAGTCCTCCTCCCTACCAAATATATGAAACTTGCCTTGAAAGAACTGTGTCAAATATTTAGAATCACCAAGAAAACATAACATTTGGACATAGAGCAACCGTGTAGCATAACTTCAAATGATCAAGCAGCCACTGTGTAGCATAACTTCGAATTATGATCAAGCAACTAGACATAGTAAAAAGAGTAATTGCACTCGAGTAACCACAATTTTACCAAGAAAATCCAGCACAATCAAAATATGATGGCATCATGCAACCATGAAAGAGGGGTGGTGAAGAAAAAGGAAATTGCATTTCTGTCAGAACTAAGCTCAGTATAGCACAATACATGGAATTTCTTTTCAAACTTGAAGCTAGTCTGTAACATTCTGGTATTGGGATGCAAGGCGGAGCAAAAACTAAAGCAAATTGAGATAGAATAAGCCCACTTGCCTGCAATCGAGTTTTAATTGTATCAATAGGGTATAAAACTGCTTCTGCAATAACACCTGCAGCACCTCCAGCTATGATGCCCTCTGTAAAACCCATAACAAAAATTTAGGAAGCCTACTGTAGAAAAGCTAGAGGTTGAGTTTCCATTCTTGCTATTTTATTAACAAAACACAAAATCTCAAGGCTAGCCAACAGAACAGCGAGTCCTCAAATTTGCAAAAATCATGCAGCCAAGATCCTGAATACCATCTATATTGATTCCCAGATATAAGCTGCAACAGTTGGGTACATGGACATGCTTTTGGCATTCAGAAAAATCAAAGAGATTTTCATTTTAGCAACAGTTATCACTTTAAGGGGAAAAAATGGTGGCCAGGCCACTGAATATCTAACCTAATATAGATACCAATATTACACATTGGACTTGTCAGAGACATTAGAAACGTTTCATGGCATGAAGGCGTATATATTTACACACACACACACAATGAAAATGTGAATTTGCAACTGAAAAGGAGAAAAAGAAGAAGAAGAACGAGAGATCAGATCTCATGTTAAAACTAGAGTTAAAACTCCCACCAAAGTATATGTGTGAAGATAATTGCGATAAACTAATCAGCCCTTGTAAATTGATGAAATGTACTGCCACCATTTTTCTCTCCAAAAAAGACTTATTCATAAGATCATGCACATAGGTTTATTGTAGATCCAATTTGATACAAACTTACCATACACCGCATGTAAGAAATAAAATGGTTTGTTCTCAGCTGCACTGACTGATGCGAAAAATCTACACGGAGGCTCCATTAGAGAATTACACCTCTTATACTCCAATGCACCTGTAATTTCATTTCATTACATTGCTGAAAACAATAATAGCATGAGAAGACATTAAGTCTGGTACAGAAATCAACTTCGGAAAACAAATAGCAATGCAAACACTCATCAAGTCCTCACAGAACCAAGCCGTCATCATTGATTCATGTGGATGCCAGACACCCATTATCAAATAGAATACCAATGCTAATACAAGCCAATCCTTCAGCGAAGATTAAGGAAGCCAAGCAAAAGCAATACACGGATATAAAATGGCATAAGGGAAATTCACAATTTTACTACCAACAGTTACTAAGAAAAATTAAAGCGAGTACCAACTTACCAAGAGAGATTTTTTGAAAAGCTGGTACATCCATTGATAGATAGATAGACAGGCACAGCAACACAAAAATCAGCAGCAGCAGCAGCAGCAGCAGCGGCTACAATCAATTAATTACTTAAGAAAATCATTAATCTAGTAATAAAATGCAGTTGCCGGAAGAAGAGAGGCACTGGTATAAAAATTCACGGAGATCCTATACTACTAATCTTCTTATCCTGTTTAACTATTTGAATTTTCTGGTACTGTGAGCAGTGATGAAACCGAGGACTCTGTTGTGTTTCTACTGCAAGTAGTGATTTACCGGGATACCCCTTGCCGTCCCCGCCTCTGCCAACCTACTTGGCCCCGTTTGGGAGTGTAGCATGTATAGTTTTAAGGCAGGTACGGATAAGGT
>Ga0325400_1004183_pt1 | contig 13300 bp, 7 predicted proteins | sample PopdelMetagenome_2_FD_205662 | JGI IMG/M metagenome (GOLD analysis project Ga0325400, IMG submission 205662) | Populus deltoides microbial communities from Bellville, Georgia, United States - Xylem-PdKOR-R1 | ecosystem: Host-associated > Plants > Phyllosphere > Stem > Wood/Secondary xylem... | reverse complement strand
CTTTGGAAAAAAAAAGATAAAAAATAAAATGTTAAGAAATTAATAAAAACTAATTTTCACCATTTTTAATATTTGATTAACTACCATAATTCAAGAATTAAATCTAAAAAAGTCAAGGATTCTTTAAGTAAAAAACAATAATTTTTTTAGATTAATTTTTTATTCATTCATGATCTGATTAAGTCATGGTAATTAAAATAAATTACATCCCTGATAGATCAGGTTTATTCATACATGAGAATACTAAAAAATAAAAATAAAAATAAAAATAAAAATTCTCTCAAACCATTGCATTTCATGTTAACAACAAATGATTTTTTTAAATGAATTTTTATAATTTTAAAATAAAAATAGGAACATGTCACCTATGTTCTTAACCATTTTTATTTTTCAATCCATAAACAACCTCACATGACACACAAATTGGGTTAAGAGCATGGACAACCAATCAGAGCGCTAAAAGTTATCTGTCTATCAGTAACGGTTAAGTTTAAAATCCAACACAAATCCCAAATTTAGGAAAAAAAGAAAGACACCTTGACTCCTCTCTCTTGACTTCCATTGACGGTTTCTTCTTCCCTCACACTTTCAACCTTCCAGGTACCGTACCATGTTTTTTTTTTCTGGTACCAATTTGCAGTTGTTTATATCAAGGTTGTCAATTCCGTTCCGTTTCACTCGGAATGGCCGAAACATTTCATACCAATTCAAAAAATGAAATAAAATGAAACAATTTTCATCTCATTTTAAATCTTGGTCTGTTCGGATTTTTCAGCTAAATTTTGACCGAAACGTTCCGATTTCATTCCACATGTTCCGTTCCGCTCTTGAAAAGCCATTGAATCAAATTGAACTTTGTTCAATTTAATTAATTAAACCACCCAAGTATAAAAAGATCTTTTTCATTACTATTTTCAATAACAATGATATTAATAATAATATTAAAAATTATTATTACTATTTTCATTAACAACGATATTAATTTTTTAAAATTAAATTTATCACTAATATATATGGTTTATATTCATGTTGTTGTTTTTCATGTTTATACTTGGTAACAATTTGAGCAAAACAAGAGATGTTTTAGATTTCATTAGCCTTAATAACATTGACCTAACTTTATATTTAAAATATTTGTGTTAAAACATTTTACTTTCATAATATTTTGATATTTTGTTTAAGTTGAATTACTTTAAGCTAAAGATCTATTTAATCTTGATTATTTAGAAATATTTTAAATTTTAAAATTATATTTATTTAGCATTATATTTGTATTGCATAATTTATAATTAATTTATCTTGAATTTAAATTATATTTATATATAAACAGTATAATTTCAAAACAACACGTCAAAATACTCTAAAACTAAAATATTTCATTCTAGTTAAAAAAACAAAACATCTACCCAAAAAATTGATAACTTTAATTTATATGTTGATACAATTTCGTAGATACTAAAATAATAATTATATATAGTGAGTGATGAGAGACGTGATAATGACGTTTCTCGTCATAGATTCTGTGACATGAAATTCCGATCCGATCTCTACTATCATGATTAATAATTTTTTTAATGAAATGGAGACGTGACATCTGTACAGAGAATTAGCTTGTACTGTAACCCATGGAGCTTGCATTGCCGCGTATATTCAAGATTTCGGATTGGATTGTGATGATCGGGGCAAGAAGGCTTGTTTTTGGACAGTAAGAAGTGAGTGAGGGAGCGACTCTGGCATCTGCATTGTTGGCGTGGCGAGCGAGGTGAGCTGTTGTGTTTGATTTCAAGCATTTTGATTGTGGTTTGTCAATTCCAAGTGTTTTTTCCATTTCGTGGGAAGATTAATTGTCATTCATGCGTGTATTTGTGCACATAATTTATACCGGTGTAGTAATTGGAGAGCTGAGGATGCATAAATTTGTAGAAGTTGGAAAATAATGCTAGGTATTGGTTTTCTAGTTAAAAAATGAACTATGGGAACGAGTCTAATTGGGATTTTGTGATTTTCTTGAGAAATTTTGGTTGTTATTATTATTTATTTATTTTGCGTAGTGGGTATTTACTCTGGGTGATCTTCAGAATAGGGGTTGTTTTCTTGTTATAACTTTGGGGATTTTAGCTCAAAGGAGTTAGTGGTCGGTGTGCCTATTATAAATGAAATTTCAGAAGTTTATTAGCTGAGATACTGGTTCCACTTATTGCAGGTGACCTAGAAGAAAGCTGAAGTGACGTGCTGGTTAAAATGTCAAAGTTTCCCTCCTCCAAACCAGAAGAATATACATCCTCATCTACTTCTGGGACTAAGTATCCTACTCTCAAGTTAAGTTAGCTCATAAACTCTACCTCACTCTGCTAATATTTTAGTCTCGGGTTAACTTTTTATTCCCTTCCTAGTTCCTGCTATGAGAAACACACTGCCATAACTGTGTTGCTACTGAGCCAAAAAGAAAGGCAAGTGAAATGAAGTTCAAAACAATCTAATTTAAAGAATATATCATTGTGTTAACTGCTCTAACCTGTAGTTCTTGAGAATTAAATACTAATTAATTATGAGCTAATGGATTGGCTGATTACATGTAGGGAATGAGATGGAACACCTGAAATGGATGACCCTGAAGATACGATTGCTGCAGTTGCTCGCTTCATTGAAAAGCTGCATTCCAGGATAACTTCACCACCTGAAAAGGAACTTGTAACAGCTTATCTGCTTCGTCTTGCCAAAGCAAGAAAGGAGACAAGGACAGTCATTGGTTCTCATGCCCAAGCAAGGCCATTATTCATATCCATTCTCAGGAGTGGTACTTCTGAAGCAAAAGGTTAATGTTGCTGCGACTCTCAGTGCTTTGTGCAAAGATGACGGTTTACAAGTGAAGCTACTTCTTGGTGGGTGCATACCACCTTTACTTTCACTTCTGAAGTCTAAATCAATTGAGGCTAGGAAGGCTGCAGCAGAAGCTATATATGAAGTTTCCTCTGGCCGGTCTCTGATGATCAAGTCGGTATCAAGATTTGCCCAGAAGGTGTGACACCGACCTTATGGGAACAGTTTAATCCAAAGAACAAGCAGGACAAAGTGGTTCAAGGGTTTGTTACTGGGGCACTGAGAAATCTTAGCAGGGACAAGGATAATTATTGGAGAGCAACGATTGAGGCTGGAGGAGTGGATATCCCCGTGGGTCTTCTCTCTTCTGACAATGCTGCTGCCCAGTCCAATGCAGCTTCTCTATTGGCCCTTCTAATGTTGGCATTTGGTGATAGTATACCAAAAGTAATTGATTCTGGAGCTGTGCAAGCTTTGCTTCAACTTGTGGATCAGAATAGTGATATTTCTGTTCGCGCTAGCGCTGCTGATGCTTTGGAAGCTCTTTCCTCAAACTCAACAAAGGCCAAGAAAGCTATTGTAGATGCTGGTGGTGTTACCATTCTCATTGGGGCCATAGTTGCTCCTTCTAAAGAGTGCATGCAAGGGGAGTTTGGCCAGGCTCTGCAGGGGCTTGCGACATGAGCTCTAGCAAATATATGTGGCGGGATATCTGCCTTGATATTATATCTTGGAGAACTATCACAGCCTCCTCTTCTTGCCGCGCCATTTGCTGATATCACCGGATCACTTACCGATGCTTTGATGGTCTTTGAGCAAAATGCTGGTGCTGATGAGGAAAGTTTTGATGCAACCAAGATAGAGGATATACTAGTAAAGCTTCTGGAGCCGCATTAATAAGCTGGTTCAGGAACGTGTCCTTGAGGCCATGGCAAGCCTGTGTGGCAATATCTACCTCTCAAGATGTCTTGATCATGCAGAAGCAAAGAAGGTCCTTGTTGGGCTCATAACAATGGCTGCTGGGGATCCACAGGAGTGTCTAATACTTACTTTGACCAGCCTATGCTGTGACAGGGTAGGCATCTGCGATGCCTTTGGCAAGAGAGAAGGATTCAGTTGCTAATTAATATCATTACTGGGATTATCCAGTGAGCGGCATCAAGAATATGGTGTTTGTTTTCTGGTAATCCTAACTGATCAGGTTGATGACAGTAAGTGGGCTATCATTGCTGGTGGTGGGATTCCTCATCTTGTGCAGATGTTAGAGACAGGGTCTCAGAAGGCAAGGGAGGGTGCAGCACATATTCTCTGGAATCTGTGCTGTCATAGTGAAGACATCCGTGCCTGTGTTGAAAATGCTGGAGCCGGCAACAATCTGTTCTGCCATAACGGGCGAAGATATCACAACGATTCTAGCGACAAGATGAAAAGGCTTTTTTGGTCACCGAGAAATACCGCAGAGCCTCCCATATCATTTGCATGCTACAACTATTTTTTTATTTTAATAATATTTTATATTTATTAAAAAATAAAATTACTATCAACTAACTTGATAATAATAATTAAAAAAAAAAGACACACATTGAAAAGATAAAAAAAGCTTATGGATGCAAGCTTTAAAATTTTTGTTTTTAAAAGCAATTAAGTTATTTTATTGTTTTAAAAAAAAGTTAAAAAACTAAAAAGTTTCTAAACATAAGTTTTAAAAATTTTGTTTTAAAAGATAAATTAATAATTTTATTTTTTTAAAAATGAAAATTACAATTTTACCCACAATCAATGTGATAATGATAAATTGTGATAATGAAAAATGTGCCTTAAAAAACATAAAAATACTCAACACCAAGATTATTAATTTTTTTAAGAGGTAAAATAATAGCCAGTGGTGAAATATAAATGTACAATGAGTATCCCTTCAGAGGAAGTTTTATTTTAATAATTTAATATTTATAGACTTCAACCTTTAATTTCGTAAAAGCAAAAGCCGGCAAACGAAAAATAGTATTTTTTTCAAAGTAATTTTTAGAAATATATTAAAATAATATTTTTTTATTTTTTAAAAATTATTTTTTACATGCATGAGATCTAGAAATATCAAAATAATATTAATTTAAAATAAAAAAAATTCAAAAAAAAATTTATGCTTCCACCTAGTCTGGTACAATTGTCATTCCTATCGATCACCTAACAGCCATGATAAACTCTAAACATCCGGCTGTATCAAGACTTCGAAAAAATATGCAGGAAGGAAGGCTTCAAAAAGTCTCTGCGTCTTCAAAGATGAGGGGAGTGAAAAGTAAAGCTTCGATTTGGTTGCGGACCTTGTGGCCACGGTATATCAGAGTCGCCAATTGAGGAAAAAGAAAAGTTGACAGTCCATGTCTTGAACCATGCCCGTCCCTAACGGCGCCTACTAATTTTACTTTCATGTAGAAACTCATAGATTTAAGAAAAAGAATTCTAAACAGCATACACATTTTCTCTACCGTCATGGTACAGAACGAGGTCAGAAAATTATAGTTTTAAAACCCGATCCGATCATTGACCAGGTCTAGTGATCGGGTCATGAATCAGATAGACCAGAATCAACCCAAAAAAAAAAATATACCTATATAAAACATCTGATTAGTTACAAACCCATGCACAGCCTCAATTATATATACTGGTAAAGCAGCAGCGAGGCAGACGGTCGCAACAGTACCCCCTCTACCATGCATGTTGCCCTTGGACTCCAAGGCTTGGAGGCTATCTACTCTAAAAGATTTTACATACATGTCTACTTTCAAATCTGAGGATTTCTGGCTAGCATCTTCAGTTGAATGTTTCAAATTACTATATATAAATATATAATACAGGGGCTAGTACCAAGTTTTGTATCTTAAAGGAATAACTAGATAAGAAGTAGAGAGACAAAGAATTCAAGAGAGAGAGGAGCTTTCAAAGATTCCATTAATAGACTAAAAATAAGTGAATTAGCTAAATTATGATTACTAACTGACTAACTGTGGTATCTGCATCAGCAATGATAACCCATGCAATTGCAACAATTCTACATTAGTGCATCGTTCATCTCGTTGTAGTGTGATCTTCATATATATATATATATATATATATATATATATATATGAATAAAAGGAGGCCGGGTCTCAACCGGGTTTACCCGGGTCGACCGGGTTTCACCGGGCCAACTCTCAGGCGGGTTTTTACTTAGACCTGAACCGGTCTCATGCCCTGGTCGGCCGGATCTCGGGTCGGTCCGGGTTTCAAAACTATGCAGAAAATCAAACGGGATAAAGGGCAAGAGAGAGGAAGGCGAAATGTTAATTTGGAAAGGAGGTCTGGTAAATTCTGATATTGTTATTTTATAATTATTAATCCGAGTGAGTTTTTTAAGAGATCAGTTAAGAGTTTGCAGTATACCAGAAGCTAATCTCCAAGATTATCTGCCTTTGAACAGGCAGTACCACATGCATCATCCTTTGTCAGTTTCGTCCAAGAATTTTCATGCAGCGGAATGTCCACAGCATCTTAGCTTTGATTATCCTCCTTGTGCTTTCACATCTTGTTTCACGTTTTATGCTCCTTTATGGTGAGAGAAGAAAAAGGCACTCAACAGATGATGGGGAACACTGGAACTGTGGCAGACATTCAAAGGCAACAAAAAAGATGTGGCCATCAACTGAAAAATATGACAATCAAACAAGCTAAGCTGCAAAGACGCAGGCATTTTAACTTGCTAGTAGCTCCAAACTTTACATCTTACATATCCATAACTTGAGGACTGCATAAGCAAGGATTCAATGTCTCGGAGCGGAATTCAGAAGAAATACCATAGGGCAAACAAAAGTAGCATCAAACTAATTTGCGGCTGCAACCAATGCAGATCGAGCCCTAGTAAAGGAAGCAATAAGTGATCCAAGTTGTAGCTTATCATTGCACCCAAAGCTCAACCTGTATCTGCAAGATTATAGGAATAGAGATTAAAGCAAAAATATAACTATGTTCATTTGTTTTTTTTAATGGGGTAAAATGTGTATTCAGCTTCCCGATGTGAATGCATATGCATGTCAGCCTGCAATGGTTTAATGCACAATGTGGCGCTTACCCTTGCTACAAAACAAGGATACCAAGCCATGCATCAATCCACATATAAAAGAAAAAACGCAACGGAATAAGAGAGAAGATTGTGTACATACTCTACATCAGCCAAATCATTGATCAATGGCACTCGGATATCTGATTGCATCTTAATCTTGAAAACAAACCTGCTGGCATAATACAGTGAGATGACATCTACCCATAATAATCAGAGTGGTACCTAAATTATGCATAGCACTTACATGGTCACTTCTCTTACAATATCAACCAAGGCCAAACCTTTCCTTGTCTTAATTTCAGAAATTCCTGTGGAGCATAAGTACAGAAAAATGAAAAATAGAAAATCAATCATAATTTGCAAATTACAACAAACAATCAAATCATAAATGGAAATTATACATACGTTTATAGCTCTCTGAAAAAGATTCATTCAGAAGCCAGTGGGTTATTTGCTGCACATCTTGGGGCAATGGGTTTCCAGTGCACAGGTAAACAGCTTCTTCTGTAATTTGTTGAGAAGCCATGTGAGTCGACTGCATGCATCAGGAAAAAAACATCAAGAATTTCATTTTGGATTCATTAACACAAAACAATCGACAGAAATTTGGGGCCAAACAGAGGCATGCCAGAAGGACTGGGCCCCAGCCCTTGGCATTGGTTAAGGATTATAAAAGGCTTTCAGCTTTCCCTTTGCCTTTTGGGTTGAATTTCTTTTCCTGCATAATTACAGTAAAGCATGCACGCACACACTCAGAGCAAATAAAGCATCCATGTGTTCATATTATGCATTTCTACGATATTCTAGAAAAAAACTTGACAGTAATAATGAAAAATCCCAATGGTCAGGTTCAATTAAAGGATAATACAATTGCAGATAATATATATATAAAACAAACTGACGATCATTTGCCACATTAGTCCCATGTCCACAGTAAACTGGGAATAGCCAGCACTTCTTAAAACTGTAACATCAAAAGAAGAATGTTCTGAATTCTCTGATCCATGTATCAGATATGTAAAAACATAGCCCCGCCATCACCTAACCATGCAGACACACTGATGCAGAGACATGAAGGGATAAAAAGAATAAGTAATTTTAGTACCTGCAGTATATTCAAAGCCTTTCTCATGTCACCATTGCTAAGACATTTAAGCGCCTCTAGGCCACTCTCTGGTACATCAAGCCTGATCCAGGAGCATTTCGTTAAATGTACTGCTGCATTAAGTCTAATGCATTGCATGAGTCAAAAACCTATTATTCATTCCCAGTTTCCTTCGAATTTCAGAGTACAAAGTAAAAAAAAAAAAAACATGAAGAGAAAGCAGTTCTCACAAGCAAGCTAGAGTTCTTGTTTCCTCTGTGAACATAAAACACTTACCATATCATTCATTGACCCCTAAAATCAGGGCAAACGACTCTAAAAGGCAACCCAAGTTTTTGCCTTCACACAAGCAAGCCTTCAAATTTTTCATTTGTTTTCATTTTAAAGTCCAAGTATAATTTCAAGCTTGAAGAAGCTATATATGTTCAACTGTAAGAAAAGTAAGATACAAGCCCCTGTCTGAAATGATTTACAGACTAAGTAAGAGCTTTGTCTAAAAATGGTGAGAAATGCTAGTAAGAAAATAACAATACAGAAGTGAGAATCTAAAATAAATCTAGGTTACAACCTACAAAATGGGAACAAAAAATGAAGCAATAGAAACAGATATCCTTGAGAACAAGGAATATCATGCTCACCCTTCAGCCTCTATGACATGTTTAAGTCGTTCACCAACATGCATTGGATCAAGAGGAGCAAATCGAAATCGAGTACATCGAGACTGTAGTGCTGGGATAATCTTGTTCACATGATTGCAGATAAGTGCAAACCTGGTGTTCTTCGTATATTTCTCAATTACTACACAAAAAAGGATAAAAAAGTCAGTGGAAGGAAATTAACTTAAAGCTGGGAAAGAATGGAGTGCACGATCAACTCATACCTCTACGCAAGGCAAATTGTGCATCCTTTGTCATTGCATCTGCTTCATCAAGTAAAACCAACTTTACAGATGCCTTTGCGCTGCAAACATAAAATTCTTTTGTGATCAGCTCCGATAATAAGTTGTCATTGAGCCATGCTTTTCAAGCTGATCTACCTTGCAAAATTTGAGTTACAAAAAGAAAAAATGCTCTATAAACAACACAGTATCCCTCTTGACAGCTCAAAACCCCCTCCCCTACTAAGGCAAATCCACAGCTAAATCAAAGCTCACCAACCACTCAAAACCTACTTCAATGATTGCAGCCACGCTAAAAAACCAAGCACACAATTGCAAGCATATAGAGTAACATAGCAATGACAAAAAGAGGCTGGAAATATAAAAAGCATCATAATCATGTGCATTTAGTCAAATACTACCCAAAAGAGAAGCTCTGAGTGCTAGCGAAATCTTGTATTTGCTTCCGCACAACGTCTATTCCTCTATCATCTGATGCATTCAACTCCAAAATCATATTGTGGTACTGCGCTCCGTAAAGTTTACGCGCCACAGCAAGAATTGTTGACGTTTTGCCCGTGCCAGGAGGGCCATATAACAAGAGATGCGGTAATCTGTTTTCACTGGTCAGCCTATCAACTATTCACAAGGACAGAAAAATCACAGGTTATTAGAAACATCTTACAAAATAAAAATCAACACTAGCACCAGTACCAATTTCATAATTATTAGCTAACACGCAGAATCTGAACCTAGACCCTGAACCCTAGATGAAGAGTTATGAATTAGTGAATTTTGAGCTGAAGCCCTGATTTTAGAATCCAATTAGCTTTAAAAAATGGCACGCGTGTAAATAACCGAAACCCTGGATAGAGAGAGGAGGTAGTAACTGGTATCGATAATGTCACGGTGAGCGGCGACATCGGCGAGTGATTGAGGACGGTACTTCTCAACCCAGGGAGTAGCTTTACCGCCGGGTGGTGTGGCGGGTACGACGACGTTTTTGCCTTTGTTTGGTTTCGATAAGTGGTTCTGGTTCTCCTCTTCGTCAATGTCCATGAGTGCGATCGCCTCCGCCATGTCGCTTGCTCTCTATCTCGGTTTGTTCCGCTCGCTCTGTGTACTGACTACTGAGGGGGGGGGGAGGGGAAGGCTTCTTTTTTTAACTTTCTCAGTGAAAATGTAAGGGATGGCGCCAGGCAGATTTTGGGTGTTATATTTATTTTTAGAAATATATAAAAAAATATTTTTTTTTAATATTATCCTATTAAAATAACTTTAAAAAAATATTTTTTTATAAAATAGTAATTGTAATATTATCTCAAACACAAATATTTATCGCTACAATTGAGTAGCATTTTTTAATTAATTTTTTTATTTTAATTATTTTAAAGTGTTGATATCATAAATGAATTTAAAAAAATATTTTAATATATTTTTAAATAAAAAATAATTTTTATCACAATCTTAAACACTTGAATTAAGAATTTTTAAAATAATTTTTTGTTTAAAAAGTATATTAATTTTTTAAAAAATATATTTTTATATTAATATATTAAAATTATAAAAAAAAACATCAACAGTCTATTATTAAAAACACTAAAATATATTAATTTTTTAAGTCAAAAACACTTATAAAAAACACCCAATAATATAAACACTCTCAAACATTTCTTAAATCTAATATAAATTGGTTGGTATATTTTAGATAAATTAAGGTGTAAATATTATTAAACCTTAACTCAAAACATGCGTGAACTTAATTTAAAATATATATATTTGTATTGTATAAATATGTTTATTTTAAATTATTTTTTTAATACGATATTATATATACATATTTCAATATTGATATAAAACACACCCCCACATATATATATATATATAGTTTTATTATTTAATATATATATAAACATATATATTAACTATTTTATTTTTTATTAAATAATAATAAATAATATAAACTCATGTTAATATCTAGAATTGAAAGAATAATTTATAAATATCTAAAAACATTTACCTATAAATAACAACAAGTATTGTATACGTGTTAAAATATTTGAGTTGTAGAAACTCATTTTCATCCTTGTATTCTGATCCGGTGTCTTGAGTTTGAGCCAGTGCAGTGGATAGCCAAGACTTCCGGAAATTGGACCCGGTTGGATCTTGGAACTGGGCCCTTTCTTACATGATTACAGACAGGGCCGCTTTCCAGGCTGAAATGGACCTGGGCTTTTACTTCTTTTGTTGAGATCTTTTTTCTTTCCTGATCAAAAAATTGTATCAAAGACGGTGATTGCCTTTATTTAGTTTAATTGGAAAATCACACGCGCTTACACGTGTCTCGTGATTCCATGACAAAGGAAGCAAAGCTCGTTGATTATCAAATCATTCTCTCAAAATTAATTTATGATAATATTGTGCTTGCGTTGTGAAGTCCTAAAGAATAATCACAAATCGTTTTTTATTCAGCCATTATTCTCTTAGACATGAAATAGTACAGGATACATGTCTTATTTGTGAAATTTTGTAGCTATGGGGATTAAAATTTAATAACTGAAAAATAAAATCAAAAAATAATGGAGAAATATAAATCTTCATATTATGGTCGGTTTGTTTCATGAATATTAGATCAAACCTTCTTATCTTTCTTCTCGGAGCTTTTCATGGTAAAATTGCCGTTGCATCTTGCATGCATATAAAAAATTCAGAGCTGGAAATCAATGAATAAATATGACACTGGTAATTAAATATTTTTTTTTAAAAAAAAAGTAGATCTCGGCTGGACACCAAGCTCATCCTCTTTTTTTCAACTCTCTCTCCTTTTCTTTTAATTTATTTTTATTATTACAAGCTAAGAGTCTATTACAACTTTACATTAAAATATATCGGAAAAATAGGGTTGACTTCTTGAAAAGTTAAAAGATTTTTTTTACGTATTATATAGATTTTTTCATGTTTTTTGGATATAAAATATCAGGTTTTATTAAGAGGAAGAAAACTTTTTTTCAAAACATAACAGGGATAAAATATTTTACTCGGTGCTACAACGGCTCGAGACAAAAGATCGCGATCCCTCGAGGATGAACTGATTCCAAAAACCTGTTCTCAGTTTGAATTGCAGGCTGCAACTCACTTGCATGAAGCCAAAATCATTAATAATAATCGATCAACTACATGTCGATGAATTTGTTCTCGAATATTAAATACACCGCCTGTCACATTATAAAAACTGGTCAGGCTAGAAGTTGTTACCTTCTCATCAGCTAAAAATTTTAAATTGATTTTGGCATTGTAATTTTTTTTTTTCTGGTAACAACTCCCATTCGAACAAATATCATCAGCAAAGAAATATCAATTTCAGTGAGGATTGTTTTAAACTTCATCAGACACGTCATTAAATTTCAATGGGGGAATATTTCATCTCGTTATTGCCTTCAAGGATCATTGATTTCTTCCAAAATACAGTCATGAAGATCGTTATTTGAAAAGATGACACGTGATTATTTTTTATCAAACTAATATTTGTTGGGTCAAGGTGATACTTTTTTTCCTTTGCTTTTTTTTTTTCCCAATGCAGATAGATATGATTAGTATAGTTTGATGCGTAATATTCTTATTCACTGTCCAACGTAAAAAATAGTCAGATAATAGCCTGTATGCAAATGCTACGCTGCGAAGTCTTTTAATCATGGAAAAATATTGGGTATCGGATAGGTTTTTTGATATTATACTATTAAACCAAAAAATATAGTTGTTTTAAAAAAACCCATTAGAATAATTTTTTTTATTAACATATTTTTTTTATTTATTTTAGTAAATGAATATTTTTAATTAGAATCATTGTATTTGTTAAAAAATAATTATTAAAGCAAGATAACAAAAAATATCAAAATAGCATATTCATAATATTTTATATGTGACTAGAAACTTAAAAAAAAACATGGATATGATAAAATTATATTCAAAATCTATTTAAAGATTTTAGGAATAGAACAATGATTTGAATCAAATTTTTAGTAGCAATTTATTATTAGTATTATTATTTTTATAATATATAATAATTCAAAAAATACTGAAATCCAAAAAAAATACAACAACATTTAAAAATCATATCAAAATCAAATAGTAAATAAATCTAGTAAGTTGTTTCTTTCCCTCCTTGTTTTTTTTATAAAAAAAAACACTAACAAACCCACAACCATTATCCGTTGTGCTAACTACTTTATTATTTTTATATGAATTATGAAAAATCACATGAAAACACAGTTGTTTTAGTAATACAGGTATAATAAATACCAGAAATCTAAATTTAACAATATAGCACCACTTTTAAAATATAATTATTAAAAAATATACAAATTCAATTCAAAAGTGATTTTTTTACATACCAAATACTGCA
>Ga0325400_1004182_pt1 | contig 13305 bp, 2 predicted proteins | sample PopdelMetagenome_2_FD_205662 | JGI IMG/M metagenome (GOLD analysis project Ga0325400, IMG submission 205662) | Populus deltoides microbial communities from Bellville, Georgia, United States - Xylem-PdKOR-R1 | ecosystem: Host-associated > Plants > Phyllosphere > Stem > Wood/Secondary xylem... | reverse complement strand
CATAAGAACCTAAAAAACTAAAGTGGTACAATACCTTATAATTCTTATATATATAATACTTTAAAATATAATATTATTAAATAATATAAATTACTAATATATTAATATAGAAAATAATATATTATGATATATTAATATAAAATATAAAAGTATATTAATTTCATATATTAGTGCATATAATGCTTTAATGTAGATAATATTGCTAGAAAATACATTCAAATACAAAACATATTATATTATACAATAATCATATATTTTAAATCGTAAATATTATGTTTAAAACTAGGATACCATAGGAAAAAAAATTTATTTTCAATGTCCTCCAAACACTTAAAAATGATTTTATGTCTAATATTTATATTATACGTCTAGTTACATTTTATAAAATAAACTATATATAAATATATGATATAATAAATTCTTTTTTTCCACTATTACACTTTTTATATTTTATTCTTTTCTTGTACATGGTTAAATATTTACATTTAATATTCTATATATGTTAAATAAACTTGAAAAAAAAAACTAAACATTGATAAATAATTTTTCATCTTATTTTTTATGATATAGTTAACAACTGAAAAATATTTTTCAATTTAATTTTTTATGACAATATTAAATATTTAAAAATAATTTAGTTTTAATAGAAGTCACTGCCATAAAAAAAAAAACCCTACTTTACAATGCCTTATTTTCTTATTTTAAAAGGGAATCACATCCTCTAGTTTTAAGAGAATGTGATATCCAATAAATATTAAATTCCTTCCAATTAACATTCCGCGCAACCACAAATACAAAGTTTATCATTCAAAAATATTTTACGACCCAAAGAAAACATTCATTGGTTGTAAGATTCAACAACTCAAAAGTCAACTCTAATAATAGAGTAATGGGTACTTTGGATGTAATAGGCAATATGTAGTGTGGCATTTAAAAGACCCTGCCCCCAAAATTCTCAAATATTACTTAGAATTTAGCTATTTTTATTATGGTTTCTTAGAAATTATGTTAGTTTCTTCTCTAAAGTCCTATATTATCCCCTCCATAAATGCATCCACGATGCCCCCCAAGTATTGCTTGGTGTGAGCTCTTTTAATTTTTATGTCAGTTTTGAATTGTGATAACTTTAAAAATAATTTTTAAGTGTGTTCTAAAAATATATTTTATTTGAAAGAATATAAAATTACTAATTTTTTATTATATAATTTTAATATAATGATATTAAAAATAAAAAAAAAATTATTTTATTATATTTTTAAATAAAAAATACTCTTAAAAACTGTAAATAGATTTAATCCATACTGGCCTTATTTTTATGTAAGCAACGATGCAATACATCCAAGTAATTTTCAATCAAGATGACGGGTCGACCATCCAACAAACAACATTCTCGGAGCCCAAAATGGCTAGGTAGCCCATCAAAGAAAACCTAGCTCAAAATTTCTACATGGTCCTAGAACCTTCTCCACCGACAAGCCCTACTTCAAGAAAAAGAAAAATGGAAGCCCAAATTTACACTACTTTGAGGTTCTAGCACTTTCCTTAGGGTTTTGTTGTCTCTTCACTTGCCTTCCAGTTCCAGATATAAAAATACGAGAATAAAGAATAAACGGTGTCAGGAAGCAATACTTGTGATCTTTCCGGTGCAAAAACCACGAAAAAAGAAAAAAAATATGGCCGAAGATTTGGCGTTGGATTTACAAGAGTTGAGGCAGTTAGGGAGCATCGCGAAAAGGCCTCGTGTCGTTTCTCTCATCTCCTCTGAGATTAGCCACTTGGAGAAGGTAATATTTTTTATTTAATTTTTTTTAAAAATATTAATTTACTAAAAGACGATGACAAGAGCAATTAACATTAACTTGGTATTTGATGTTCTTGTTTTAGTGGTTTTTATTTATATGTTTATCGATTCTGATAAGATGTTTTCATTTAGGGTCATAATGAAATGAAAGAAAAAGAAATGTTGTAGACAGAATGATTACAGTCCGAGGAGAGGAATCCTCTCTTAACACGGTATATAAAGTAGTATTAATAACTCACAACTGTCGTGCAAATGTTAGTGCTTCTGGTTTAAGGAAACTGTTAGTCATGGTTCCTTCTCTACTTGTATTGCCCAATTGTGTCTTTGTGCGGATTCTTTTTATTTTCTTGTTTCTGAAACAAAGGAGAGAGGCTCTTACTCGTTACATCTTGTTTGTAAGCAAACGCTAGAACCAATTGAGCCACAGGCGCATTGACATTAAACATAAATGTAATCAACTTGAAAGGATGATAATCGTTTGAACCTTGTTCAATTAGGTAGCCATACATTTAGATTTAGTTGAATCAAGGTGTTTTTTTTTTTTTTTTTTTTGATGATGGGTGCATCTTAATCTTGGAACTTCATAATTCCTGGTGGATTGATTAGTGACCTACGAGGCCGCCCCCCCCCCCCCCCTTAATTTTGATTAATTGAAAAGAAATAGTACTTGGTTTTGCAAACTTTTATATTTTTTCAAGTTATGGTTGGTTCATCTTTGGTGATCAGTTATTCAATACCAGCCTAGGTTGGTGAGGTTTTTCAGGGTTGTCCATTCTTCTTTTAGCCACTAATCTTCTTCTTACTTCTCATTAGTTATCAAAGGAACATGTTTCTGATCCACATGCAACTTCTACTCCTATTCAAACTCCTATCTTATCTGGGGTTAAGCTGCCTTCATCCCTTGCAATTAATTATGTTACGCTTGGATCGTTCAGTTGGGATCAGGACAATGATAAAGTCAAGGTAACAGACTCGTTTCCTGAACAAAATCTTACAAGAAGGATGTAGCGAGCTCAAGCTTTGTCATGTCTGTTATGGATTTTTGGCTTTTTTAAGTTTCTTTCTAATGCTGGTTCTCTGTTTTGCTCTGCTTTGATTTTGCTTCTCTCTTTTCTTCTTATACAGATATATGTCTCTCTAGAGGGTGTCGGGAGAGAAAAGATTGAGTCAGAGTTCCAGGCAATGTCATTTGATGTTAAATTCCATGATGTCCAAGGAAAGAACTATCGATGTGCTATACCAAAACTGAACAAGGAGATTGTACCAGAGAAATGCTTAGTGGTGGTTAAGCCTAAAAGAGTGATCATCACATTGTTTAAAGCTTCAAAGGGGAACTGGTTAGACATACATTTCAAGGACGATAAGGTAATGACTTTTGTGTGGAATAATGGTTTGTTTGAATGCATTTTTGGATGAAAGTTGTAATTTTTTCACGTTACCTTGCAGCTAAAACCAAATCTGGATGAGAAACGAGATCCTATGGCTGGAATAATGGACTTAATGAAGGTTAGTTATCTACGTACAACATAATTCTAGAATAGACTACCTGTGACTACCGAAAGGAACAAGCCAACATTAGTTCGGATACTTATCTTTGTAAAACACAAATTGCAGAATATGTATGATGATGGGGATGAAGACATGAAACGAACGATTGCAAAAGCATGGACTGATGCAAGATCTGGGAATGCAGCTGACCCTTTGAAGGGGTATCGTTAAACCAATTTAGCATTCATATAATTCTAGTGATGGATTTTGGTAGATGGTCTTGTTTCCATGGTTTGCCATTATCTTTTTGGTTGGTTTCTGTGTTATGGTGGGCATATTAAGCCTGTTCTTTTCGCTTTCTTTCATTCTTCATAAATGCTTTTGAGTTTGCGTTTAGATTGTATTATTATAGATACTTATCTAATGTAATGGCCTCAGCTTTCCTTATGCATGGAAAATGGTTTTAGCTTTCCGATTTGAATATAATCTGGATTTTGCAGCTTCCATTACGCTTGCTTCAATTGACTACAAAAAATGCAGCTCGTTATTCTGCACGAGAGGACATTATTCTCGGTGGAAAAGTGAGTTTTTTTTTTTTTTATTATTATTTAAATAATTGTATGGAAATTAAAGTAGATATTTGTTAAAGAAAGTAATGATTTAAATTCCGGATAAAAAAAAATATGTATTTGTTTTAGAAAATACTTATTTTATTCATGTATTTTTTTAATTGAATAAAACTTTTCTTTTTCTTAGCAATAATAATCAATGACAATTAAAATAAATCTGTTAAAATTCTCAATAATTTAAATTGAGAAAAAAATGTGACTCTTTGATCAATTCTTTTTATTCATGTATTTTTTTATATTTGATGATTATTTTATATCAGAAACATTATTTTTTAAATAAAAATATATCATTGAAAACTTGAAAAGCTTGATAATTTTCAGGTAAATAAAAAATAATTAGTTTTATAAAATTATGTAAAAAATTAATAATAAAAAGTAAAACAAAACAGATTTTATTTTTATCAGAGCAACAATTAATTATGTATTAAATTCATATATAACTATTCATAATTTTTTTTTAATATTACCAATTTTATTTGAAAGCAATGGCAGTTGAATGGTTTTTGAAATATTGTTTTAATAATTTTACTTAAAAAACATTATTCTAAGATAAAAGAAAAAAAAAACCTAAAGGGCCATTTATAAAAAAAAAAAAAATTAAATTATGCGCGACGAGGCCTGAAAAGACTACGCGGTAACTGATCTTAAAAAAAGCCCTGGAGTAGATGACCTGAATCCAATTTCAATAGAAAAACTTACCGGCTTTTTAGTCTCTCTCTTGGTTTTCTCTATCTTCGTCATTGTCCCAGTTTTTTCTTCTGTCCTATGTGCTTTTTACACTAATATAAAGATAGGGTGTCACATCGTGAGGTGGGTTAGTGATAATTTTAATTAGGTTTTAGTCTCTTTTAAGTACATTGCACGTGAGTTTTAACATAGAAAATAGATGGAAAGTAATAAAAAGGATATATTAATTGTTTCAGGGTAGAATAATGGTTTTTATCCAAATGAATAATAATTCAAGAAATGTTTGTATAAAACATTGTTGGCGATATTAGGACAATACATTTGTAGGTAAGGATTTCTTCATTTCTTTACAAAAAAATAATAATGATTCAATTGATGATGTATATTAAAAGATACATTTCTATTTTTATGGCATGATGATACCAAAAACTAAGAAGAAAATTGCTAATTGTTACATAAAAAAGTGAGGAGATCCCTTTGCAATAATGATGAGTGGTGTTCCAAGCAGTAATTAGTCTCTTCATTGAAAGCTTGAAACTTCTCAACGAAGGCTGATACATGTTTTTGTGTGTTTGGTACTCTGAAATTTTTGTAGTTGTGATTTAAAAAATTATTTTATAAAAATATTTTTAATTGATGTTGGTTTGATATTTATATATGTTTGGTTAAAACTATGGTTAGAATTGAAGCTGAATAAAAAGTAGTTTAATGTGTTTGGTTAAAAATGCTTTTTAAATTAAGGTTATAAAATAACTAAAAAAAATCTATATTAATATTGATGGTTTTTAATTTAAATATTGTAGATTTAACTATTAATATTACATCTTGAAATAAATAATACTTTATATAAATTTTTTTTATTGTTTCCATTAAACTATCTACAATTCTATCACGTATGAAATTCATCCGACAAAGACTATAGTTTTCATGATTTTTTGAGCGTGCAACAAAATCAGGTAAAATATCATCAGGAATAAATTAGGATTATGATCAAATTCTACAAATGCTACGCCATCATGTGAACTCCTTTTAATTTATATAGTGTCATTGAATAATGTTAAACACTAGTTTTTTGAAAAAAATATAATTAAAAATAAAAAAAATTGGATTTTTTTACTGTGTTGAACCCGGTCCAATATATTTAGGTTCGGATCGGACCCGGTCCAACCATGAATAGTGAAGATTGTTCACAGGAAGTGCAGAGTAAAATTTACTATGCACTTCCCGTCAAGCAGCTTCAAGTTGCTTTTAATTCACCTATATTTTCAATGTAGAAATAACTCGGATTCACAAACAATAAATAATATTTTATCTTTAACTACATATATATATTTTCTATGATTTGCTTCAAACACAGAAGTAATTACGAAAACAAACAATATATGAAAAACAAACTGCAGTTCAAAGACTCAGTGATGCAAAATTTCAACCATAAAAAATTGTCAATTTCTCTCAACAAATAAGAAACCACCCTCACCATAATCCAATAAAGGTACACACACCTAAGCCCTATTCCAAGGACTAAACTTCATGGCCAAGTAAGAAATTCAGACACAAATCTAGAATTGAGTTGTTAACATCTTAAAGAACAAAAAAGATAAAAGGGCTACCGTTGATGAGAAAGTCTCATCTCTAATTAATGAAAAAAAGAGTTAGATGAAAATATTACAAGAATTTTTATAAATTGAAGTTCAGTTGTAAGAAAAAGTGAGGTTCTTAAAGTTTTATATATATATATATATATATATAAAAGCATTAATTAGAGATGAGACTAATGGTTGTGATTGAGTCAAATATCATTTAATGATATATAATTCCTCGTTACTCATCTACCTATTCATTAAAAACAAATATTATCATTTTGTTAATAAATCCTGATCAAGCTTATTTGAACATTATTATATAATAGAAAATGATTATCCTCCATTGTCTAGCCTAAAGTCTAACAGGCATCCCAATGAATAATAATAATAATTTTTTTAAAAAACAAATCCTATTCTTTGTTTATATGCTATATGTAATAGAGTATGTCGTCATCATTTATTTTTCACCCCCAAATTAGAAAAATAAAACTTAAAAATTCTGAAAAATAAATACATTTTTCATTAAAATTCTCAGAATTTTCAAAATATAGCCATTTCACGAACTATTTGAGATTTTCTCGAAATTTCTCTATTTTTCTTTATTTAAGGTAAGCAACAGCAAGCATGAAAAAAATATAGAGAGAAAAAGAAAAATTAAAATCATTTACAAGTGAAAAGAGAATAGAATAGAAAAATGATGCGTGAGAGTGTAGAGAAAAAAAATCAAAATATTGAAAAGAATGAAAAGGTATAAACTAAAAAAAAAAAATTCCTAGCAAGTAAGAAAAATAAATAAAATGCGAGAGCTACTATGTCACTTTTATAACCCAAAATTTAATTATTTTTTCAAAACTTTTCCAAAAATTTAACAAAATTCTCAAACAAATATGTTTTCAACACAATTTGATCAATTTCTGGTCATTTTGTAATTCTCAACCATTTCACTTATTATTCTTGTATTGATAAATCTTTCAAAAAATAAAAAGATAAAAAGCAATTAAACAAAAAGGAAATTTTCATAGTGATTAAAATGTAATTGAAAAAGTAATGAGTAGTTTACATAAAAAAAAAAAGAATTGCATAATGTTGTTTTTTAAGAGAGAGAGAGAGAGAGAGAGAGAGGGAGTTTTAAAAAATTAGAAGCTAGAAGGTGGTAGAAGTTTTTAGGGAAATTAAGAAAATAGTAGATGAGTGTGGAAAATTTTAGAGATTAAATATGAAAAGATTATTTTTCAGCAGTATAAATAAGTGATTATGCAAAAAAAAAAAAAAAATTACTTAAAGCATTAGCCACACAAAAAAAGGACCATATACAATTAGATTTTCATCAAACACTCTCTCTCCTAAAAATCACCAAAAGCAAACAAATAAAAAAAAAGCACCTTCTCTCTCTATTGAGAAAACAAAAAAAATAACCTCTACCCTCCAAAAACAAAAATGAGAACTCACAGTCTCTCTCTCGTAAGCAACCCTCCCGCAACAACCATGGACCACTATAAATCAGCTCTCATGACTGTTTCAAAGCCATCTACCCATCATTTCCCTCATTATTGATAACTAATCAACGATGACCATATTGCCACCAGCTCACCTTCACACAACCCCTAAACTTGAGATTAACACAAGCACACTCATGAACTAAACTCCCAACCTTTACCCATTTCTATTATTACCTACTAAAATGATGGCCCCTCTCAAAAGACCACACACAACCACCATAATCAACATTATGACCTTTACCAACTGAAGATTAGTAACCTTTTTTATTTTTCTCTCATCACCAAAAATGACAATCTCTCTCTCTACCATGAGAAGACCCCAATCAAGACCCATCTCAACCTAAGCCACAACCCACAATATCCTTTATCTTCCCTTCTATGCCATTTACAACCATTAATCACAAACCTAGCGAACACAAGCCATCATAGCTCATCAATAGTTTTTGAGGCTTAATTCGGGTCAATTCACATAGATTAAAAGAAAAGGACTCAATTGAAACTTTAAGAAACCAAATTGGTGCAATTAAAAGAAATTAAAAGTTTAAAGGCTGATGGAGGGTTAAAATCAAAGATTTCATGGCCAATGACTAATTTGTAAAATGTGCGTCACTTCTAGGACTAAAATTGATCAAAGCAAGGGCTAATTTGAAAGAATTTTAAATTTTAGCATTTATGGATCAAATTGAACAAATTAGAAACCAAGAAATAATTTGAAAAAGATGCTCGAATCAAAAGAGGTAATTAAAAATTTTCAGGGGCATGATTGCATAAATTAAGAAGTTTAAAAACCAATTGTGGCACAGGTAATGAAATTGAAACAACAAAGACCTAGTTTGACGTTTACCAGATCTCAAATTTAAAAACCCTAATTTATAGGGTTTAGCCAAAACAACATCATTCAGAATACTGTGTTCTCTTCTTCTTCAGTTTTGGTTAATCGAATAGGCACTTTTAGACAAATGAATGTGACAACACCGACCACCTCCTAGGCTCCAACCACCATCGATCAACAGGGGAGTTTCCCCTATTCATCCTGGTACCACCCTTGTTCGACATTTATACCCTACCTACCACGTGGAAGCCCTCAACTTTGACTAATTCAGAAATCTTGATAGTTTTTCATCTAACTTTGAATCAATGGCAAAAGAGCAATAAGTCTCCAAATGGAGTTTGGTTTGGTTTTAGTTGAAGAAAAACATCTCATCTACAATGTTCATAGCTTATTTTGTCCCAATAACCTCTTATCTACCACAATTAAATTGAGAAAGAGGCACCCCCAGTTAGCAATTTGTGGACCCGTTTCAACCCCTTTTTCCCAACTCTTTCTAAAAGCTCCCAAATGTTGTTAGGGACCTAGAAACATGGAAAAATGAGAGAAAAGAGGAAAAAAAAATCTCCAACAGAATGAGAGAGATGAATCCTCTACATGTTAGTTTTAGAATACCACTAAGGGGAAGGTGGTTTGGGTAACCTCTGGCCTTTGAAATGCTATAAGAAGGAAAGAAAGGGCAGAATACAAAGAGAGGAGAAAAAATGAAAGAAAAATACAGAAAAGAAAAGAAAATGAAGATCAAAATCTTGAGGCTTTTGGAATAAAAGGGGAGAGAAAGAGAGAAAGAAGGTTTCAAGGAAGGAAGGGAGGAAGGAAGGGATTCTTGGTCATTTAGAGATCGAATAGAAGCTAGGAATCTAGTTGGTAATCAGCAAGGAATTAAAAGGCAACCCATTGCTTCCATCTTTTTAGGTAAGTCTTCAACTCTTGATGAGGGGTGGATCTTAATAAGCACACCTCCGTCTAGTAATGGTGTTATAATCATTGATAACACTTTATTCCATGACAAGATAAGACAAATGACAAGGTAAGTTGAGCAAGCAGTCCATTAAGCTGAGAGATTGCAACAACAAGCTACCTAGGTTGGGAATGATGCTATGAAGCACCGAGAGCAATTATTAGAAATATACTTAATAGAGGTAATGCCCTCTAATAGTAGTGATGTGTAGGGGTTTTTTTTGTGGTTGTCTAAAGTTTGATTGTCCAAATGTATTAACTATTTTATTATATGCAATGAAAAAGCCACGACTCACTTTCCCTTTACCTAATGTGTTAAGAATTCAAATATGATAAGAAATTGGTAAAATATCTCTCTATAATAATCATCACAATCAGAAATCTTGCTTCGGATCGAAAAGATGGAAGTCATGGATCGATTCAATTCATGCATAAGCATCGTAATGCAAACATTTTTTAACATATGTGCATTGATACGATCAAAAGATTATTTTTTTATCCCAAGTGTAGGAGTGTCAAAGTAAGAAATAACTAGGCAAGACCGGGATCGAATCACAAGGAGGTGAACTATATAAAATTATAAACAACAAATGAAAAGGAGTTGAATAGAACTTTTAAGATGTGATATTGATGTGAGTATTAATCAAAGATAAAAACAATTGTCAAAGTTAGAGGATCCACTAATAGTATTACAAATAAGTATAGTATAAAGTCTTTTTATTAATCAACTAAAAACTACACACAAAAGAAGTTCCAATTGGATGATTTATCCTTAATAGTTCATTATAAAATTTTAACATGATCATATTAATTATTTTATTTTAGTAACACTATACTTTTAAATATTGTCAGGAATTCATGATGTTAACTTATGTTAACAACAAATCAAATTCCTTTCATATCACAGGTGTCAGTTATACCATATAGTAGGCTATGAAAGTGCCAAGTATTTGTTGTACCAAGGGTTGTATAACGCAAATCTAGATTAATCATTTAACAAGTAAGGTATTAAGAATTAGTAAGATAAAAAGATAAGACATGTTAATAATAAACTTTCTTGGATATAAACATTGAAGTCCATGTTGAGTTTATATTATACCTATTAGTGAAACCTTTTCACCAACATAATAAACTTAGCTACACATTGTGAAGAAGAGAAACATAAATAAACTAGAAAAGAACATAGTTATGATGAAAGCATAGACAAGATATTAATGAAAGTAAAGCTTAAACATTACAAAAATATAAAGAAAGAAAGCAAGAATATGATCTTGATATGAAAACCAAGATGTCTAAATGTATGGAAAATGCCTCTTTTTATAGGCTAAAATTCAAAACTATTGATTTGATGACTAATTATTGAGTGAGTGGCCACCTCTTGACTTGGTGACAACCATTATCTTCTTGTCTGAACAAAACGTCACTGCTAATGTCAGAATTGGAACAGATGATCTTCATGAAAGTTCTGGGAATTTGTCTCAGCCTTCCAACAAAATAAGAATGAGCTCATTTAGACTTCTAAAACTCGAGATATGGGCTGAACACTGAACAGTGTCTGGGTTGCAGGACAGATTCTGACTTCTCTTTTGTTGCTACAATTTGAACTTGAAAACGACAATTTTGAATCTTAGACTCTTCATGAAAGTTTTAGGCCTGTGTCTTAGCTTTTCATCCATATAAACCAGATCTAAATCCATGCTCTACAGCTCTAGTTATGATCCAATAACCGAATGATGTTCAAGTTTGAATTGAATCAGCATCTCTTCTTTAAGCTTTGCCATCTCTTTGTCTTTTCACTTTCAATAGTTAAATACATCAATCAATCCTTTAAATTGTGAGATATGTCTGCATTCAAAATGAGCATTTATATAAATTAAAACTATCTTATGTTATCAAACTTGTTATTATAAAACATGCTTAAGTTATGGAATTTAATGATACTTAAAGTGCAATATGATGATATAAAACCTTGATAAAAATCAACTTTTAAGTACTAATCATGCATTTGAAAGAATCAAAATATTGGTCCCTTATTAAATGAATTTATCACATAAGATCAAAAAAGAAGCTGATGGTTTGCTATAAAAATTCATTATAAATGTATCACTTTTTAATTCAAAACGAGAGGCTACCTTTCAATTCTCGAACACCCCAAGCAACCCATTAAATCTATTTGCAACCTCAAAACACCTTTCAATTAGTAAAAAAAAATACAAAATTAAATCGAATAAAAAAATTCTCAATCTCTAATCTACTTTTTCCTGCAAGATAAAATTTTCAAAACATCTCAATGACACTGCTCTCACCAATATAAACCTCTTGATACCAAGATCGACTTAATATATGATTGGAAAATGGCAAACCGATCACTTTTTCTCCCCTCCCCTCATTTTATAACAACTTTTTTCTCCTTTCTCAAAACTCAAGGACTGAAAATTAAAACAAATAGTATAAACCCTCAAATAAAAACCTTATATTGAAATTGAAATAGTTAAATGAAAAGAAGAGATAGAAAAATTAAAGTGGTAAATAAGTTTAGAGAAATTATTTTTTTTATCAAAATGAAATAGACTTTTTTCTTGAAATTTAATGTATAGTCTTGGATGAAAAGTTTTGGAGTTACTAAATATTACAAATGTAATTTATGAGTAGAAGGGTTATATTGAATAAATTAATTAAGTCAAATAAGAGTTTTAATGAAAGGGATGAAATAAAATAAAAAGATTTTATGGGATGAATGTATAAATAAGAGAAATATGAGGCCAATATATAAATAAAAGATATGGTGGGGTCAATGTAAAAATAGAAGAAAATATAAGGGGTTAAAATAGAAATCTAAACCAAACATATTCAAATGGTTTGCTATAATCATTATGAATGTATCACTTTCTAATTCAAAAAGAAAGGCTACCTTTCAATTCTCAAACATCCCAAGCACCTCATTAAATTCATTTGCAACCTCAAAACACCTTTCAATTAGTAAAAAAAAAAACACAATCAAATCGAATAAAAAAAATTCTCAATCTCTAATTTACGTTTTCTGGCAAGATGTAATTGTAAAAACATCTCAATAACACTTCTCTCACCAATATAAACCTCTTGATTCCAAGATCGACTTAATATATGATTGGAAAGTGGCCAACCGATCACCTTTTCTTTTCTCCCTTTATTATATAACGACTTTTTTCTCCTTTCTCAAAACTCAAGGACTGAAAATTAAAACAAATAGTATAAACCCTCGGATAAAAACCTTATAATGAAATTGAAATAGTTAAATGAAAAGAAGAGATAGAAAAATTAAAGTGGTAAATAAGTTTAGAGAATTTTTTTTTTATCAAAATGAAATAGACTTTTTGCTCGAAATTTAATGTATAGTCTTGGATGAAAAGTTTTGGAGTTGCTAAATATTACAAATGTAATTTATGAGTAGAAGGGTTATATTGAATAAATTAATTAAGTCAAATAAGAGTTTTAATGAAAGGGATGAAATAAAATAAAAAGAGTTTATGGGACGAATGTATAAATAAGAGAAATATGAGGCCAATATATAAATAAAAGATATGGTGGGGTCAATGTAAAAATAGAAGAAAATATGAGGGGTTAATATATAAATTAAGAAAACATGAGGGCATAATGTGCAAATAAAAAAATATAAAGGGGGCAATATGAAAATAAAGAAAATTATAGCTATAAATAGAGAAGAATTCTCAAGAAATTCCTAGATTTGGCTAGCCCTAAGAGGAGAAAAGAGGGAGGAGAGAGTGAGTTAAAACACTTATATAAAAATCACACTAAAAACACCAAAGAAAGTTAGATTAGGATTCAAAAC
>Ga0325400_1004177_pt1 | contig 13313 bp, 10 predicted proteins | sample PopdelMetagenome_2_FD_205662 | JGI IMG/M metagenome (GOLD analysis project Ga0325400, IMG submission 205662) | Populus deltoides microbial communities from Bellville, Georgia, United States - Xylem-PdKOR-R1 | ecosystem: Host-associated > Plants > Phyllosphere > Stem > Wood/Secondary xylem... | reverse complement strand
TCGCTGGCCCTCGCGGTGGCCGAGCGGGACGCCCTCGCCGCCGCGCGCACCGGGCGGGAGGCCGAGCTGCTCGCCGTCCGCACCCGGGTGCGCGAGCTGACCGCGGACCTGGACCGGCTGACCTCGGAGGTGCACCGCGACGAGGTGGCCCGGGCCGAGCAGCGGTTGCGGATCGGGGCGCTGGAGACCCGTGCGGTCGAGGAGCACGGCATCGAGCTCGACCAGCTGGTCGCCGAGTACGGCCCGGCCGCCCCCGTGCCGCCGACCGCACCGCAGCTGGCCGCCGCCGAGCAGGCCGGCGACCCGCCGCCGGAGCCGGTGCCCTACGTCCGGGCGGCCCAGGAGGCGCGGGCGGCGCGGGCGGAGTCCGACCTGGCGGCGCTGGGCCGGGTCAACCCCCTCGCGCTGGAGGAGTTCGCCGCGCTGGAGGAGCGCAGCGCCTTCCTCACCACGCAGCTGGAGGACCTGCGGGCCACCCGGCGCGACCTGCTGACCGTGGTCCGCGAGGTCGACGACCGGATCCACGAGGTCTTCGCCGCGGCCTTCGCCGACGTGCAGCGCGAGTTCGTGGAGGTGTTCCAGACCCTCTTCCCGGGCGGTGAGGGCCGGCTGACCCTCACCGACCCCGACGACCTGCTGACCACCGGCGTCGAGGTCGAGGCGCGGCCGCCGGGCAAGAAGGTCAAGCGGCTGTCGCTGCTGTCGGGCGGGGAGCGGTCGCTGACCGCCGTCGCGCTGCTGGTGGCCATCTTCCGGGCCCGGCCCTCGCCGTTCTACGTGCTCGACGAGGTCGAGGCCGCCCTGGACGACGTGAACCTGGGCCGGCTGCTGACCCTGGTGGAGCAGCTGCGCAGCACCTCGCAGCTGATCGTCATCACCCACCAGAAGCGGACGATGGAGATCGCCGACGCCCTCTACGGGGTCTCGATGCGCGGCGACGGCATCACCGGCGTGATCTCCCAGCGGCTGCGCCCGGCGAGCTGATCCTCAGCGCCGCGGCGGCCTGCGCCAGGTCTCGGCGTGCGCGTCCTGGCTGCGCGGGGTGGCCCCGCCCATCACCTGCTGGCTGCTGCGCCGCAGGGTCTCCAGCTTCCGGCCCCGCGCGGCCGAGCCCATCGCGGCGCCCGAGGTCGGGGTCGCGCCGCGGCGGCGGGCGTCGCGGTCGTACCACCAGCTGACCGCCAGCAGACCGAGGACCACCACGCCGAGCACCGTCCACACCAGCCAGGTCATCGCGGCACCTCCGTCCGGGTCCGGCAGCGTCTCACAGGTCCAGGTCGACCTGCAGGGGATGGTGGTCCGAGCACGAGGAGCCGTCGAGCACGGCGGCGGCGCGGACCCCGACCTCGGGGGAGACCCACACCTGGTCGATCCGGATGCGCGGACGCCGGGCCGGGTGGGTCAGCCCCTGCTCCCGCCGCCAGGGCCGCCAGCTGCGGCCCTGGTCGGCACGGGCGCCCGCCCGGGACCAGGCATCGGCCAGCCGGGTGCGCAGCGGCACCAGCTCGGCCGCACCGGGGCCGCAGTTGAGGTCCCCGACCACCACGGCGGGCCGGCCCGGCTCGGGCAGCAGCTCGACTAGGGCCTGCGCCTGCGCCGCGCGCGAGCGGGCCGAGTCGCTGGACAGGTGGGTGGCCACCACGCACAGCGCGCCGTCCCCGGTGACCAGGTCGGCCCGCAGCGCGGCCCGCGGCTCGCCCGACCCGGGCAGCGCCACGGCGGCGTCGTCGGCCACCGGCAGCCGGGTCAGCAGCGCGTTGCCGTACCGGACGGCGGGCCGGTCCCCGGGGCGGGGCTTCTCGATCGCCGAGGCCCACACCAGCTCGCGGTCCAGGGCCCGGGCCAGCAGCTCGGCCTGGTCGACGTCCTCGCTGCGGGCGCCGTAGTGCCGGTCGACCTCCTGCAGGCAGACCACGTCGGGGTCGGCGGCGGCCAGCACGCCGGCGATGCGGGCCAGGTCGTGCCGGCCGTCGTCGCCGACCCCGTGGTGGATGTTGAAGGTGACCAGGCGGACGGACCTCACGCGACCCACCTTCCCAGGCGGGACGGCGCGCCGCGCTGTTGCATGGGGGCATGCGCATCTTCTTCACCGGCGGCAGCGGCAAGGCCGGCCACCACGTCGCCCCGTTCCTCGCCGGGCAGGGCCACCAGGTGACCAACGCGGACCTCGCGCCGCTGGGCCACGAGGGCGTCGCCGACCTGCGGGTCGACCTCACCGACCTCGGCCAGGTGTACTCCGCGCTGGCCGGGGCGGCTCGGCAGGAGGAGCTCGAGGGCGCCTCGGTACCGGCCTACGACGCGGTCGTGCACTTCGCCGCGATCCCGGCGATCCTGCTGTCCTCGGACGCCACCACCTACGCCACCAACACCCTGAGCACCTACAACGTGCTGGAGGCCGCGACCCGGCTGGGCATCGGCAAGGTGGTGTTCGCCTCCTCGGAGACGACCTACGGGATCTGCTTCGCCCAGGGCGAGCGCACGCCGCTGTACGTGCCGGTCGACGAGGAGCACCCCACCGTCCCCGAGGACTCCTACGCGATGAGCAAGGTCGCCAACGAGGTCACGGCGCGGTCGTTCCAGGCCCGGTCGGGTGCCGACGTCTACGGGCTGCGCATCAACAACGTCATCGAGCCGCACGAGTACGAGCAGGTGTTCCCGGCGTTCCTGGCCGACCCCGCGCTGCGCCGGCGCAACCTGTTCGCCTACATCGACACCCGCGACCTGGGCCAGATGGTGCAGCGCTGCCTGACCACCGACGGCCTGGGCTACGAGGTGTTCAACGTCGCCAACGCCGACATGTCGGTGTCGGTGACCACCGACGAGGTGCGCGAGCGCTTCTACGCCGGGGTGGAGCAGCGCCGGCCGATGGGCCCGGACGAGACGTTCTACTCCATCGACAAGGCCCGCCGGCTGCTCGGCTACGAGCCGGAGCACTCCTGGCGCGACGTGCTCGGCTAGGTGTGCTGCCGGGCGGTCAGGCCAGCTCGGTGTCCAGCACCCGGGTGAACACCGCGCTGCCGTCCTCGGCCCGGCTGGTCGCCCACAGCCGGAACCGGGCGTCGCGGCCGGTGAGCACCAGCTCGCCGAGCTCGTTGCCGAAGAACGGGCCGGCCTGCTTGGACCACTCCAGGCCCGTGCGCGGCACCCGGGCGGCCCTCGCGACCGAGCCGGTGAGCGCCCGGGCCCACCGGCTCCAGCCGATCCGGAAGCCGACCTCGATGGCGTGCGGCGCCTGGTTGTGCAGCGGGGAGACGGTCAGCTGGTGCACCCGGCTGCGCAGGCCGCCGGGGGAGACCAGCTCGGCGGCGTAGGCGTGGTGCACGTCGCCGGAGAGCACCAGCACGGTGGCCGGCGCCCGGCCGGCCTCCCCGCGGGCCAGCGAGACCAGTGCCCGGCCCAGCCGCTCGAAGGACTGCCCGAAGGCCGCCCAGTGCTCCAGGTCCGCCGCCTGCCGCAGCTTCTCGGCCAGCCGGCCCAGCAGCCGGCCGGCGTGGCGGACGGCGAGGGTCTCGTCCCACCGCTCGATGTCGTGCACGGCGTGCGGCAGCAGCCAGGGCAGCGAGGTGCCGACCAGCACGTGCTCCACCCCGTCGGCGGCGGCCTGGCCCAGCGCCTGCTCGACCCAGTCGAACTCCGCGTCGTCGAGGATCTTCCGGTCGTGCTCGGCCAGCACCCGGCCGGCGCGGCTGTCGACCATGACCAGCCGCACGTGGTCCCAGTGCCGCACGTAGCTCCACCGGTGGGCGGTCGGGTCGCCGTCGGCGCCCTCGGCCATCGCGGTGAGCACCGGGCCGGCGTCGTCGGCGCCCTGCACGGCCTGCCAGGTCTCGTTGGTGGCCAGCTCGTCGGGGGAGAGGTTGCCCAGGTGCTGGTAGACCCAGTAGCTGGTCAGCCCGCCGCTGATCCGGGTGCGCCACCACGGCTCGCGCTCGATGGTGGACCGCCAGGCGGCCGAGGTGTTCCAGTCGTCGATCATCTCGTGGTCGTCGAAGATCATCGACGACGGGATCGTCGACAGCAGCCAGCGCACCTCCGGGTCGCCCCAGGACTCCCGGTAGAGCCGGGTGTACTCCTCGAAGTCCGCCGCCTGCGGACCCGGCGGCCGCGACAGGTCGCGCCGGCGGGCCATCCACGCCTGGGTGGGCGGGGTCGTCTCGTCGGCGTAGACCTGGTCGCCCAGCAGCACCAGCGCGTCGGGCCACTCCTGCTCCGGGGTGCCCGCCAGCCGGGCGGCGTAGCAGTCCAGCGCGTCGGGCTGGATGCCGTCGCGGGCGTCGGCCGAGGCGGGGGTGGCGTACCGGCACGACCCGAACGCGATCCGGACGGCGCCGGGCCCACCCGGGGTGCGGATGCGGCTGGGCGGGAACGCCGAACGGGCCGGCGGCCAGACGGGGACGTCGTCCAGGTGCACCTCGTAGGGCGTGCTGCTGCCGGGCGCGAGCCCCTCGACGACGACGAGGGCGTAGTGGTGGCCCTGCACGCCGAAGGTGCGGGCGGCGGCGTCCAGCACCCGCACCGTGCACGGCCGGTCGGTCTCCACCCAGACCGTCGCCGACACCGGGTCGACGTGGCGCAGCAGCGGACCCAGGACCAGGCGCGGCGACGACGGCACGGCGCCCAGCTTGGCCCACCGCACCGGGTGGTGCCCAGTCCGGGCTGGGAGACTGGTGGGCATGGAGTTCGTGATCATCGCCGTCGCGGTCGTCGTCGTCGCGCTGCTGGTCGGGGTGGGCCTGCTGGTGGGCCGCGGCCGCCGGACGACCCGGCTGGACGAGGGCACCACCGCCCCGACCCTCACCCGGCCCCGCCCGGGCGACGAGCAGGCCACGACCCCGCCCACCACGGTGCCGCCGGTCGGCACCGAGGACGTCACGGTCCCGCCGGTGCAGCTGCCCCCGGCGGAGCCGGAGCCGGGGCTGACCTTCGAGGTGCCGCCGCCCTCGGCCGGCCGGCTGGTCCGGCTGCGCAGCCGGCTGGCCCGCTCGCAGTCCTCGCTGGGCCGCGGCCTGCTCACCGTGCTCGCCCGGGAGAAGCTCACCGAGGACGACTGGGAGGAGGTCGAGGAGACCCTGCTGGCCGCCGACGTCGGCGTCGCCGCCACCACCCAGATCGTGCAGCGGCTGCGCACCCAGTCGATGGTGCTGGCCACCGGCGACGGGACGGCGCTGCGCGAGCTGCTGGTCACCGAGCTCACCGCCGTGCTGGGCCCGGACCTGGACCGCTCGCTGGCCACCGACCGCGAGCTCGACCGCCCGGCCGTCGTCCTGGTCGTCGGGGTGAACGGCGCGGGCAAGACCACCACCTGCGGCAAGATCGCCCGGGTGCTGGTCGGCGACGGCCGCAGCGTGCTGCTGGGCGCGGCCGACACCTTCCGCGCCGCCGCGGCCGACCAGCTGGAGACCTGGGGCGAGCGGGTCGGCGTCCCGACCGTGCGCGGCCCCGAGGGCGGCGACCCGGCCTCGGTCGCCTACGACGCGGTCAGGACCGGCCGCGAGGCCGACGTCGACGCCGTGCTGGTGGACACCGCCGGCCGGCTGCACACCAAGCTCGGCCTGATGGACGAGCTGGGCAAGGTCAAGCGGGTGGTGGAGAAGCTGAGCCCGGTCGACGAGGTGCTGCTGGTGCTCGACGCCACCACCGGCCAGAACGGCGTGGTGCAGGCCCGGGTGTTCACCGAGGCCGTGGCGGTCACCGGGGTGGTGCTGACCAAGCTCGACGGGACGGCGAAGGGCGGCATCGTCATCTCGGTGCAGCGCGAGCTCGGCATCCCGGTGAAGCTGGTCGGGCTGGGCGAGGGCGCCGACGACCTGGCCCCGTTCGAGCCCCGCGCCTTCGCCGAGGCCCTGGTCGGGGGCTGACGGCCGGGCGGGGTCAGGCGGGGTCGGGCACCGAGGAGTAGCGCTCCTCGACCCGGCCCCAGCGCCAGACGGCGAGCGCCGCGCCCCAGGTGAGCACGAACAGCGCCACGATGCCGAAGCCGACGTAGTCCAGGTTCCACGACGCCAGCCAGGCCAGCGGACCGGTGGTGATGCCGAACCGCTCGACCAGCAGGCCGACGAGCACCAGGGAGCCGACGCCGAGCGCCACGGTGACCGACAGGGTGGTCACCGTCAGGTTGTAGAAGACCTTGCGCACCGGCTTGACCAGCGCCCAGCCGTAGGCCCGGGTCATCAGCACGCCGTCGGCGGTGTCGAACAGGCTCATCCCGGCCATGAACAGCACCGGCAGCACGACGATGGCGTACCAGGGCAGCACGAACGCCGCCGACCCGGCGATGAGCACCAGCAGCCCGACCTGGGTGGCGGTGTCGAAGCCCAGGCCCATGAGCAGGCCGACCGGGTAGAGGTGCCAGGGCTTGGAGACCCGGCGGGTGAACCGGCCGAGCACCCGGGCCATGAAGCCGCGGTTGTGCAGGTGGTGCTCGAGGGCGGCCTCGTCCAGCTCGCCGGAGCGCATGCCGCGCAGCACCTTGGCGATGCCGACGACCGCGACGAGGTTCATCGCCCCGATGACCAGCAGGAACCCACCCGCGACCAGCGTGCCGACCAGGCCGAGCACCGACGCCGCGCCGGAGTCGCCGTCCTGGATGACCCCGGCGACGGACTGCACGCCCAGCGCGAGCAGCACGCTGGCGACCAGCACGACCGTCGAGTGGCCGAGGGAGAACCAGAACCCGGTGCCCACGGCGGGCGTGCCGTCGCCGACCAGCTTGCGGGTGGTGTTGTCGATGACGGCGATGTGGTCGGCGTCGAAGGCGTGCCGCACGCCGAGCAGGTAGGCGGTCAGGCCGACGCCCACGCCGAGCACGCCGGCGCTGCCGAGGTCCAGCCGCTGCGGGGCGACGGCGAACAGCAGCACGCCCCAGCCGACCACGTGCAGGCCGACCACGACGGCGGTCATGGTGACGATGCTGCGCTTGTCGCGGCGGCTGAAGCCCCGCGCCGGGACGGCGACGGCGGCGGGGTCGGTGATGGTCACGGCCGGACACTAGTGCGAGCCCCTCGCACCTGCACAGGGGTCGCAACAAGCCCGTCCGGGGCCCGCGCAACACGGCCGGAACACGGGACCGCGACACGCGGAGCGGAGTTCACCGGTGCGAAACACGTCCGGACCGCCGGTGGAACACGGCTGCCGCACTGTCTACCGCGACCGACCCCCAGCCCCCGGCCGATGGCCGACGACCCCTGATCAGGAGGTTGCCGTGGTCAACACCGGCGACACCGCCTGGATCCTCACCAGCGCGGCTCTCGTGCTGCTGATGACCCCGGGCCTCGCGCTCTTCTACGGCGGCATGGTCCGCGCCAAGAGCGTCCTCAACATGATGATGATGAGCTTCGGGGCCGCTGCCCTCATCAGCGTGCTCTGGGTGCTCTACGGCTACTCGTTCGCCTTCGGCAACGACGTCGGCGGTGGCCTGCTCGGCGACCCGACCGAGTACCTGGGCCTCAAGGGCCTGATGGAGGACCTCACCACCGACGCCGGCGGCTACCCGGTCATGGCCTTCGTCGGCTTCCAGGCCGTGTTCGCCATCATCACCGTCGCGCTCATCTCCGGCGCCATCGCCGACCGCGCCAAGTTCGGCGCGTGGATGGTCTTCGCCGGCGTGTGGGCCACGATCGTCTACTTCCCGATCGCGCACTGGGTCTTCGACTTCACCATCACCGAGGACGACGGCACAGTCAGCCACGTCGGTGGCTGGATCGCCAACAACCTGGCCGCGATCGACTTCGCCGGCGGCACCGCGGTGCACATCAACGCCGGCGCCGCGGGCCTGGCCCTGGCCCTGGTGCTCGGCAAGCGTCGCGGCTTCGGCCGCGAGGCCATGCGTCCGCACAACCTGCCGCTGGTCATGATCGGCGCGGGCCTGCTGTGGTTCGGCTGGTTCGGCTTCAACGCCGGGTCCGCCCTGGCCGCCAACAACACCGCCGCGGTGGTCTGGGTCAACACCCTGGTCGCCACCGGTGCCGCCGCGCTGGGCTGGCTGCTCACCGAGAAGATCCGCGACGGGCACTCCACCTCCCTCGGTGGCGCCTCCGGCGTCGTGGCCGGCCTGGTGGCCATCACCCCAGCGTGCTCGGCCGTCTCGCCGATCGGCGCGATCATCCTGGGTGCGATCGCCGGTGTGCTGTGCGCCCTGGCCGTCGGGCTGAAGTACCGCTTCGGCTACGACGACTCCCTCGACGTCGTCGGCGTCCACCTGGTGGGCGGTCTCTGGGGCACCATCGCCATCGGCTTCCTCGCCGACCCCGACGCCCCCGCCGGGGTGGAGAGCCTCTTCTACGGCGGTAGCGTGGACCAGCTCTGGCGCCAGGTCGTCGGCGCCGTCGCCGTCCTCGTGGTCTCCTTCGTCCTCACCTACCTCATCGGTCTGGTCATCGAGAAGACCATGGGCTTCCGGATCACCGAGGAGGACGAGGTCGCCGGCATCGACCAGGTCGTGCACGCCGAGTCCGGCTACGACTTCACCAGCCTGAGCGGTGGGAGCGGGTCCGCCCTCCACCAGGCCACCACCGCCAAGACCGTGGAGGGTTCGCACTGATGAAGCTGGTCACCGCGATCGTCAAGCCGTTCAAGCTCGACGACGTCAAGAACGCCCTGGAGCTGATCGGCATCGCCGGGCTCACCGTCTCCGAGGTCCAGGGCTTCGGCCGCCAGCGCGGCCACACCGAGGTCTACCGCGGGGCGGAGTACCAGGTGGACTTCGTGCCCAAGGTGCGGATCGAGGTCGTGGTCAGCGAGACCGACGCCGCCCGCGTGGTCGACGCCGTCGTGGAGTCCGCCTCCACCGGCCAGATCGGCGACGGCAAGGTGTGGGTCACCACGATCGACGAGATCGTGCGGGTCCGGACCGGGGAGCGCGGGGCCGACGCCCTGTAGTCGCCGCGCCCGTCCCGTCGGCCGGGGTGGTGGGACCCCCCACCGCCCCGGCCGACGGCGTTCCCGCCCCCGGTCCCGGCCCACGACGAGGTGATCCCCCTGGCACACCCGGCACCCACCCCCGACCAGCTCGCCGCGCTGCCCCGCGCGGAGCGGGTCGCCGCCCTCGACGGCTGGCTCACCGGCCTGCTCGAGGACGCCGTCCCCGCCGCCGCCCGCACCGGGGTCGCGCTGGCCGCGGTCGGCAGCCTCGGCCGCCGGGAGCCCGCGCCCCGCGGCGACCTGGACCTGGTGCTGGTGCACGACGGCCGGCGCGGGATCGGCCAGGTCGCCGATGCCGTCTGGTACCCGGTCTGGGACGCCGGGCACAAGCTGGACCACTCGGTGCGCACCGTCGCCGAGGCGGCCGCGGTCGCCGGGGACGACGTCAAGGCGGGCCTCGGCCTGCTCGACGTGCGGCTGGTGGCCGGGGACGCCGAGCTGGTCGCCGCCCTGCGCGCGGCCACCCTCGCCTCCTGGCGGCAGCGGGCGGCCCGGCTGCTGCCCGAGCTGCGGGAGCTGCGCCGCGCCCGGGCGCGCACGGTGGGGGAGCTGGGCTTCCTGCTCGAGCCCGACCTCAAGGAGGCCTACGGCGGCCTGCGCGACGGGCAGGTGCTGCGCGCGCTCTCGCTCGCCCAGCTGGTCGACGAGCCCCCCGCCGACGCCGGCGAGGCCTACGCGTTCCTGGTCGACGTCCGCGACGAGCTGCGCCGCCGCACCCGGCGGGCCGGCGACGTGCTGGTGCGCCAGGAGCAGGCCGGGGTCGCCGCCGCGCTGGGCCTGCCCGACGACGACGTGCTGCTGCGCCGGGTGAGCCTGGCCGGGCGGCGGCTGGCCTTCGTGGTCGACGAGGCGTGGCGCCGGGTGGACGCCGCGCTGGTCCGCCGTCCCCGCGGCCGCTACCGGCGGGTGCGCCGCGAGCCGCTGGCCGAGGGCCTGGTCCGGCAGGGCGACGAGGTGGTGCTCGCCCGCGACGCCAAGCCCGCCGCCGACCCCGGTCTGGTGCTGCGCGGCGCGGCCGCGGCGGCGCACGCGGACCTGCTGCTGTCGCCGTACACGCTCAAGGTGCTCGGCGCGCACTCCCCGCCGCTGCCCGAGCCCTGGCCGGCCGAGGTGCGCTGGTCGTTCCTTCGGCTGCTGGCCAGCGGGCGCAGCGCCGTCCCGGTGGTCGAGCAGCTGGACCAGGAGGGCCTGCTGGTCCGCATGCTGCCGGAGTGGGACCACGTCCGGTCCCTGCCGCAGCGCCACCCGTGGCACCGGTTCACCGTCGACCGGCACCTGGTCGAGGCCGCCGCGGCGGCCGCGGAGCTCACCCGCGACGTCGACCGGCCCGACCTGCTGCTGGTCGGCGCGCTGCTGCACGACATCGGCAAGGGCCACCCCGGCGACCACTCCGAGGTCGGCGCGGTCGTGGTCCGCGAGGTCGCGGCCCGGATGGGGTTCGCCCCCGCCGACGTCGAGATGCTCGTGGCGATGGTGCGCCGGCACCTGCTGCTGCCCGACGTCGCCACCCACCGCGACCTCGACGACCCGGCCACCATCGACCGGGTCGTGGAGGCCATCGGCGGCGACCCGGCCCTGCTGCAGCTGCTGCACGCCCTGGCCCAGGCCGACGGCGCGGCCACCTCCACGTCGGCCTGGTCGCCGTGGAAGGCGCACCTGGTCGCCGCGCTGGTCGGCCGGGTCGCGGCACGGCTGGGGTCGGCCGCCGTCCCGGAACCGGTGCTGGAGCCCAGCGACCCGCAGGTCAGCGCCCCGGCCCCGGAGATCCCGGGCCCGACCCGGCCGGTGACCGTCGGGGTGGAGGACGTCGCCGACGGCCAGCAGGTCACCATCGGCGCGCCCGACCGCCCCGGCCTGTTCGCGCTGTGCGCCGGCGTGCTGGCGCTCAACCAGCTCGATGTGCGGGCCGCCCGGGTCACCGTGGAGACCGGGTACGCCACCTCGGTCTTCGCCGTCCGGCCGCGGTTCGGGCGGGTGCCGGTGCCCGGGATCCTCGCCGACGGCGTGCGCGCGGCGATGGAGGGCACCCTGCCGCTGGGCGAGCGGCTGGCCCAGCGGGAGCGGGACTACCGCCAGGACACCGGCCGCGGTGCACCGCCGCGGGTGGCCTGGTTCGACGCCGAGGCCACCGGTGCGGCCAACTCGCTGGTGGAGGTGCGGGCCACCGACCGCGCCGGGCTGCTGTACCGGCTGACCGCCGCGCTGGCCGCCGAGGGCCTGGACGTGCGCGGTGCGACGGTGGAGACCCTGGGCGCCGACGCGGTGGACGCCTTCTACCTGGCCGACCCCTCGGGCACCCCGGTGGACGAGGGGCAGCGCGAGCGGGTCGCGGCCGCGCTGCTGGCCGCGGCCGCCGGCACCGCACCCGACCCGGCCCCGCGCTGAGGCTGGATACCCTGGGGAGCCCCTGGTTCCACCGCTGCTGAGGACGTGTTGTGTTCGAGACCCTCTCCGACCGGCTCGACAAGGTCTTCACCGGGCTGCGCGGCAAGGGCCGGCTCTCCGACGCCGACATCGACGCCACCGCCCGGGAGATCCGGATCGCGCTGCTCGAGGCCGACGTCGCCCTGCCGGTCGTGCGCGAGTTCATCGGGTCGGTCAAGGAGCGCGCCCGCGGCGCGGCGGTCAGCCAGGCGCTGAACCCGGCCCAGCAGATCATCAAGATCGTCAACGAGGAGCTCGTCGGCATCCTCGGCGGGGAGACCCGGCGCATCCGCTACGCCAAGACCTCGCCGACGGTCATCATGCTGGCCGGTCTGCAGGGCGCCGGGAAGACGACCCTGGCCGGCAAGCTGGGCCGCTGGCTCAAGGCGCAGGGGCACACCCCGCTGCTGGTGGCCTGCGACCTGCAGCGCCCCAACGCGGTCAACCAGCTCTCCGTCGTCGCCGGGCAGGCCGGGGTCGACGTCTACGCCCCGCAGCCGGGCAACGGCGTCGGCGACCCGATCGAGGTCGCCCGCGAGTCGATCGAGCACGCCCGCCGCACCATGCACGACGTCGTCGTGGTCGACACCGCCGGCCGGCTGGGCATCGACGCCGAGCTGATGGCCCAGGCCGCCGGCATCCGCGACGCCGTGCAGCCCGACGAGACCCTGTTCGTCGTCGACGCGATGATCGGCCAGGACGCCGTCACCACCGCGATCGCGTTCCAGGAGGGCGTCGGGTTCTCCGGCGTCGTGCTCACCAAGCTCGACGGCGACGCCCGCGGTGGTGCTGCGCTGTCGGTCCGCGGGGTCACCGGCCAGCCGATCATGTTCGCCTCGACCGGTGAGAAGCTGGCCGACTTCGACGTCTTCCACCCCGAGCGGATGGCCTCGCGCATCCTCGGCATGGGCGACGTGCTCACCCTCATCGAGCAGGCCGAGCAGGCCTTCGACGCCGACCAGGCCGAGAAGATGGCCGGCAAGCTGGCCAGCCGCGACGGCTTCACCCTCGAGGACTTCCTCGAGCAGATGATGGCCATCCGCAAGATGGGCCCGATCGCCAACCTGCTCGGCATGCTGCCCGGGGCCGGGCAGATGAAGGAGCAGCTGAAGAACATCGACGACCGGGACCTGGACCGCACCGCGGCGATCATCCGGTCGATGACCCCGGGGGAGCGGAACACCCCGAAGATCATCAACGCCTCGCGGCGGGTCCGGATCGCCAACGGCTCCGGCGTCACCGTCACCGAGGTCAACTCGCTGCTGGAGCGGTTCGCCCAGGCCCAGAAGATGATGGGCCAGATGGCCGGCTCGATGGGCATGCCCGGCATGGGCCCGATGTCGAAGAAGGCCCGCGGCCGCCAGCAGCAGGCACCGGCCCGCAAGGGCGGCAAGGGCAAGGCCAAGAAGCCCGCGCGCCGGCAGATCGGCGCCGGGCCCACGATGCCGCCGGGCGGGATCCCCGGTCTGCCGCCGGGCCAGGCGCTGCCGGATCTGTCGAAGCTCGACTTCAGCCAGTTCAAGGACCGCTGAGCCGTGCACCTGTCGGGCGTGCTGCTGCCCGAGGGCGAGCAGCGCGACCTGTGGGTGCGCGACGGGCGGATCACCTTCGAGCCGGTGCCGGGGGCGCAGACGGTCTCCCGGGGCGGGTTCGTGCTGCCGGGGTTGGTCGACGCGCACTGCCACGTCGGCATCGCCCGGGGTGGTGGTCCGGTCGCGGACCTCGCGGCGGCCCGCGAGCAGGCCCTCGTCGAGCGCGACGCCGGGGTGCTGCTGCTGCGCGACTGCGGGTCCCCGGTGGACACCCGGGCGCTGGACGACGACCCCGAGCTGCCCCGGATCCTGCGGGCCGGCCGGCACGTGGCCCGGGAGCGGCGCTACCTCCCCGGCCTCGCCGTGGAGGTCGAGCCCGCGTCGCTGGCCGACGAGGTGCGGGTGCAGGCCCGCCGCGGCGACGGCTGGGTCAAGCTG
>Ga0325400_1004176_pt1 | contig 13314 bp, 14 predicted proteins | sample PopdelMetagenome_2_FD_205662 | JGI IMG/M metagenome (GOLD analysis project Ga0325400, IMG submission 205662) | Populus deltoides microbial communities from Bellville, Georgia, United States - Xylem-PdKOR-R1 | ecosystem: Host-associated > Plants > Phyllosphere > Stem > Wood/Secondary xylem... | reverse complement strand
AAAAGTCTCCTATAGTGATTTTTTTTTAATAAAATATCTTCATATTTGTATTTTCAGAAAGGGTGCTCCTGATATATTAAAAAGAATTTAGTAAAATAGGGCACTCAATGATGAAAGGGACCAGTCTCAGATCATTAATATTTCACGGGTTAGGATGTCCTAACTCAAAAGATTTCCCAGCAACGATGGTGTTTGTCAACATGATAGACATCATTAGCGAATCTTTGCTGCAATCAAGCAAAGAGATATTATGGTACTTCTGTGTTTTTTTAATGCGTGCTACTGTTTATCTTTCCATTTTAAAATTATTTTTAATAAAATTTTAAAAAAATTATTTTATTTTTTATTTTAAATTAATATTTTTTAGTATTTTTAAATTATTTTGACACGCTAATATTAAAAATAATTTTTTTAAAAAATATTAATTTAATATATTTCTAAATAAAAAGTACTTTACAAAACAATCACAACAACACTCTCAAACATGTTAAAATAGCTAAACTCTCAAACATGTTAAAATAGCTAAAATTATAAGTGCATTTTTTGAAATTATTTTTTTTAAAAAAATATATTTTTAATATTAATATATCATAATTATTCAAAAATATATAAAAAAATAATATTTTTAAAAGTATGGTGTTTTTGAAAAACAAACACTACATTCAGAATTACTTTAAAAATAAACTGAAATATGAAAACAAACTCTCCATTAACATATTAGCTGATTTTCCATGTAAAACTTTTTATTTAGAATGTTATTTTATGTTGTTTTTCGACAAAGGTTATTAGTGATGTATTCTCTATCCATTCTTTTAAAATTAAAAAATTAATTCTTTAATTCATTCATGATTTAGATCTTAATCAAATCCGAATCAAATTCAAATTAGACCTAATAACTATAAATTTAAGGCAATCAAGCTCAAATTACACCTAACAACTATAAATTTAAAGTGATCAAGCTCGGATCAAACCTAATAATTATAAATTTGAGGTGGTTATCTTGTAATTTATATTTGTTTTTTTTTTTCCAAAAACTCTAGGGTTGACTTACTGTGAATTTTTAAATAAATAAATATTTTAAAATGTTTTTTATTTAAAAATTTATTAAAATAATATTTTATTTAATTTATTAAAATTTAATTTTAATATTACACATCAAAATATCTAAAAAAATTAAATAAAAAAAATTTTAAGTACAAAAAATTTAAATTTTAAAAAGATAATTTCAATCACACTCGCTCGCGTTGTAAGAATGAAAAGGAAGTATTCGTGTATTCATGGAAAAGAACTATACTATGGTTTGGTTTCTTGGTTGCCAAGAGGAAGTATATCTTCAGTACCATTGATGATGATTGTTTTGTACGTTCTTCTTTCTGTCTAGCATTTTTTTCCCGCCATTTTAGAGAGCAGGGAGTGAGATCGTGAAAGTATCTGTGAGTGTGGCAATAGATGTTTTCAAAAATATATTCAAAACGGGCGATTCTATGATAAGTAAACGTGGGGTGAGACCGAGAGGGGGCCACGTTGAGATTTTCTTGAGTTTTTGTTGACGTGGTGAAGATGGCTAAGGAACATGTGGGAAGGAGATCAATGCATTGACTCGGCTTATACAGAATTTGATTACACCATCTACGCCATTTTTCTTCAACACCGTTTATGATCTGCGCAGAGAAGGTGTTGATTTTGTGAGAGGATATCCTTTTAGCTTGAGAGGAGGTGTGCCTGCTACTATATCTCATGGACTTTGGCTTAACATTCCTGATTATGATGCTCCAACTCAGCTTGTCAAGCCTCTTGAACGTAACATCAGGTTTAATCAAGGAAAGAATCAGTAGGCACCATCTATTCTTGGAATCAATAGGCACCTAACATCAACTGCACATTGGTTACTGATTCTTGGTCTTGGCAGTGATTTTGTCTTGAGTGTCGATTGAATTCAACCTTGTCTGCGTAGTTCCGTTTTTATTCAAAATCTCTAAAGAAAGAAGTGTGTGCTTTTGGCTTAATGTTTGTCTTATTGAATGTTAATTTTATTTCACACAGGTATGTGGATGCTGTTTTGACAATCCCAAAAGGCACACTATTCCCAACGTGTGGAATGAACCTTGCCTTTGACAGGGAGTTGATTGGCCCTGCAATCTACTTTGGACCCATGGGTGATGGTCAACCCATTGGGAGATATGATGATGTGTGGGCTGGCTGGTGTGCCAAGGTAATCCTTCTCTCGGTTAGTTTTGATCTGTTCTGCTACCTAATTACTTATTGGATTTGAATGGTGAAAAGATAATGCTTCCGGCTGACATTATTTCGTTGCTGATTTATTGATCTCGTGAAATGTGATTGATAATGCGATTTCTGCTTCTTTTAATTTATATAGATCTTGATATTTATATCTAAATTAGTGTCTTAGGAGCTAAGATTAGCTGCATACCTTGATGCTTCAAATGATGGGCACACAAGGACCCTTTTCAATGTCCTGTTCGATGTGGATTTCAAGTAATCTGTGATCATCTGAATCTTGGGGTGAAGACAGGGCCTGCCATACATTTGGCATAGCAAGGCAAGCATTCCATTTGTGAATTTGAAGAAGGAATACAAGGGCATATACTGGCAGGAAGACATCATCCCATTCTTTGAATCTGTTGTCCTGCCAAAAGAGTGCAGAACCGTGCAGCAATGCTACCACGAGCTTTCCAAACTGGTCAAGGAAAAACTTGGTCTTGTTGATCCCTGCTTTCAAAAACTTGGTGATGCCATGGTTACATGGATTGAAGCCTGGGACGAGCACAACTCACCAGCACAAGAAGCTGCAGCTCACGTCATTGGCGTTGAGAAAGGCTGAGTTCTCTCTTTAGCCTTAAGAGACAGCATTTCATTTAATTTAAGATAGAATTTCATTTCTTTGACTGTTCTAGTTGGATGTGATTTCCTTTACCCTATACCATTATGCTCTGCTTCCTTTTTGTCATGCTTTGGATCTCTATGACCTAGACACAAAAGATTTGTGATCTAAATATAAGAAAGGATTGTCATTATTTTATATATGATTTTGAATTTTGGATGCAGCTTTTTTCTCAGGTTTTCTGGACTGGACTATCAATCTAGTGAATCGGAGTCCAAATCTTATCTGCTTTTTGATTCAACTAATGAGATATTGTGAAAGTTGTTAATCTTTTATCTCCTATCTGTATAATTAACATGTCAACTGTGGATTTAGTTTAAAATAGGCACATTGCACTGATCTTTTAAGATTTTCATTGGTTTATTAGATTGGAATTGGTGGTCCATTTAGTTAAGTGAACTAGAATATATCTTAGCTTGTTTGAATCACGTCCCCTTGCAGCCCTCTGGTACCTTTTTTATGTGGAAGATTGACTGAAAAGGCCATTATACATGAAACATCAGCTGCAATAGTGCAAACTGCGAAGTTATCTAGTCCCGATTCCAAAGGTTAGGTTTTGTGGCGGCCTAGAATTTGTGGGGTGCTGATGTGGCTTCAGTGTACCATCCTTATCGAACCCTAGTACAAATTGCAAATAATTCTATTGCTGTGTGCTGCCTAACTCGCATGGTGTCGAGCACCCTCAAGGCGGCTTCTCCTTATAAGCGTTTCAGAAGATATTGTCTGCTCCTTTAATTTTGTCAAAGTTAATGCCATAATAATTCCAAATGGGTGCCTATTTTATGATAATAAATGGGCTTGGCCGGCATGGAAGCAGTAACTTGAAAATTACGTATGCTGTATTATCCTTGAAGGCAGGAAGAAGCCAGAACTCTCAAGAAATCCCTCTCCTACATTAAACAGCCATTCTAGAGCGCACAAGCATGATGATGGAAGTGGATGTATATGATCGATGCACTCCTCTCTCTGCCTTGTGAGTATGAGAAATTGTGAGGCGGCCTAGACCTAGTCGCCTATCGGAGCTAGCTGGATGTGTACTGAACAGCAACATTTTGTATCCTTTATCCAAATCATGATGTGGGGTATCATTATCATCCATTTCAATTCAAAGGAACATGACTTTTCCATGTAGCTTGCAGATATGAAATTTTGGTGAAGTCTGCTGTTTTCTTTTAAGAATCATAACCTAAAACACCAATTCAACTTGATGTTGCAACCTTAACTTGGTTTTGTTTAGAACGCAAAAAATACTCTTACCATTTGCACACGATAAAGGGTGATTTATTTTATTTGTGAACGTGCAGAGTTCACAAGTGTCATTAGTATGTGTGGTTGAGATTTAGCATAGAAAAAACGGAAGTTAGGTTTGAATAACTTGTGAATTTCTCTAATCCTTGCGAACATCAAACATAAGACGTTTTTACCAAAACTATCGTAAATCCAAACACTGATGTGACTTAACTGCAATAATGAGAAGCTTTTTCTGTCGTCTTTGTACTATAACTCCCTGTTCATGTCTTTGCGTGCCGTTTACGACTCATCTTTCCATACACACACACATATATATATGAAGGATGCATACATGAATAATGTGCACTAGCCTTTATAGATGATTTTTTTTGCTGTGCCAAGTGAATTGGACGTTGCCTATTAGCCGCCCACCTTTTTCTTTCATGGTCTTGCCTTTTTATATTTGCCATAGCTTCTTTGTATATTTCTTCTTCTCGAAGTAGTATAGACTTCTGTGAGTGGTCGTAGCAGCTCAGGTCTTGTTTATACATATATACCATTAATGCCAATGGAGAAGTATCAAATATTCCTTCCTGTTTCTGGCCCATCAAGTCCTTCAGTTTCACCATCATCACTAAACATGGCAAATCCTCTAATCTATTTTCATGGTGACAGTGAAAATGGGGTCAAGCCAGAAAGTAGGTTTCAACATTTGGATGCTAAAAGCAGTGTTTCTCAGACTAGTAGAATCTGTAACGGTTCTGAGTTTAAGGTGAAACCAGGAAGGAGAGGAGGGGATAGTGATGATTTTAGGAAGCATAGATATGCATTTCAAACTCGAAGCCAAGTTGATATACTTGATGATGGGTATAGATGGAGGAAATATGGGCAAAAGACTGTCAAGAGCAGCAAGTTTCCAAGGTTAGTATCCTGTTAATCAGCTAAAGATTTGCTGGTTCTTTTGTGGCATGATTACTTAAACACTCTCTGAACTCTCTAGCTTGTCAGTTTTCTATCTTCAATTGAAGCATGAACGTGCATTTTTACTACCTACCTGCCTTATTAATTGTTGTAGTTGGAATTAACTATATTGGTTAGTGTTAATTCTTGCCAAAATTTTCCAGATGCTCTCGTACCCTCCAAAAAGCTAGGTTTTTTTATAAAAAAAAAAAAATTCACTCCAGCATCGTAATCATTTTGACTCAGACATTATCTATAGTACACATTGAACAAAAGTGACTAAATTCATTGAAGACAGGACAAGGCTTGTGATATGTTCATTGCTTATTGAAAATTAATTTAATCAGATCATAAAACAGAACCAAAATCATCATCCGATGGGAAGTTTGTTTGTTGAATATTTAATTTCGACTGCAGAAGTTACTACAGGTGTACAAGTACTGGGTGCAATGTCAAGAAGCAAGTCCAACGCAATTCTAAAGATGAAGGGATTGTTGTGACCACCTATGAAGGGATGCATAACCATCCAACTGAGAGGTCCTCTGAAAACTTTGAGGACATCCTGAGACAGATCCAAACTTATACTCCTTTCTAAATTATGCTGCAACTTTTTCCTTAATGCTTGGATTGCACATAGACTACTGTAATTCTGAATTGGGGATGGAAAATAAATAATCTTCAACAGAAGAAAACATTGGACGCCACTTTCCTTCTAGCTATGGAGTAGTTCTGATGATGCTGGACAGATTTGGCAGATTCATTATATCGAGTAGCCATACAATGTTTAGAATTGGCATATAATTACCTCTGCAATTCTGAAGACTCCTTACTTTAGCTCTTCTGATTCACAATTCTTGGTCAAAAGCAGGAGCAAAATTGGATGCTAAGAAGGTTGGATGAAAGAGTGTCATTATTGAAGTTTTGGTCAAATTTGTAAATGCAAATGGTTGGATAACCTATTTCTATTTAAAATCTGGGATTGGGATTGGATTCATGTTGGTGCAGATTGAAAAAACTCAACTAGAACCTTATGTGTATTTTATTTGCATCCATATTATTCTTCAGCATCAATTGCTTAACTGTTATATGATAGACAGATATCCCACACATTAAGGGCTCCAAGGAAAAGGCTGGGAGCTCAGAATTCAGGTCACCTTTTGTTCTAGATACGACATTAAATTCATGTTCTTCTGTAGATTTAAAGGGAGGGCATAAATTTATTTATTTTAAATTTCATTCTTCAAAATCCCTTAAATGTTCAAGATCGTTCCCATGTCAGCAAGATATTGGGGTAATAGCTCCATATATCATAGATTCAGCTATCTGTTTGACTACATGTATCATCACCAGTAAGTGTAGTAGTATGAAAATTCATATATATCTGCATTATTCATGATAGTAAGGTAAGAAAATCTCCAATCAGAAGACAGATTCATTCATACAAAAATATCAAGGAAACATCAGTTTAATGACCACCTCAGTTTAGAACCAAGCTAGAAAGTAAACAAAGAAAATGTCATGTTGGGAACTCAATCACCTCATTGCCAAACCCATGATTACCAAAACTCCTCTTTGAGATGATCCCGAATGCGCACACAATGAAAGCAATTGTAAGCCAACCCATAGCAACCATCCAGCTTGCCCCATATCTTTCTTGATCACCATTCAAAACTCTCTTTTCTTCTTGTTCACTTGCCTCCACCACCACCTTTTCTTCCTCTTTCTCTCTCTCAGTACAGTTATCACAAATATAAAAAGAAAAGGAAGAGGAAGATGATGATGATGATGAATAAGAACAATGATGACTATATGGAGACAACCCTCCTTTGCTTGCTTCAACATCTTCAGTCTCATCATCAGAAGCATAAGAGAACACTGATCTAACTTCACTCTCTTGAACTAAACCATCCAAATTATGACATATCATCTCCTCTATCCCTCCAAAATCCATCTCACTCACGCTACTCCCCATGGCCTCAAAAAGCCTCCTTCCTTTTAACTTGCCACTCTCAATGGCTGCCCTTCTCTCTTTCAATATCTCATCAACTGCCAAGTCATTGTTCTTAACCTTCCAAGCACCACCTCCTCCTCCTGGTGGAGACCTCCCATGTTGAAGTGAAGATTTAAGGTCGCTTGGAGAGCTGTATAGGAGTTTACGAGCTGTAACCATGAGTTTTTGATTCTGTCGATGCTCCACGTAGGTTAAAGCTCTTTGACTGTTTTATGGAGTCCATCCTTGTTGCATATGCCTATACTGTTGCTACAGTTAAATTATTGTTTCTTTTCATGGTCTTTCCATGGTGGGGTTTGTTTCTTTTTCGCATTTCATCATGACTTCGAATATTTTGTTGTGTTTTTGAATCAAGAACGAGGTTAAGTTGGCGGATTTTGATATGAACGTGATTTACTGGATTAGATTACAGAGGGATTAGAACCACCGACGTTCTGTTTTTGAGTTTTCATCTTCGAGCTTGTACGATTAACATGAATCTTGCTTGAGATTAATATTATTATCACAGAACATAAATCTAGATATTTCAATACTCGAATGTTGATGACCTTTTTCCTCCTCTGTGCCATGGGATTAGTTATGTAATTAATCACAAACAAGGGCTTAGTGACTTCACTTGTTTACAGGAAGGCATATTTCACCAGTGTCATTCAATTCAATTAATTGCGTTTCCTGAATCCCCTTCTGCTCATGATGTTTGTCTGTAGTTTCGATACTGCTATGATGACCAAATAAATCTCTTGACCCACCTAAATATATTCTTAATAATACTACGAACTAGTTTATAATTCTTGTGGAATATAATTATCTTTTCAAATTTTCACTTTCTCCCAGAGCAGCTTCAGTGGCCGCAGAGGCACGTACATCTGTAAACCACCAATAAAGCGACTACTTTCTTCTTTCCTCGAGGATGCAAAGTCACACATGCGATGGCCACCTTTCATATTTTGCCCTAATTTTATAAGACAAACTAATTGCTTATAGCCCACATACATGCTATGATCAAAAGAATATTTTGCACGAGACAGCAATCAATCTTCCAGCAACCAGCTCAACGGGCAACATCCATGAATCAATATCACCAAGTCTTGTCTAGAACTATTTAGCATGGCTGTGGCGATGCACTGTGGAACGTACTCATTCGAGGGACACAGCCACTTGAATCATTCAATAATAGTAACATTTTCTTAGGAAAAAGAATGATCATCAACAGCCATTCTTGGCTATATATTGCCCTGCCTCTGCCGCTGTACATTAGTTAGTTAAATATACGCAGGCGTGAACTGTTAAAAGTCGCTTACTATGATGAGCAACAATCCATGGTAAAAATAAAACACCAGAAAACCACTAGCAACAGCCGACGGCTAAAAACCAGTAACAAATCAATAACCAAGCTCCCAACTTTCTTGAGCTTCAGAATCAGCTTTAGCTTATCCTGGCAAAGATTAAAACAAGAAACTACAACAAATATGAAATCTCCTACTCGGCAGTTGTCAGTATTCAGTACCCATACACTACTCAATTTAGTTCATTAAGCTTTCTCTAAACATGCCGTGATCAGCCTTTTGGGTTAGGATCTGATATGTCCTCTATAATGCCTTTCCCATCCACACTATCAAAGAAGAAGAAATTCTTGAGGGGATCCCCTTTGCCTGATATTGCTTTGATTACCTCCTAAAAGTTTTAATGCCACATATTAAACTAAATTAATTGAACACTTGGTAAGAAAACAAGTAAATAAAGAGATAAGGAATTCACCTGTCCAAGGATTCCTCCAATGATGGCACAAACTGGAGGGAATTCTCTTGCACCCATAACCAATCTTTCAAGGAGGGCATTGGGAATGTGAGATTCATTCAGTGACTGAAAGGGATTGTGATAGCAAGGTTTAGAAGCTGCCTTTCTTTTTCTTTGTTTCAAATAAACAAACACAAATAACTGATTCCTACAGGCATACCTGCGCCTCACAAAGTTCCTTTTTCAGCTTCAGAACAGCAGGAAGGTCCTCAATACAAATTTCTCCTGGCTTGCGTCCTTCGTCCTCTTCAAACCTTTCAATCACTACAAAAGAAAGAGAATAAAACAGGTCATCTCTTCTACAATCGAGACAGTTTAAAAACACTGCTCAGATTTATTTGAAATCCCAACTCATCAAATTATGAAAGAAACAGGATTTCAGATTTTTCATCAGAAAATGGACAAACCATTCATTAGATTCCCAGTTCCAGAAAAGAGAAATCAGTATTCGTGCACTTCAGAATGAAGATGCATGAGTTGGGTTGTGAATAAGAAACAACTCATTCTTGTAACACAATTACAGAAAGGAACATTATATATTCCTCAGTTTTGTAGCAGAATTCCACCAGGACAAGAACCAGGCAAACATGAGTTGTGAACAGTTTAACAGTACTCTACATTCACCATTAGTTTGGACCACCTTTTTTATTTTCTACTTTTCCTTCTAAATAGCAATAACTGAATATTTAGCCAGACCTCTCATAGCCAAATAAAGCTTTGAGACTTTCCGGGGAAGTGATCTCCAAGGCACTGAAATAGCTTCCTGAAAATAACGGATCAATTACATAAGTTGTCAGTAAAACAGGCACCATAGCAAATACATTATTTATTGTTTATGTCAATCAAAATCAGCTCAGACTTCCATTTCAAACCGATGCTAATTAACCATGAGCTTGGTAGCAATCCTAAATGAATACTACAAAGTTAATTTCCTTGGCTGCACCATATTTTAGTCCAAGTAGATTACTATAGCCGGCCACTTGGTTCATTCTCTGTTGGTGTCCCCTTAATGGCATACATGTGAAGATAGCATGGATCAGTTTGCTACTACTCTCACCAATTACCAGCTAGCTTACCCATAGGGCTCGCTTAATTTAATAGAAGCCATCCTTTTTTTTAACAATAATGTTACAGAAGTTCATGTTTGACTGAATATACATTATGCACTTGTACTGAAGGAACAAGGCTGGATGAGGCCACACATTTGGCTATCAAATTCATTGGGGAGAACTTAGTGATACCTGAAAACTTGGATATTGCAGTTCGCATTCAGTAGTTCCATCTAGCCTTTTCTGTCAATAACATGAAATAGGGAAAAACCCAGGTCAACAGAGCACACTATTTGAGGATGCTTGAAAAACATCAACAATTTGGCATCCCATGGGAGTTGCAACTTCATACAATAGATGTCAAAATTAAGTATAGGATATTTAAGGAGACCAGTCTGGGTACATGCCAAAAAGATCAGTGCTCAGTTCTACTTCCACTTTTTAACAAGAAGGCCATTCATGATCAAGGTTCACAAATAGACAGTACATCTATAGTTTAATAACATGTTAAACTGGTATCTCCATCTCCATCCTTATAACTGAACATGAGGCATTCAAAGAAAGATTGACATGAATAAATGAAATTAAGAGTCAGCATGAGCTAAAACAAGAAATAAACAATCTGCCACTCAGAACAAAACTGATTCAATGCTTGGCTTTAAAAAAGAAACATTTGGATCAACATGATCCAGTTACAACATGAAAGTGTGAAAACAGAAAATCTGCGAAAATGGAAAGGTAAAAGATGGTTTACCTTTGCATAATTATATTTCTGCAAATCAACAAAGATCTCGCCACAACAATCTCTACAGTCAACTGTGTAAAATGATACACGCTTGGATAACTTCCGACACCTCTCATTGATCAATTTCTGCATTAAAAGCATAAGATTCGAAAACATAGCAAGTAAAACAATTACAGGCATTAAATCACAGAGCAGGAAAAATCCTACCAACAAGCACAATTATCTACACAAATTAATAAAGGAAAATGATTGACCCGTACTTTGGTTGCAAGGGAGCAGAAACTTATAACTACAACATCAAACTTATCAAAGAATTCAACGCCAAAGCTTGCCAAATCACCTGCAATTTCAATATCCCGTTAGATAATTTCGAATTCATTGCACATGTAAAAAATTCTTATGATTTATAAAATTAGCAAACAAAAACATTTTTCAACCAATTCCAATCACTAAATTAAACAATCCAACAACAAAGTTAAGCATTAACAGTTACAAAACTATAAAAACAAGAAGGAGTTTGTGGGACAGGCAAACCAAACCTTTTTCAACCGAAACACGAACCATGGGGTTAAATTCATTCAAAGAATCACGGCAAAGCTCAGCAAGAGTTTTCCCACTACAAGCATTTTCATCAGGGGGCATCAAAAAATTAGCAGACAATGCTTCTTCAGACACAGCCCTGTCATCCACTAGTGTCAGACTTCCAACTCCAGCCAAAACAATGTTCTTGCAAAACTACCCAAAAATAAACACAAAAACACTAAGCCCCATATTATCAACATAAAAAAGAACACATTTTTAGTGGGTTTTAAGGTTGTAGTAGCAAGTACCTCAGTAATAGTGCCCTTCATTCCATAAACTAATATATGGGATTTGCTTAGTCTACAACAAAATAAAACATGGGTTACTTAAAAGCGCAATTTCTAAATCAAATAGAGAAGTTTAATGAAAAAGGGTTTTACCTTCGTTGAGCATCAGCACCCCAAACCCTAATTTGGCGATCATACAATGCAGTTTCTTGCTCTGTTAACTCTTCTCCGTCCATGTTCAAATTGAGCCTAATCAAACAACGAAATTCAACTTTGGACTAAACCCTTAAAAGAGTTCTATTTTGATGAAAGGAGAAATGATTATAGACCCGAAAATGAAAAGAAGAGAAAAAATCCCGACAAGGTAAAGAAGTTCTTGCAAGTTTTCAGAGTTTGAGAGAATTAAGGAAGTGGTTGTGTTCGGGTCTAAACAAATAGTGATATTGTTGATCCATACTTGTGGTCTTGGGCTGTGGATATTTACATGGGCCAAGTTTAGTAGCCTATGATTCTCTCTTGATCCCCTTGAAAAAAGTATTTCTTAAAGAGGTAAAACTTGTAGTGGAAATGGAAATACAGAAAAAAAAAATTTGTTTTGTTATGATTTTTAAATTTCCCACTGCCTTTTGTTCGAGCTATGTACAGCTACTACATCAACTGTTATTATCGTACAGATTATGAATAGTTAGGTCATCAATGATTAACATGCCTGCAAAACATAGAAACGAGGCTCTTCTCTTGAAATGATACGAGATGGTTTTGCTTCTTGAAAAATCCAAAGTAACACCTTCAGCCCTGTATGTGAAATCAATGCTCAACTCCAAGAAATAATTAAAGCTAGCGTTGGATGGAGAACGTAACACTAGTAACATGTCTCGATAGCTAATTCAAGAAATAATTGAAACAGTCTAGACTTTGTAGCCAAGATATCATGAGCAAAACCCAAGTTCTTCACGAATAACATGCACACGTAGACCCATACACGCACACACTTTCTTGCACGATTTGCGACTCTTGCTCTTGCTTCATATTTACGTTGAACCTTGATGAACATACCTGGGTCTTGATGATAAATGGGTAATACTTCCTTGTCATGATCGATCACTAATTATAGAAGTGATCTCAATCTCTTTTGGAATTTCCAGACTTCCAAATCACAAGATGATTTCCAGCCAAACTTGTAAAAATATCTGTTGTTCAATGGCGCACAACTCGGGGACTTTTGTTACCCTAGAAATTATGTAATGGCAGTCCATGGAAACGTGGAGAGTCTACCACTTTATTAATAGTGTTCGTCAGAAAAAGTGAAGAGTCGTTTCGGAGTTGCAGATTTTAATGACACAGAGTACGGTCTTGGATCACCTTATCAATGAAGGACGCGTAGAATCCTTTTTCTGAGCAAAGAACAAATAATGTGATGAGATGGGGACCGGTTCATATTAAAGAGTACAGCTAGCTACTAGATTGTGTTTAAGCGTACGGCCTTGTTCTATGATTACTGTACAAACCAATTTCATTAGCACCGGCGATCATTCTAGTGATGTAGTCAATCCAAGGATTTGTTACGAGCACCGGTGAAAATTCCATTGATATTGAAACAAAATGATTTTATAGTATAATTTCTGTTATTTTTTTATTTTTTTTATAGAAAAAAGTATGTATATATGAAAAGTATGTGCGGACTCAAGAACTTAAAAAATATATAAATATATGTGTCATGATAAAATTGGATAAATTGAAGTAAGTAGGCTTGAAATACTAGATTTCTAGACATTCAAGGCGAATCAATTATGATTTCTAACACTTTGACA
>Ga0325400_1004171_pt1 | contig 13321 bp, 6 predicted proteins | sample PopdelMetagenome_2_FD_205662 | JGI IMG/M metagenome (GOLD analysis project Ga0325400, IMG submission 205662) | Populus deltoides microbial communities from Bellville, Georgia, United States - Xylem-PdKOR-R1 | ecosystem: Host-associated > Plants > Phyllosphere > Stem > Wood/Secondary xylem... | reverse complement strand
CGCCCCCTGCGAGAGGGTGGTGGAGTCGGTGCGCATGTAGGTGATGAAGCCGTTCTCGTAGAGCCGCTGGGCGACCGACATCGTCACCGAGGAGCTCATGCCCAGCTTGCGGCTGGCCTCCTGCTGCAGCGTGGTGGTGCGGAACGGCGCGTAGGGCGAGCGGCGGTAGGGCTTGGACTCCACCGATCGCACGTCGTACGTCGTGTCCGCCAGGCCCGCGACCAGCGCCTCGGCGCGCCTGCGGTCGAGGTGGACGACGTCGGCGCCGGCCCTGAGCTGGCCGTCCGAGCCGAAGCTGGAGCCGCCGGCGACCCGGGTGCCGTCGAGGGAGTGGATCCGCGCGGGGAACATCCGCTGGTCGTGCTCCGAGCCGGCGTCGAAGGTGCCGTCGAGGTCCCAGTACGACGCCACCCGGAACGCCATCCGGGCCCGCTCGCGGTCCACGACCAGCCGGGTCGCCACCGACTGGACCCGGCCGGCGGAGAGGCCGGACATGACCTTCTTCCACAGCACGGGGCTGACCTCGTAGCCGTAGAGGCGGTCGAGGATGCGGCGGGTCTCCTGGGCCTCGACGAGGTCCATGGCGATGTCGCGGGGGTTGTCGGCGGCCTCGAGGATCGCCTGCTTGGTGATCTCGTGGAAGACCATCCGCTTGACCGTGACGTCGCGCTTGGGCTTGAGCTCGTCGAGCAGGTGCCAGGCGATCGCCTCGCCCTCGCGGTCCTCGTCGGTGGCCAGGAAGAGCTCGTCCGCGTCTTTGAGCAGACCCTTGAGCTTGCGGATGTGCGCGGTCTTGTCGCGCGGCACCACGTAGTAGGGGGTGAACTCGTTGTCCACGTCGACCGCGAGGCGACCCCACGGCTTGTCCTTGATCTTCGCCGGGGTGTCCGCGGCGTTGTTGGGCAGGTCACGGATGTGCCCGATCGAGGACTCCACGACGTAGTCGCTGCCGAGGTAGCCGCCGATGGTCCGGGCCTTGGCCGGGGACTCGACGATCACCAACTTGTGTGCCACGAGGGCCTCACTTCTCCCTACTCATGCCGGTCGTGCCGCTCGATGCGTGGCCCGCACCCGGTCTCGGGGGGTGCCCGCGCGGTCGTCGGGGGTGACGGTAGCGCGTGGCGCCACCCCCTCCCGGGCCGACGCCCACCGGGGTCGTCCGCCCGGCTGGTCCCTCAAGTCCCGACCGCACCACGCCGAGGAACTCCTGCAGGCCCCCCGACCCGAAGGTGCACCGATGACCTCCCCCCACGCGGTCCCGGACCGTCCGACCCGCTCCCCCGTACGTCGGTCGGTCGCGGTCTCGCTGCTCGTGGGGGTGGTCGTCGGGCTCCTCGGCCTGCCCGGCCCGGCCGCGTCCGCTGCCGGCGCCACCTCGCCCGGCCCCAGCGAGCTCGCCGTCACCGTGACCGGCCCCGGGGGCGCGGCGCTCGACGGGTCGCTCGGGCTCTACCAGTGGGACGAGGACCAGTCGCTGTTCGTCTGGTCCGACGAGATCCCGATGGCCGGCGGCTCGCCGCTCACCGACGCCTTCGCCGTCGACGAGGGCGCCTGGTTCGCCTACTTTGACGACCAGGCCAGCGGGGGCGCGGGCTACTCCGGCGGGGTCCAGGAGCCGCCGGACTCCCCCATCGATCCCGGGGTCGTCACCGTGACCCGCAAGCGCGGCGCCTCGGTCGCGATCACCGTCGAGGCCCCCGGTGGCCTGGTCACCGGCCGCGTCGTGGACCGGGCCGGCAGCGCCGTCGCCGCGACCCTGACCCCGGCCGAGAACCCGGCCGGACGGGTCGGCACTGCCGCCGACGGCCGCTTCTCGGTCGACCTCCCCGTCGGGGCGCACACCCTGCAGGTGCAGCCCGCCGACGACGCCCTGGCCACGCGGGCGGTGCCCGTGACGGTCGCCTCGACCTCCTCGACCGTCGCCCTGGGCGACGTCGTCCTCGCCCCGGTCGGCCGCTGGACCCTGTCGGGCGCGGTCCGCACCGCCGCCGGCCGACCCGCGGCGGGCGCCGAGGTCACCCTGCTCGAGCTCACCGACGCCACCAGCGACACGCAGGAGTGGCGCGAGTCGGCCAGCACCACGACCGACGCCGCGGGGGGCTACACGCTGCCCCAGGTGCTGGGCGGACGGACCTACACCGTCGAGGTCACCGCGGCGGGCCACCGGACGACGTACCTCGGTGGGAGCACCGCGCTCGACGACGCCGACGTCGTGACCCCGACGGCCGACCTCGACCTGCCCACCACCGCCGGGGTCGCCGCGAGCACCCTCTCCGGCCGGGTCACCGGACCCGACGGACCCGCCACGGGGGTCGAGGTGCGGCTGCAGCGCCTCGACGAGACCACCCGCACCTTCCGCACCGTCTCGACCGGCGTCGTCGACGCGACCGGTCGGTACGCCGTCACCGCGGCCGAGCCCGGCACCTACACCGCCTACCTCGACCCCACCGACGCCGCGGCACCGCTGGCCGCGGCCTACCTCGGCGGGGGGACGTCGGCGCCCACCGGAGCGGGGGCTCCCGGCATCCTCACGATCGGAGAGACCGCGACGGACCTCGTGCGCGACCTCACCCTGACCCAGGGACGCGCCGCCACCGGCACCGTCACCGGACCCGACGGCACGCCGCTCGCCGGCGCCGCGGTGACGGCGTACGTCGCCGACCCCGGCTCCGGCAGCGGGGCCCTGATCTGGGACGAGCACGCCGAGGCGGTCAGCCGCGCCGACGGCTCGTACGCCGTCAAGGTGCCCGCCGGCGCCCGGGTCACGGTCGGGTTCGCAGCCCCCGGTCACCTCCCCGTCTTCCTCGGCGGTGGCGCGGCGCTGCCCACCGCCACCGAGGTCACCACCTCCCGGGTCGCCCCGACCGCGACCGACCTGGTCCTCGGCACCACCGCGCTGCAGCGGCGCCCGACCAGCCTCGGACGGGTCGCCGGGCAGCGCCTCGACTTCTGCGACGACCACGCCCTGCCCCTCGGGCCGGGCCTGAGCAGCGGGCCGATCACCCTGCCCGACGCGTTCCCGCTCAAGCTGGACGGCACCCCCGCCCGGCAGCTGTACGTCGGCGCCGACGGCACGCTGACCTTCGGCGCACCCAGCGGCTCGGCCCGCCCGCGGCCGCTGGCCCAGCTCGCGACCCCCACGATCGCCGCCCTGTGGGGCGACGCCGACCCGCGCGTCGGCGGCGAGCCCGCCACCTGGGGCTTCTCCGCGGACGGCACGTCGTTCTGCGCGGTCTGGGCCGACCAGGGCTCGACCGACCCCCGCGACGGCCAGCGCCGCAACACCGCCCAGGTCGTCCTGCGCTACGCCGGCACCGACGCCTCCCGGGTGCCCGGCGACGTCGACGTGACCTGGAACTACGACCGGGTCGAGTGGGACGGTGCCGCCACCGGCCGCCCCGTGCGGGCGGGCATCACCGCCGGGACGGGCTCCGCGTCCACCACCGAGCTGCCCGGGTCGGGCGTCGCCGGGGCGCTGCTCGACGGCGGCACCCAGGCCCTGACGACGCACTCGCTGGCCTCGGGCACGCCGGGGCGGTACGTCGTGGCGGTGCGCAACGCCGGTCGCACCAACAACGCCGGTGACCTGCGCGGCAGCGTGGTCGACGACCTCAGCGGCCGCCCGCTCACCGGCGCGACGGTGCGGGTGTGCCGGGCCGGCGCCGCCACCCCCACCTGCCTGACCCGGACCACCGACGCCACCGGCGCCTGGGTCGCCTCCGACCAGCTCGCGGGCGACGTCGAGCTGACCGTGAGCGCCGCCGACCACCTGCCGGCCTCCGCGACCGCCGCCGTGACCGCGGGCGTGACCACTACCGTGCCGGTGGTGCGCCTGCAGGCGCCCGTGGCCCTGCGGGCCTCCGCGGTCGACCAGTGGGGCACGCCCGTGGTCACGCGCTTCTCCCTCCTCCGGACCGACGGCGGGGCGGCCGGCGTGGACGACGTCACCGGGGACCAGGCTCTGTGGCCGACGCTGCGTCCCGGCGCCTACCGGGTGAGCGGCAGCGCGTCCGGTTGCGGCACCGCCACCTCCGACGTGACCCTCGTGGGTGACCCGGTGACCGTGGTGCTGCGGCTGACCTGCGACCGCTCGCCGTCGCCGCTCACCGCGCCCCGCGTCGACGGGACCGCCCGCGTCGGCGAGCAGGTCACCGCGACCGACGCGGTGTGGCCCAGCGCCCTGACCGGGTCCGGGGTCGTCCTGCTGCGCGACGGGGTCGTGGTCCCCGGGGCCCGGCACACCCTGGGCGTCGACGACGTCGGCGCGGTCTTCACCGCCGTGGCGACGGCGCGATCGGCGTCCGGGTCGAGCCTCACCGCGACGTCCGCCACCGTGGTCGGCGCACGAGGCGCCGCGGCCGAGGCGCTCGCCGCCCCGCAGGTCTCCGGTGCCCCCCGCCTCGGCTCGGTGCTCACCGCGACGACCGGGGGCTGGGCCGCCGGCGGCCTGACCCACACGACCTCCTGGACCCGCGACGGGGAACCGATCGCCGGCGCCGACCAGGCGTCGTACCGGCTGAGCGCCGACGACCTCGGCCACCGGGTCGGCGCCGTCGTGGCCGCGACCCGCCCCGGGTACGACGACGGCAGCGCCAGGAGCGCCGCGGTCACCGTCCTGCGGGCCGCCTCGACCACCGCCGCCCGGCTCCCGGCGACGAAGGTGCGCCGCTGGCGGGCCCCGACGGTGATGGTCACCGTGGCCGCCCCGGGCCTCGCCGGGTCGCACAGCCCGGGAGGCACGTTCACCGTGCGGGACGGGTCGCGCACGATCGCGTCCGGCCCGGTCCGCGCCGGCGCGGTCAAGGTGCGGCTGCCCCGCCTGCGACCCGGTGTCCACCGCCTGACCGTGGTCTACCGCGGTGACGCGCTGGTCGAGGGCTCCCGCTCCCGGACGGTGCTGCTGCGCGTCCTGCGCTGACCCGGTCGGACCCCGACCGCCGGTGGGTCTCAGTCGACCTCGAGCGACATCAGCTGGGTGGCCTGCTGCTGGAGGCGATCCCGGTCGCCGAGGGGGACGATGGCGACGTAGAGGCCGTAGGTCTCCTCGTCCCCCGTGTCCACCACCGCGATCTGGGCGATGTCGCCGGTCACGGACAACTCTGGCTCGTCGACGTCGATCTGCTGGGTGAGGACGAAGGCGTCGGCCCCGTCGATCGTGGTGTCGACGGCGTCCACCTCGCTGCTGCCGGTGATGGTGGAGTAGAAGTCGGAGTTCTCGATGCAGTCGAGCACGGTGCGGGCGGCGGCCTCCGGGCTGCCGAACTCGTTGGCGCGGTTGAGCCCGCCGAGGGCGTACTCGGACACCCACCCGACGTCGCCGGACCGCTCGACCACCGACACCGTCGCGACCGCGCCGTCGGCGAAGGTGAACTGGGCGCCGACGGTGTCGATCAGCCGGTAGCCGTCGACGGTCGGCATGGAGAGCCCGCCGCCCGAGAGCGTCGGCCCCCGGCGCTGGTTGCCGTCGATCGTGGGCTGCCCCCGGTCGCACTGGGCGGGCCGGGCGCCGTCGGTGCCGCCCTCCCCGTCGGTGCCCCCGCTCTCGCCGTCGGTGGGCTCGTCGGTGGGCTCGTCGGTGGGCTCGTCGCTCGGGCTCCCGGTGGTGGCGCCACCCGCCGTGCCGGGGTCGTCGCCCCCGGTCAGGCCGCGCACGACCAGGAACGAGGCGACCGCGATCGCGACCACCGCCACGACGGCGCCCACGACGAGCAGGACCCGCCCGCCGCGGCGAGGAGGCGTGGGCGGGGGCCCGGGAGCCCACGCGGGCTGGGATGGCTGCGGCACTCCCGCCCAGCCCCCGGCGTACCCACCCTGCCCGGGCCACTGGCCCGACGGCGCCCGGGGCGGGGCGGGCGCCGGGGCCCACGTCGGCGGATCGGGTTGCGGGGGCGGTGCCGGGGCAGCCGGCGGACCAGCACCGGCAGGGGGCGGCGCGTGCGGGCTCGGCGAGGTGTCGGGGGCCCAGGCGCCGCCGTCCCACCAGCGATACTCCGGCGCACCCGACGGGTCGGCGTACCACCCTGCTGCTGCGGCCACGGGAGGAGGCTAGCCCCGCGCTCCGGCCGGTGCGGGGACGAGGAACCCCTCCGCCACCAGCTCGCGCAGGGTCGGCAGGTACGTCGCACGGGTCTCGGCGGGGTCGAGGTCGAGGAGCTCGGCGACGGCGTCGAGGATCGCCCCCAGCGGGAGGTCGCCGTCGCAGGCCCCGACCACGGCGGCGACGACGGTGTCGACCGAGCGGGCCCGGCGCAGGCCGGTCTGCTGGCGCAGGACCAAGGTCTCCGGGTCGGGGGCGCCGACCGGGCCCACGGTCTCCTGTCGGACGTCGACCCGGGTGACCAGCGTGGTGCCGGCCTCGACGACCTCGCCGACCGCCGCGCCCCACGCCCCGATGGCCGGGGCGACGGGCTGCTCGACCTCGAACGGCCAGTCGAGCAGCTCGCGCGCGGGCGCCTCCCGGAGGGACGGGCCGGTGGTGCCCGACCGGTCGTGCAGGTTGATCCACCCGAAGCCGATGCCCTCCACGCCCTGGTCGTCGAACCACGAGAGCCAGGTGTCGTAGCGCTCGAGGTAGGTGGGCGTGCCGTGGAGGCCGGCGTCCTTGAGCCACAGCTCGACGTACTCCGCCGGGTCGAGGACCTCGCGCTGCACGACCAGGGCGTCGCAGCCCTCGTCGAGCCAGTCGGTGAGCCGCTCGTCCCAGGGCCGGTCGCGGACGATGGCCCAGTTGGCCAGCACCTGGCACCAGCCGCCGGGCGCGAGGTGACGGGGCGCGGCGCGCACGATGTCCTCGACCACCCGGTCGCCGGGCAGCCCGGAGTCGCGGTAGACCAGGCGCTCCCCGGTGGCGGGCGAGATGACGAACGGCGGGTTGGTGGCGATCAGGTCGTAGCGCTCGCCGCGGACCGGCTCGAAGAAGGAGCCGTCGCGCACCTCGACGACCGGGCCCAGCCCGTTGAGGGCGGCGTTGAAGCGGGCCAGGTCGAGGGCACGGGGGTTGACGTCGGTGGCCACGACCCGCTCCGCGTGGGCCGCCAGGTGCAGCGCCTGGACCCCGCACCCGGTGCCGAGGTCGAGCGCGGTCCCGACGTCCTCGCGCAGGGTCAGCTGGGCCAACGAGGTCGACGCGGCGCTGATGCCGAGGACGTGGTCGCCCTCGACCCGGTGCGGCCGGCCGTCCAGCCCGGGGGTCAGGTCGCTGACCACCCACAGGTCCTCGCTCTCGGTGGCGTAGGGCCGGCAGTCCAGGCGGGCGACCACCTCGCCGACGCTGGCCGCGAGGAGCCCGTCGACGGCCAGCCGGTCGACCAGATCGGGCAGGGCGCGCTCGGCGTCGGCCAGCGGCACCGCCGCCTGGAGCACGAACAGCCGCACGAGGGTCTCCAGCGGCGATCCCCCCGTCGTACGCCGTCGGCCGGGGGCGGTCTCGTTGCGCAGCAGCGCCGTGTGGGCCTGGGGTCCGAGCAGGTCGGCGACCCCGTCGTAGGTGTAGCCGGCGTCGAGCAGGGCGTCGCGGAGCAGGGGGGCGAGGTCGGGTCTCACCGGGCCGAACCTAGTCGGCCCGGCGGGACCCGGTTGCGCGCGTCGTGATGCTGGGGCTCAGGCCGCGCCCTGCTCGACGGGCACGTCGTCGGCCAGGGTCGAGGTACGCCGCTTGGAGACCACGATCGCGGCGGCGATGATCGCCACCGCGACCAGGGCGATGAGGATCCGCACCGCGTCGTTCTGGTCCTCGCCGACGCTGAGCGAGACCACGGCGGTGACGATCAGCAGCGAGACCAGGTTCATCACCTTGATCAGCGGGTTGATCGCCGGGCCGGCGGTGTCCTTGAAGGGGTCGCCGACGGTGTCGCCGATGACGGTCGCCTCGTGGGCCGGTGAGCCCTTGCCGCCGTGGTTGCCGTCCTCGACGATCTTCTTGGCGTTGTCCCAGGCCCCACCGGCGTTGGCCAGGAAGACCGCCATCAGGGTGCCGGTGCCGATCGCACCGGCGAGGAAGCCGGCCAGGGCGGTGACCCCGAGTCCGAAGCCCACCGCGACCGGCGCGAAGACGGCGAGGATGCCCGGGGTGACCAGCTCGCGCAGGGAGTCGCGGGTGACGATGTCGACGACCCGGCCGTACTCCGGACGGCCCGTGCCCTCCATGATCCCGGGGATCTCCCGGAACTGGCGGCGCACCTCGTAGACCACCGCGGCGGCGGCCCGGGCGACGGCGTTGATGGCCAGCCCGGAGAACAGGAACACCACGGCCGCACCGAGGAGCACCCCGACCAGGACCGAGGGGTCGAAGACGAAGAAGCGGAACAGCTCCCGACCCGTGTCCTCCGGAGACGCGTTGGAGTCGTCGAGCGCCTCGATGGCCGAGGAGGCGTAGGAGCCGAACAACGCGGTCGCGGCCAGCACCGCGGTGGCGATCGCGATGCCCTTGGTGATGGCCTTGGTCGTGTTGCCGACGGCGTCGAGGTCGGTGAGGATCTGGGCCCCCTCGTCGCTGACCTCGCCCGACATCTCGGCCACGCCCTGGGCGTTGTCGGAGACCGGACCGAAGGTGTCCATGGCCACGATGACGCCGACGGTGGTGAGCAGGCCGCAGCCGGCCAGCGCCACCGCGAAGAGCGAGACGATCAGCGACGCGCCACCAAGCAGGAACGCACCGAACACCGCGGCCCCGATGACCAGGGTGGTGTAGACGGCGGACTCGAACCCGACCGAGAGGCCGGAGAGGATCACGGTCGCCGCGCCGGTCAGCGAGGTCTTGCCCACGTCCTTGACGGGGCGGAACTCGGTGCCGGTGTAGTAGCCGGTGAGGGCGAGGATGCCGGCGGCCATGACGATGCCGATGACCACCGCGATCGCCGCGATGAGGGCCGGGCTGCCCTCGGCCGCTCCGGAGACCGCACCGAGAGCGGTCGACGCGCCGTCGAGGTCCTCGAAGCTGGTGGGCAGGTAGAGAAAGGACAGCACCACGCTGGCGACCGCGGCGATGGCCGCCGAGAGGTAGAACGACTTGTTGATGGTCGTCAGGCCGTTCTCGGTGGCCTTGGGCCGGGTGAGGTAGACCCCGGCCACCGCGGTGAGGGCGCCGATCGCGGGGATGAGCAGCGGGTAGACCAGGCCCTTCTCGCCGAAGGCCTGGGACCCGAGGATCAGGGCGGCGACCAGCGTGACGGCGTAGGACTCGAAGAGGTCGGCGGCCATGCCGGCACAGTCCCCCACGTTGTCGCCCACGTTGTCAGCGATGGTGGCGGCGTTGCGGGGGTCGTCCTCGGGGATGTTGTTCTCGACCTTGCCGACGAGGTCGGCACCCACGTCGGCGGCCTTGGTGAAGATGCCGCCGCCGACCCGCATGAACATGGCCAGCAGCGCGGCCCCGAAGCCGAAGCCCTCGAGCACGTCGGGCGCCTCGTCGCGGAAGATCAGCACCACGACGCTGGCACCCAGGAGGCCGAGCCCGACGGTGAGCATGCCCACCATCGCGCCGGTGCGCAGGCCGATCGTCATGGCCGGCTCCCGGCCCACCGTGTTGGCCGCGGCGGCGACGCGGACGTTGGCCCGCACCGCCAAGGACATGCCGAGGTAGCCCACCGCGGCGGAGAACCCGGCCCCGAACAGGAAGAAGATGGAGCGCCCGATGCGGACCCCGAGGTCGTCGGCCGGCAGGGCCAGCAGGACGAAGAACGCGACGGCGGCGAAGATCGCCAGGGTGCGGAACTGGCGCTGCAGGTAGGCGTCGGCGCCCTCCTGCACCGCCTGGGCGATGACCTTCATGTTGGCGGTGCCGTCGGGCGCGGCCATCACCTCGGTGCGGAACACCGTGGCGAGGCCGAGGGCGCCGAGCGCGATGACCGCGACGATGCCGACCAGCACGTAGCTGCCGCCGGAGAAGTCGACCGCGAGCGGGACGAGGGGCACGGGGCCTCCTGCGTGAGAGGGCCGGGACGGGGACCGGGTGTGATCCACGCCATGGGGACGCGCCGGAGTTTACGCACGGGCACGGGGCGTGAGGGGTCGGGGTGTGACCCGGCTCACGTCGGCGTGTCGGGTCCCAGGGCCTGACGGTCTGACCTGGGAAGGGATCAGGCGAGGGCGGCGTCGGCGCTCTCGTGGATCTCGAACACCTTGGCCAGGCCGGTGATCCGGAAGATCTTCAGCAGCCGGTCCTGGTTGCACACCAGCGACAGGGACCCGTCGTGGGCGCGCACCTTCTTCAGCCCCCCGACGAGGACGCCGAGCCCGGTGGAGTCGAGGAACTCCACCCGCTCCATGTCCACCACGAGGTGGTAGGAGCCGGCCGCGACGAGCTCAGTGATCTTGTCGCGCAGCCGAGGGGCGGTGTAGACGTCGATCTCGCCGCCGACCGACACGACGGTGCGACCGTCGTGGTCTCGGGTCTCAAGCGTCAGGTCCACGTACGTACTCCCGGAAGCGGCGGTGGTGCGTCCCAGGCCCCGTGGGTCCGTCCCACGCGGCCGGGGGCCATCAAACCACGGCCCCGGCCCGTGCCGCAGGGGAAGGAGCGGGATCTGAAGAGGGCACTCAGCCCGCCGAGGACCCGGCGGCTCGTCGGCAGCGGAGTGTCGGTCGGCCCTGCGATGCTCGGACGCGTGCCTGCTCGCCACCGTCGTGACGTCGCCGCGGTCCTGCGCCGGCTCGGGGATGCCCCGGGCCGCGAGGGCCGGCTGACCCACGCCTCGACGCTGCCGCCCCGCGAGCCGACGTACGCCGACTGGCCGACCTGGGCCGACCCCGACCTCGTCGCGGCCCTGCGCGACCGCGGGGTGGAGCGACCCTGGCGGCACCAGGTGATCGCCGCGGAGGCGGCCCACGCCGGGGAGCACGTGGTCGTCTCGACCGGCACGGCGTCGGGCAAGTCGCTGGCCTACCAGCTGCCGGCGCTCAGCGACGCAGTCCTGGGCCGCTCACCACGGGGGCGCCGGGGCGCGACCACGCTCTACCTCGCCCCGACCAAGGCGCTGGCCCACGACCAGCTCGAGGCGGTGCGCGGGCTGGGCACCGCCGCGCGGGTCGCCACCTGCGACGGGGACAGCAGCCGCGAGGAGAAGGACTGGGCGCGGGCGTTCGCCGACTACGTGCTGACCAACCCCGACATGCTGCACCGCTCCATCCTCCCCGGCCACGACCGGTGGGCGTCGTTCCTGGGATCGTTGCGCTACGTCGTGGTCGACGAGTGCCACCACTACCGGGGCGTCTTCGGCGCCCACGTCGCCCACGTCCTGAGGCGGCTGCGGCGGCTGTGCGCGGCGTACGGCGCCGCCCCGACCTTCGTGCTCGCCTCGGCGACCACGGCCGAGCCCGCGACGACCGGGACCCGGCTGACCGGGCTCCCGGTGCGGGCGGTCACCGAGGACTCCTCCCCGCGCGGGCGGGTGACGCTGGCGCTGTGGGAGCCGCCGCTGACCGAGCTCACCGGGGAGGCAGGCGCACCGGTACGACGAGCGGCCACCACCGAGACCGCCGACCTGCTCGCCGACCTGGTCGCCGAGGACCTGCACACCCTCGCCTTCGTGCGGTCCCGCCGCGGGGTGGAGCAGGTGGCGCTGGGGGCGGCCGGGCTGCTGGCCGAGGTCGACCCCGACCTGGCCCACCGGGTCGCGGCCTACCGCGGCGGCTACCTGCCCGAGGAGCGACGCGAGCTCGAGCGGTCGCTGCGCGCCGGGGAGCTGGTCGGGCTGGCCGCCACCAACGCCCTCGAGCTCGGCATCGACGTCAGCGGGCTCGATGCGGTGCTGATGGCCGGATTCCCCGGCACCCGGGCGGCGCTGTGGCAGCAGGTGGGCCGCGCGGGGCGGCAGGGACAGGACGCCCTGGGGCTGCTGGTCGCCCGCGACGACCCCCTCGACACCTATCTCGTCCACCACCCCGCTGCGCTGCTCGGTGCGCCGGTCGAGGCGCAGGTCTTCGACCCCGGCAACCCGCACGTGCTGGCCCCGCACCTGTGTGCGGCGGCGGCCGAGCGGCCCTTGGAGCCGGGCGAGCTGGACCTCTTCGGACCGACCGCCGAGCCGGTCGTGGCCGAGCTGGAGTCGCTGGGGCTGCTGCGCCGGCGGGCCCGCGGCTGGTTCTGGACCGACCGACGACGTGCGGCGGACCTCACCGACATCCGGTCGGCGGGCGGCCCACCGGTGGCGCTCGTCGAGGCCGGCACCGGCCGGGTCGTCGGCACGGTCGACGCCGCCCGCGCCCACGGCACCGCCCACGACGGAGCGGTCTACCTGCACCGCGGCGAGACCTGGCTGGTGGAGTCGCTCGACCTGGCCGAGCACGTGGCGACCATCGCCCGCGCCGAGCCCCGCTACTCCACCTCGGCCCGTGAGGTCACCGAGATCGCGATCCGGGCCGAGCGGGAGCACCGCACCTGGGGCGGGTGCCGGGTGAGCCTCGGCGACGTCGAGGTCACCTCTCAGGTCGTCTCCTACCTGAAGCGACGCGTGCCGGGTGGCGAGGTGCTGGGCGAGGAGCCCCTCGACCTGCCGGCCCGGGTCCTGCCCACGACGGCGGTGTGGTGGACGGTCCCCGCCGCCCAGCTCGACGGCCTGGCGGCGGCGGGGGTGGACCCGGGCGACCTGCCGGGGGCCGCGCACGCGGCCGAGCACTGCTCCATCGGTCTGCTGCCGCTGGTCGCGACCTGCGACCGGTGGGACATCGGTGGCGTCTCCACCGCGCTGCACCCCGACACCGGCGAGCTGACCGTCTTCGTCCACGACGGGCACCCCGGGGGGGCCGGCTTCGCCGAGCGGGGCTACCGGGCCGCCCGCACCTGGCTCACCGCGACCTGGGAGACGATCACCGCCTGCGGCTGCGAGGACGGCTGCCCGTCCTGCGTCCAGTCGCCGAAGTGCGGCAACCAGAACAACCCGCTCGACAAGCCCGGCGCCGCCGCACTGCTGCGGCTGCTGCTCGACCAGGCCGACGACCTCCCCGAGTCCGAGACCGGCGCGCTCGGTCCCGCACCCGCGGCCCCACGGCCTCCGGACGCCTGCAGGTCGGGTCCGGCCGCGGCCCACCGGCCGGCCTCCTGACCTCCTGACCGATCCGAGACCTGGCCCGGGCCTGGGGTCGGTCTGCTGCGCGGGTGCCTGAGCGACCCTCGTCCAGAAGCCGCCGTGGCCACCACCGTGGGGCCCGGGGGTCAGCTGGACGCGGGCGGGGTACCGCCGTCGGTGGGCGGGGTGCCGCCGCCGCCCATGCCGCCCATGCCGGTGGCGGCCTGTTGCGTGACGCTGCCGGCGTAGTCGTTGGTCGGGTCGCGGTAGATGGTGTGGACGTGGCCCCACCCGGAGGTGGAGACGCCCTCGACATC
>Ga0325400_1004170_pt1 | contig 13322 bp, 13 predicted proteins | sample PopdelMetagenome_2_FD_205662 | JGI IMG/M metagenome (GOLD analysis project Ga0325400, IMG submission 205662) | Populus deltoides microbial communities from Bellville, Georgia, United States - Xylem-PdKOR-R1 | ecosystem: Host-associated > Plants > Phyllosphere > Stem > Wood/Secondary xylem... | reverse complement strand
GTTCAAAAATATAGGTTCATATACTTCATAAGCACGTGTCCTTGCTAATTTTATTCAATTTCTTAACTTTCTAGATTAGATTCTTGTGCCAACCCAATCATTATTTATAATTCTATTTTTTTTTTTTTTACCTGCAAGTCCTGGGAGACATGCAGTCCCTCCTGACAAAACTATAGTCTTGAACCAAGAATCATCTTCAGTTAATTCCGCAGCATGACAGTGGTCCATGCAAAGAGCTACTGCCTGCTGCAAACCCATTGCACACCTGTACCATGTGCAAATGAAAACATTTCAGCCTACCGTCATGGTTTTATTATTTTGGTGGTGTAAGGTATAAAAAATATTTTGGTTGCTGGATTGTGAAATAATGTGAACGTGAAAATATGGACATGGTGCAGGCTAAAGGCATCAATTTAAATGAAAACATGCAGTGCTGGATTTAAAATATACACATTAGGGTTTGAAAAACAGTGAAGTTTATCCAAGAACAACATCAATATGAGATTTATTCCAAGCAAACAAGTTTTGTGGTCAAAGACAGCTTATCCAAGAACAACATCAGTATGAGAAAGCTTCAAAAAAGAGTCCAATGAAAGTAGTGGATTGTGGGAAGATATGCACTTACACTCCAGCAATACATGGCTGGAATAGGACCTCCCCTGTTTTAAAGCGCTCCTTTGAAAGAGTGAACCATCCTTCTCCAGGTACTTCAAATGATGCTTGAGTGTCTTTATACAGCTCAGCTTCATAATCAGCAGCTACATAACATAGATTCTGTATTTCCATGGTTCCAACAGATCATGAGAAGAAAAAGGTTCACCATTGAAATAACAATACAAAGTTATCAATACAGCTAATTAGAACTTAGTTATGAAGGGTGGGAAAACTAGTCGGCCTTGAATTTGACCAAGTTCAGTAGGAGATAAAGCCACATTATGCAGCATGACAAGAAACACTGAAACAGTATACCTCTTTCAATGTGTGAACTGTGTGGAGTGATTCAAAATTAAGATTATTCTGCTGCATCTGTTCTCTAAGGAATCCTGTTAATTTTAATGCTCCCACACCCATGACTTCCACACCCACGGTGCGCATTACTTTACCATGTAAAACTGTAAAATGCAAAAGTCAGTATGCCAAAATCCTAAATCCCTATGATTTTGCAGCATACCAGTTAGAAACAAGATTATTATAGAATGTAGAAACTTATAGAAAGTGAGTGAAGGGTGCAAGAGCCCAGAATACCAAGCATATTACAGATTGCACGAGACAGGTTGAAACATGTGCAATTGATTAACAAATTTGGAAAAAAAATCAGAAAGAATATAAATGACACATCATCAATAACCACAGAGGTCTACAAATCCTCTAATCATAAATGCGAGCACAAGAAGGACAGCATGGTTAGCATTAAGAATGAACCAAAGTCTATTTCTAGTTCAATTTATGCAACATATGCCTCATATCAAGTTCCAAACAATGAGGGCATTTTGACAGAACAGAAAATAATCACTTACTTGGAACAACAGATGTGACTTGAAAACCAATATTAACAACAATTCCTGAAGTTCGTTGTGCTGCATACAGTGCTAAAGTTGCCTGTGTTTATCAACAAACATATCACATTAATGTTAAAAGATAGGCAGAACAATGCCAGAACCTTTACATTCTCTCACTGTAACTAGGAAATGTTAACAATCACCAACAAAACATGTAACAGAATAAGTTTTCCCACATTTCAAGATGGCATGAAATTGCATTTCATACAGCTACATAGCAGAAACTTCCTATTTGTAGAAATCTTTTCCATGCGATGATAATTAGTCTCTGGCATCCTTGATAAGTCCCATTTACTTTAACATATATATCAATTTGACCGGTTGAAAACATTGAGAAACTAGAGGAATTAGTTGACAAATAAAGCCAAACACACCTGATTAATGGCACAAACAGCTGGAACGTTCATGTCGAAAAGAGCTGTGTAGATAGCGTCTTTTAGTTGCCTTCTTGATGCTCTAGCAGATTCAGTATCTGCAATCATAAAGATTAGAGCAAGTTTAGAGAAATAGGTTATATAAGACCACCCAATCTAAGTTGTTGACATCGTGAATCAACTATATAGTTTAAATTTGGAAGCATCTGGTCAGACATCATTAGAATTATTTCACCCTAGGTAGATAATTGAATAATGTCATCAATTTCAAAAGATCTAAAATACAATGAAAAAAAATTGTGCAAGTGAAATCCTCAAAGTAATTTAGTTGAAGTGATAGCTAACCATCATAATGGCAAAGTGGAAGGGAGACGACAATGGGATGTGCAGATGCTTTTACCTGCATCCTGTAAAGACTGAAGAGATATTTTCAGCACTATCAAGTTCTAGAGGCCATAAAGAATGGAAAAAAGCCTATAAGGGGCAACAAAGCAAAAATAGGTTCATATATTGAGGATTAAAACCAGCATGCCACAAGTTTAAAATGTAATTAATGCTATCGGTTATCCAATGGAACTTGTATAAATCCTCCCAAAGGTGTTTCTTCAGAAAACAAGTTTTTCTACATGCAACGCAAGTTCACACACACACACACACACTGAGATAAAAATGAAAAGGGGACATTTGAAAAGTGGAATTGGCTAACAAATTTCAACAGAGAGAGGACAGACCTGCTATAAATAGTAGCAAAAAAATGTTGAAGCCTGGAGTACATTGGAGATTCAATGTTGCCAAATTCCTGCTCGCCAGGTAATTTCATTACATATTGTCGAAAATTAAGAAAAATCCACATTGGTAATTATGAGAAATGCAGAAGATTTTCCTTCTGGAAAAGTTTCTTCCAAAGAATGGCTAGTTACAAGAAAAAGCTCACCAAAAAAGTAGCTGACCGTCCAGTCGGACAAGCATTTTTGCTCCAGCCATATTTGCAGTGGCCTGAACCACCTTTATGAAGAAGATTATAGAATAAAAAAAATGCGTAAAATCTTTTAAAAATATCGGTTTAAATAGAATGATTAATCAAGATGGTTAAGCAATGGAATTAGTCCTTTTTACATATATAATGCTTACCATCAACAATAACAGCACCAGGGACTTGCACCCTTTGCCCATATATACGCATGAATGACAGCTCTGTTATGGGACTAGAGAATGTCCTGTAATAAAATCACAAATTAATTTCGCATATTTTAAAAGAAATAAAAAAAAAAAAACCCTTCAAATTTCCAATTCCAATACAAGTCTCACATTTTCCACTAATCTCTCTCCAAAACAAATCCCAGTTCTATTCCCTCACAGTCAAAATCACTCAATCATCCACTACTAAGCAATCGATAATTGAAAAAATTTCACTTTTACTATAGTTTAACGGTCTCAGAAAAACAATGATTATATATTTCACAAAAAAAAAAAAAAGAAGCTTGAAATGAAAATTGAGAAACTCACTGGATAGGATACCCGGATCGGAGATGAGTCTCAACAAAAAATACAGAATCCCAGGTATCATGATAATTTTGAAGAAAATAAATCCACAGGCGATTATCAGATACAAGTGGTCTCCATGACTTGCATACTACACTCAATCTTGCCGCATCTTTTGGCCCCACCAATCTCACTATTTGCAACACCACATCAATCGGTAGCCGATCAAAACCTCCCAAAGATGATGATGATTCTGTGTAACTCAGTGGCGTCGTCACCGAGTCAATGCTCGAACTCGAGAAAGAAGTCGCCCTATTCGACACCGATTCCCACACTTTCTTTAATAGCATCGCCATAGAAGAAATGGGTCTTCGCTGTTTCAATTCATGGTGGTGAGATTCAATGAGTTTTGCGGGAAAGTTCTGAGCTTCTGGTGTTTTTTTGCGCGTTTTGTAGGGAAACAGGCATGAAGGAAGAGAGAAGGAGGTGAATTTGGAGGAGGAGTCGAGGTGGTTGTGTGCAAGTGGAAGGACTCGTTAACACTGACGTGGATGGATATGATATCGACACGTGGATGAAAAGCTGCCAGATATGAGTGGCGAGTGAGTAACCCGGATTTGCAAAATCCATGAGTGAAATCCATTTATTTAATGTTTGAGATTCTCATTCAATGCATGAGATTTTCCCTTACAGAATACATCGAATCTCTTACATGAATGGTTGATTTGATGATTTCCAGGACAAAGAGATTCATGAACACTGTTCTTAACTTGGAGTCATGATTTAAGAATCATGACATTAACTATGAACTAGTTTTGAACTGAAAGAGATGGAGCGTTGCCTGATACACTTGGAAAGCATCATCACCGGGCTTCACTTTTTACACCTGGAAAGCATAATGTATCATCACCAGCTTTGTTTTCGGGTTTTAAAATTGTTTTTTAAAAAATTTCATATTTTTTATTTTTTATTAAAAATTAATATTTTTTTTAAATATTTTCATATTATTTTAATGTATTAATATTAAAAATAATTTTTTAAAAATATTATGTTAATATATTTATGAATACAAAATATTTTAAAAAATAACCGTAACTACACTCTCAAACATCATCTAAATTTATAATTGAAATTCTTTAAATCCAAGTGAAGAACTCGCCTTAGATGACATCAATGTGCATCTTAACCATTTATTATTATTATTTTTCAATCCAATCCCTTTTTTTTTTTTACCATTTCCTTCTTATTTTTTATTTATTTGTAGTTTCATATTCTCGTCTTTTTAAGAATTATTCAAGTTGTTTTTGAACTACTCAAGTCACTCATGTCACAACAATTCTCACATTTGGACTAGTCAAGGAATTGGACCAAGAGGTTTTTTCCTATTAATTTTGTTCTAGGATTTCTTTTTATTGATTGGACATGTTGTTTTTAGATTGACCAAGTTAATTGAGACACATTAAAGCAACTCCTATATAATTTTTATATATATATAATCAAAATTAATGGATCCTTGGCAGATCATTTTTATATGAACTTGGTGCAATTTATATCTAGCTACAAACAAAAAAGAGAAAATTCAAGGATCCGACAATTCAAAAATATTAGTCAAATTAATTTTAAAGAATATAACTCAATTGTTTAGATGATAGATTTACTTTCTAGAGGTTATTAATTCGAGTCCTACAAATCTCAGCGTTACTGAAAGTTTATATTGTCGTTAACTTCAGAGTCATGTGATTAGTCAAGGTACACATAAGCTGACCCAGATATTTATATTAATAATAAAAATATATTAGTCAGTAATAATTTTCCAAACTTTGTTGATTTCAATGTTAAATTTTATTTATTCATTGTATTTTTCTATTTTTTTTTATATCAGGTTATTTACATCCATTGTGCTATAAAAGGTTTTTCCATAGCAATAACTCGAGAGCATATATAAATTATTCATTCATTATATATAGAATAATATTCTTGAGTCAATTTATGCTTCAATTAAAATTATCTTTTTATGATAATCTTAGAGACATGTAAAAATATATCTTTACATTGCCATGGTAGATTTAGATGAATGAATTGTTTATTTATGATTTTATAAATTAATTAATTAATTAATTCTTGTCTGCACAAATAAAATAAATAAACAATTAAACCATAATTTAGTAGTAATTAAGGGTAACAAACAATTAATAATCCATCCACCTAAATTATTATTATTATTATTATTTAGTCTCTGATATTCCTCCTCTCTCTAGCTCGGCAAAAGGAGCTTCCTTTCTCCAATCCCCAAATTTGCAACTCTCACACGCAGGTGCAATTTCTCATTTCCATGCCCTATTTCTCTTCCCCGATCTCAATGCTCCTCAATTTTGCTACTGTTAACTTCCAAGACTCTATCACAATTCCTTCTTCTTCATCTTCTTCGGTTTTTTGGTTATAAAGTTTCTCACTTTAGGGTTTCTATCGATTCTCCTGGTCTAGGTTTGTGATCCTTTTTTGTATTTGTAATCGTAATTAAGCTGGGGTTTGATTTTTTCTCGTAATCTTACTGAAATTTGTTGAAAGTTTGGGACTTTGAAATTCATTTTGTGTTTTGGTGAATTGGGGTTTCGATTTTCAGGTACCAGGATTGTTTAGTAATGTTCTTTTGTTTATGAATTGAGAAATTATGAGCTAATTTTGGATTTTTACCAAGTAATTGAAAATATAAATGGGGAACCTGGAAATTTTTTTGTAGGATTTAATTGCTTTTTAATCAATTTCAGTTTAATGCATTTTAGAGAGATATGATGGAATGCTGTAATTCCTAACTTATCGAATGCTTAGATTAATAGTTAACCTAAATGAATAGGTTGATTTCTTTGTTCTTTTTTGTGCCACCCTGTAATTACTGGTTCCTGGATGTTAATATTTTTTTTTTGTCGTGAATTAGTTTGCTATATTTGGTCAGTGTCTGTCGTAGCGCAATTGTTATTGGTTATTTAACATTTAATTCCACCTCAAGTACCTATTGTGTTCCAACAAGCAGTGAAAACTAGCTTGTTCATTGAATAAATGATTGTTATTGTTTGTTTCTTCAGTGTATCATCATGGGATATGAGGAGATATATCTGAATGTTCTGTTTTAGTAGTTTTTTGCTGCAAATTTGCTGTACATCTTATACGTGTGAAATTATGTGCTCTTTACATGTGGACATTTGTATAATCCTTTCTTTCTTATAGACAACAAATCTACAGCTTTACTATTTTTCAAGCATTTTAATTTTTTTAAATTCTGCAATTAGTCTTTGTGTTAATTTTGCTTTGTGGTTATGTTAGTTCCTGTTGATGCGTGACTGATTGGCTTGAGTTGATATTGTTGGGTAGGTGTGGAATCGTTAGTAAAATATGTCCCATTACCAAGGGGATGATGCTGAATACATGGCAGATGAATATGAAATGGAAGATGTTGATGATGACATGGACGAAGAATTTCGTGCTAGGGAGATGGGCTCAGACTCTGATGTTGATGAATATGACTACCCGGTTTGTGATCTCTACTACATTATTCTTACAGGCAATCCTAGACAATTATTGCCACTGTTACCTTGGTGGTTTAGAGAAGTAGCATTTTTGTGTTGTTCTGCTGCAGAATAACAAAGTAGCTGACATGTCTGCTGCCGACGCTAGAAATGGAAAAGACATCCAGGGAATTCCTTGGGAAAGGCTTAGTGTTACTAGAGAGAAATACAGGCAAACAAGGCTAGAACAATACAAGAACTATGAGAACATACCCCATTCTGGGGAAGTTTCAAGAAAGGTGATTTCTGATTTCATCTCTTTTCTAAGTGCTCCGTGTCAGCAAGATTACTTCAACAGTTTCATACTCTCTTTTGTTGCATGCAGGATTGCAAAATTACTAAAAAGGGGGGCTTGTATTATGAGTTTAGACGAAATTCTAGATCTGTCAAATCAACCATTCTTCATTTTCAGGTTAGTGAGAAGCCAGTTTTTTCTACAGCGAAAATTGTGACAAATCATGGAGTCAGCATCTAGTAGATTTTAGATTTATGATTGAGTGAAGATAAGCATGAAGTAATTGTGATTTTTGAGTGACTGACATACATTTATCTGTGATTTTTGGTGATGCAGTTGAGGAACTTGGTTTGGGCCACAACAAAGCATGATGTCTACCTCATGTCACATTTCTCTGTCACTCATTGGTCCTCCTTAACTTGCAGCAAGTCTGATGTTCTTGATGTTTCTGGACATGTGGCACCAACTGAGGTCAGTTGTTGTAACACTTTCTTTAGCTGTGTTGCAGATTGATATTTAGATTTGATTTCTTCCATGAAATTGATCAATTTATTCTGTCTTCTAGAAACATCCTGGAAGTCTGTTGGAAGGATTCACGCAGACTCAAGTTAGTACTCTAGCAGTAAAAGGTAATTTGCTAGTTGCTGGAGGGTTCCAGGGAGAACTTATTTGCAAGGTAAGTTCAGAATCTTTCTTTTGCAAGTCTTTTTCTTGAAACAGGTAAGAGACCATTGTTAGTAGATAAATGCCACTTGTATGAGGTGATGGTACCTTATCTGCTTGAATTGTCACTTGGAAGTTTAAAGTTTTTCATTAAGATTTTTGGAAACTATAATCATGTCACCTCTCAGATTTGATTTTAATGATTTCTCTGGTAGTAACAAACAAAGGCTAACAATCAAGCTTTTTTTTCTGGAATGCAGCATCTAGATCGGCCTGGAGTAAGCTTTTGTTCCAGAACAACTTATGATGATAATGCCATCACCAATGCTGTTGAGATTTATGACAGTCCAAGGTATTTATTTTCCATTGTACTGATGGTGGCCTATAACGTTTCAATGTAGAAATAACCTACCTTTGTTGTTTAAATTGCCAGTGGTGCAGTTCACTTCACTGCTTCAAACAATGACTGTGGAGTAAGAGACTTTGATATGGAGAAATATCAGCTCTCAAAGCATTTCTGTTTTCCTTGGCCCGTGAATGTGAGTAAATAATACCCAGTTTGGTTATTGGCTATGTTATTTCTTGTATTTGTAACGCATGCTCTACAATTTGTGATACTTGGAACTCTTGCGCTGATTACTCTAACAATGCCACTCATAGTTTCTCCTATATCACCACATGCAGGTGGGTATTATGGAATTAGTGGCCTTCCAGATAGAAGTTTGGATTCCTCTTATAGATAGAGGAGATCAAATCTTAGTAATAAATCTAAATTTTGTTTTCCACAAATACAAATCATTACTGCACCTAAAATGTCAGGTCTTCTTCTTAGATTAACTGGTTCTGAGCCTTGTATTTATACAAATTGCTCTTGGATCGTCCATTGGGATTTAATTTATTGTTGCATCTTTCTGCAAGGGTTGCACCATATGAAGTAATTCAGTGCTGTATCTTTAGCCTCCTCACCGAGTGGTTGTTAGGCACTGGGTGAGGAATGACACATCAAGCATTCAGGGAATCAGCTACTTATGATGTTAATTTGATGGCATGCTGACAATTTGTTGTATAAAGAATATTATTTCCTTGTCTCTGCAATGTTGAGTCCATTTTGCTTGATTGTATAAATGTTGTTTTCTTGAGTTATGTTTTTGCCAGGGGAGGCATGATGATGTAGTTGTTGTGTTTCAAGATAGAAGGGGTGGCTGAGGCCAGATTGCTTTAACAACTGGAACATGCATAGAAACATTTGATGGTGATATCATGTTTTTTGTGTCATGTATGCAGCATACTTCCCTTAGTCCTGATGGAAAACTTCTAACAATTGTCGGGGACAACCCAGCTGGTATGTTGGTGGACTCCAGCACTGGAAAGGTACTTGTCTTTCCTCGCCATCAACTTTTCAAATATGAATTCTGCATAGTATACGTGGTAATCTGAATTTTGAATGCTTACAGACAGTGGCATCCTTGTCTGGGCATTGGGATTTCTCTTTTGCATCAGCGTGGCATCCTGATGGGGTCACCTTTGCTACTGGGAACCAGGACAAAACATGCCGCATTTGGGATGCTCGAAACCTGTCCGAGTCAGTAGCTGTTTTGAAGGGAAATCTTGGTGCAATTCGAGCAATTCGTTTCACATCTGATGGCCAATACATGGCAATGGCTGAGCCTGCAGATTTTGTTCATGTTTATGATGCAAAAAATGGGTATGAAAAGGAGCAGGAGATTGATTTCTTTGGTGAGATATCTGGTGTGTCATTCAGTCCTGACACAGAGGCTCTTTACATTGGAGTGTGGGATCGCACATATGGTAGCCTCCTTGAGTATGGCCGTTGCCGGAACTATTCATACCTCGACTCCTTTGTTTGAGTTGACTGCATATATGTGTGTTGGTATGGTTTTTTTTTTTCCTTGATGCAATTGAGGAACACAATAAAATCATACAATGTAGAATAAGGTTTAGGTGTATATGTATTTCTGTTGTGGAATTTTAGGTTCTCGTGGTTCTATTAGTCTTGGTGCCACTGTTGTTGGGTTATTATAAGATGTGTAGAAAGGAGGGTATGTACAGGAGGCTAGAAAGTAACATTCAATGCGAACAAGAAAATGAAATCAAATTTCTGCTTCATCAGGTGGAGGACATTTTGTAACTTTTTTCCACTTTCCAATGTCTTAGTTGCTTTATTTCTTGTGATTTCTCGTCTTTCTGATTGGTTTCCTGCTCCACCATTTTGCAATTTGCAAGGTGAAAAGGAGATTAATGATCGTAACGAATCTTTTTTTCCCCTAATTATTTGAGATTCACTAGTGAACTTGCTTTCTGATATGGGCTATGCAATTCTTGACGAAACGTAGAAAGTTATCAACAACAAGGCGACATCCCTTGCACAGGTACCGTTCAGGTCCTCTCATTCTGGTATCGAATCTAGGACGTTGATGGCACCTTTTCCTACAAACGTCCAATTAATCATCGTCCTGATCATATGATCAGGACTGCTACTTTTACCTTTCACCAGTTTCATTGTTATTTTTATGTTCCTTTTCTTCTAGGCTAAAGGCACCGATAGAGTGTCTAATTCTCCTTTACACTTGATCTCTTACTGGTTTTGGACCAACCCTTTATAAGTAACCAAAGGGAATTTGGTAGTAGCATCCTGCAGCAGATCCTTTAATCTGATAATTCTCTATAAACATGTTTATTAATTTACTTTCATCCTGTAGCAATTTGCAATGTATGATCTCCACATGATTTTCCATTAGGGAACTGTTTCTTGTAAACTCGGCATAAGTTTTGTTCAAGATGATCAACAAATTAAGAACAATACCAAAGTTTGATGATGGGATTAGAGCAGCAGTGACTTGTGATTTGGGGAGAACGTGAGTGTCTATTTATTTATATTTGATTAAGCAGAAAAGGCCACCCGACTAGGTTTTGTTTTTGGCTTCTTGATTAGTGACTGTTTGTCTGACCAGAAATTAAAAAAAGAAAATCAAATAGAAATGTAAAAGAAGAAGAAGAAGAAGCTTTGTTTATTTTATAAATAATAAACATAGTTTATCTCCAATATTAATTTTGGGATATTCCAAGTTTAGGGCAAACATTCAATTTTTTTTACAACTTGTCCTTGGAGGCTAGACAATTATGAAAGTGGTGTGAAAAATTCCAGGGACACCATTCGCATTCAGGGCCAAAAATCTCTAATCCACAAAGAACCAATGAAGCAAGGCCAGCTCACCAACCAAAATCTTCCTGCTATCATTTCCATCCTCACAACATAATCTCCCTTGGCTACTCTATATCTATACCACCACTAGTGGAATATATGATCTTTATCCACCATTGCACAATCTCAACATCTCCAGATTTCTCATAATCCAAGCCTCTCTTCAACTCACAAGGCAGGCGCACTTCCACCGATGGCAACCTCTAGCTTGCTCTTCACTCCCACTATCCAAAAGAACCACCACAACCTCACCCCATCCAACCTCTCATTCCAAGGCCTTAGACCCCTCACCAGGGCCAAAACCACCTCCCTCTCCAAGATCAGCACCGCTGCACCAAAAAGGAGCTTAGCTGTGAAAGCAGAGCTTAACCCATCACTGGTCATAAGCTTGAGCACAGGGGTATCACTCTTTTTGGGAAGGTTTGTGTTCTTTAACTTCCAAAGGGAGAACGTGGCAAAACAAGTGCCTGAGCAGAATGGTTTGACTCACTTTGAGGCAGGAGATAAGCGTGCCAAGGAATATGTAAGCCTCCTGAAATCAAATGATCCAGTTGGTTTCAACATTGTTGATGTTCTTGCTTGGGGATCCATTGGCCATATTGTTGCCTACTACATCTTAGCCACAGCCAGCAATGGCTATGACTGGGACCCCAGCTTCCCATGTTGCTTTTAGATTTATTGTTCTGCCTTCAATTGATTGTGCTTCACTTGTGTAAACCTTGTATAGTGGTTCATTAGAGAGGCTTTTTTTTTTTTTTTGTGGGAAATTTAAGGTTCGGATGATCATCTTAAATATGTGTAATCTTTCCCTTTCCTTGCCTTGTGATGTTCAATTGAAGCACCAAAATAATTAAAAAAAAAAAAATTATGGACGAGGGTTTCGCACGGTTACACAACAATAATTAAAAAGATTTGGAAAACAAATATATTTAGTTTCTTGTTTGAAGAGTAAACATCTTGTTTAAAATATTCATGTATTAAAAACTCTAATTGATCAATAAAAATATCAAAATTAAGTTGAAAAAAAATAAAAAAATACTATTACCCTTAAAATGTCATACTAAAATAAGTTTTATCAATGTTTTTGTTTTAAATTGCTAATAATTTGTTATTTCATACTATTAATGATCTGCCTGTTTATAATATTTCTCATTGTAATATTAGTAAATATTAAAGTTAATATTTTTGACTCGGACGACAATAAATATTGAGGTTGATATTTCAATTTTTAATTATAATATTATGTGATATTGGTCTTTTCTCGAAGAGAGGCATTCTCATTAGTCATCATTTTATATGACATACTTTAACATTTTTATTATACCCCATTCAACAAGATAAGCTTAACATTTTCATTTCATCTTTTAATAGTGAATTTATTAGAAATCAGTTTTCATAATTTATTTTAATTTGTTTTATATATGGTTATCATGGTCTCATGACTTGGATTGTGAATTCAAAAAGTTAATCCGGGTTAACTTGGATTGATCCAATATATTATTGTCTTAATATATTATGTCATCTTGAATTTTGATACAAGAAGGAAAATGATAAAGAACATATTGATGATGGCATGAAATGCTATCTCTCTTCTTCCCAATCAATTAGGGTTTGAATTTCATGGTGATGGTGATACTGCTGAGACTAGATCCTCAGAAGATAAGCTTAGAATTGCTGCTTTAGATCAAGATAGTAAGAAAAGTTTTACAGACGATTGCAGCCTTGAAACAGAAGAGAATTGTAGAAGAATTAGGAAGTACCAAAAGAGGTTGGCTGGGGTCAGTAAGAAGCTTATTTTCTATTATTTAAGGTTTTGTGTGATATAATTAACCAGCTCTTTTAGAAATTATATTAATTATTGTTTTAGTTTTAGGTGAATGATAACTAGTAATAATTAGCTTTTTACTAAAAATGAAAGTTGATATAACTACTAATATTTAGCTGTATAAAAAAAATGTATTAAATTCCTATTCTAGAGTCCATAAGTATACACTAAAATTTTAATTATGATACTAAAGGACTAACTAAGCACCTATTTTTAATTTGATTCTCGTCGTTGACATGCACCAAATCTTGCATGTTCGGCTTGTACTTCATTGGTAAACTAGAGGCTTTGCAATTAAGGTAGCTTCGAGCACCAGCCAACTACTAATAGTTTTGCTTCCAAGAAACTAGAAGAAGAAAACAAGAAGATCGATTTGCCTTGCTGCTAGGAAGGAACAA
>Ga0325400_1004165_pt1 | contig 13331 bp, 7 predicted proteins | sample PopdelMetagenome_2_FD_205662 | JGI IMG/M metagenome (GOLD analysis project Ga0325400, IMG submission 205662) | Populus deltoides microbial communities from Bellville, Georgia, United States - Xylem-PdKOR-R1 | ecosystem: Host-associated > Plants > Phyllosphere > Stem > Wood/Secondary xylem... | reverse complement strand
AGTGTTCCATGTTTACGTGTGTGGGAATCAATATTTCTAAATTCCAGAAAGTATGCTCAAGGCGTTGATAGACCTAAATAAAGCAGTGCTAGGCAGGCGTGACCGTCTCTCTTAACAAATAGTTTTCACACTGCCTATTAAACAAACTTGAAAAAGTTCTTGAGTTGCACCAAATCAATATATTAACACCTATCTACACTTCAACACCAAGAAAGAGAAGAGTTTACTGGTAAAACAAATTAAACTGCGTATCCAGAGATTTAAAGAAATCTTGGTATATTAAAAAGACATAAAAGAGACTCCCTGCATTGAGTTTGTAGCAATTGGTCATCGATCTAGGCATGTGCACCTCCTTGCAACACCGTGGTCCGCCATCAAAAGCATCCCGAACATCCGCCGTATCTCCTGTGTCTGCACTATCAAACACCACCCCTCCATAAAAGAAAAAAAGAAATCCCACGTGGAGTGCAATCGGGTCCACACGTCCCCGTCTTTTGGTGCCTCCTTTGTTATTTTAATCTCGTGTTGTCTGCGATGCTGACTGGTCCCCTCGTTAGGGATTAACATTCGAATATAGTACATGCGATAAAACCATGGATCGACTTGAGCTGGCAGAGCCACCTATCTTGGCTTGAGCTATGTCTTTATCAAAGCTCTCAGTGTCTTAAAAAAACACATTTTGGCTATACTTTTGGGATTCTGCAAGCTAGAGCCAGGGACCAGATGCTTCGGCATGAGGGAGTAAGAGGGAAGCAGTTCTATAATCCAAGTTATAAGCCACTCTTGTCTCTATTACATTGCTAATTAATTATTTAATTATCAACTTGAATTCATGATTAATTACTCAGTCAAAGGCACTAATACACATATACTGCAAAATGCCAAAGGGGAATGAAAACGTCCTGACAACCAACCTGGCATGAGGGTTTTGTCCTTAATGGACCAATTAATGGCATCGCATAACTATAGATCAAATCCCTCTGGTTCGGTAAGCATGCCTTGCGATTGTCTGTTTCTACTGGACACCACCTCTTTTTGCTTGGTACGCACTACCCTGTTCTGTTTAGCTACTTGTTAAAATTCGTTTTTATATAGAATTAATTAGATATGTGATACGTGCTCTATCACGAATAATTTATTTAATAAATAAATAAATATACATGTTTTTTTAATATGTTTTTATTCATACAAAATTTAACAATAAAAAATCTAAAAATTTATGCATTCATCTAACTAAATAAATCGATAATTATTCATGTTTGTAAATGTAAAAAAATAATAATCATTAATGACAAATAAAGATTAAATTAAAAAAATCGAGAGATGAATATAGATTAAGATATTTAATCTCACAACACAAGAATAAAGAGATATAAGTAGCTAGATTAAAAAATTTGATCTCACAACATTAGTCATGTACCAATTATATCTAATAACTTAGTATCTCATAATAAATTGTTTAGGTATTGCTAATGTGTATCAAAAAAACAAAAAGGATTTTAACCATGAATTCAAAATCAATTGCATGCTGGAATATATATTTTTATCTAATATTGAGATGAAAATATTTTGAAATTACTTAAGTTAATTTAGGTTGACATGTGAAACTTGCGAGGGATAATCTTGCAAAATATAAATTGAAAAGCTCATTAATCCTTAATTAACTTAGTATTAAAAGATGAAATTGGTAAAAAGCAACTCTTAACTAAAAAAATCAAAGTGAACTCGAATAAAAAAACCAAACTTGCAACACACAACATTAGATTTAATAGATTTTCTATCCTAAAGATTAAGACTGTTCTTCATTTAATCATATGTTAACAAAGCGCATGAAAATTTTTTTTATGAAATATTTTTTTAAGGTAAAAGAAACCCGGGATAGGGGCGTGTGACCGAGAAAGCAAAAGCAAATCACTAATAACAAATAGTAAAATTGTATTTTTTTTAATTTAAGGGACAAAAAATGGATTAAAAAAATGATAAATCTACATACCATTTAATTATAATCTAGTCCTTATGATTTTTCGTATTAAATTAATCTATTCTCTTGATATTGAAAATAAGTAATTAGTTACTTGGACTCAAATTAGAACTATTTTGTTCTAAACGGTTAAACTCTTTTCGCATTAATCATCCCACTTCACCAACTTCTTTTTATTTTTCTATTTTTTTAAAAAAAATGAAATGGATGAAAAATATTAAACTATAAATAAATTTTAAAATGATTAAATATATATTTTATGAAATCACAAGGACTAATAAATTGGTTTTGCTAAACTACAGTAACCTTAGCTGATTATTTTGAACTTCTTTCTCAAAATACACTACCTATTGAAAGCCCATAACAGTTCTGGAAGCCCAAATCAGAGCCTGGTCTGCAATGAATCCTAGATCCACTTTCTGTCCATTTCTCCGAATGAAAGAAACTTAATGGGCCACGCCTATCCATCATAGAGAAAAACCTGTTGGTTTCTACTGGACTCGACCCCCCGTCTCCTTCTTCCACCTCTGCCCTGCCCTCACCTCTTCAAACGGAGTTCGCGCAGTCACTCTCCCATCTCGGCCCCCCTAGGACACAAACAGGCTAGTGTTTCTCTTATCTCATTGTTTTCATGAAGATTTAGCTATTTAACCTCACGCACTTAAATTTTTTTATTCGTTTATGCGGATTCTGTTGATGACAATTTGCTAGCTCCTTAGTTATAGCTGAATTAATCATGAGGATAATGGTAACCTTAACTATGTTTTCTGTCTTGTCTTCGACGTAATCATTGTTGTAATTTATGTTTAAACTCTTAGATTGCTACAATAATTTGTACTGAATGATGATTTTGTATGGAATAAGTGATTAAAATTGGCTTCAAAATGGTTTTGCTTTTCTGGTATATATTAAGAAAAGCTAACAGGGGTCGTATTTTTTCAGATTATGAAGTGCTATAAAAAGGGGAAGCGGTAGTTTTGATGAATTCTGTGAAAGTTGTTATTTGCCACAAGCATCGCTCTTTCTCCTCGCTTCCATGGATCTCTCCTCTTCATTTTTTAACACCTAAATTGGACCCCCCACCCAAAACCCTCCTGGAACCACGAAGGAAACCCAAATTTATTTCTCACGAGACTGCCATAAACTTGATCAAACATGAGCGGGATCCTCAACATGCCTTGGAAATATTTAACTTGGTAGTGGAGCAGAAGGGTTTTAATCATAATCATGCTACCTATTCAACTATAATTGATAAGCTTGCTCGAGCTAAGAAGTTTCAGGCTGTTGATGCTCTTCTTCGGCAAATGATGTATGAAACTTGCAAGTTTCATGAGAGTTTATTCCTTAATCTGATGAAGTATTTTGCCAAGTCATCTGAGTTTGAAAGAGTGATCGAGATGTTTAATAAAATCCAGCCAATTGTTCGTGAAAAGCCATCGCTTAAAGCCATCAGCACGTGTCTGAATCTTCTGGTTGAATCAAAGCAGGTTGATTTGTTGCGGGGTTTTTTATTGGATTTGAAGAAGGATCACATGCTGAAGCCAAATACCTGCATTTTCAACATCTTTATTAAGTATCACTGTAAAAGTGGTGATCTTGAATCTGCTTTTGCAGTGGTGAAGGAGATGAAGAAGTCTAGCATTTCTTATCCTAATTTAATTACCTACTCAACTCTGATGGATGGTCTCTGTGAGAGTGGAAGGTTAAAAGAAGCAATTGAATTGTTCGAGGAGATGGTGTCGAGGGATCAAATCTTGCCTGATGCCCTTACTTATAATGTTCTAATCAATGGTTTTTCCTGTTGGGGAAAAGTTGACCGGGCAAAGAAGATAATGGAGTTTATGAAGAGTAATGGATGTAGCCCAAATGTATTTAATTACTCAGCCCTCATGAGTGGATTTTGCAAAGAGGGAAGGTTAGAGGAGGCCATGGATGCTTTTGAAGAGATGAAGAGCTTTGGTTTGAAACAAGATACAGTTGGATACACGATTTTGATAAATTACTTTTGTAGGTTTGGTAGAATTGATGAAGCCATGGCGTTGCTCGAAGAGATGAAAGAAACAAAGTGCAAAGCTGACATTGTAACTGTTAACGTGTTACTTAGAGGATTTTGTGGAGAAGGTAGGACTGAGGAGGCGCTTGGGATGCTTAACAGACTCTCTAGCGAAGGTATTTATCTAAACAAGGCGAGTTACAGGATTGTATTGAATTCCTTGTGCCAGAAAGGTGACTTGGACAAGGCTCTTGAGCTTTTGGGTTTGACACTCAGCAGAGGCTTTTTACCCCATCATGCAACTTCAAACGAGTTGTTAGTTGGCCTTTGTAAAGCTGGAATGGCAGATGATGCAGTTGTGGCGTTGTATGGATTGGCGGAGATGGGATTCAAACCAGAGCAAGATTGCTGGGCTCTTTTAGTTGAATTTGTATGCAGAGAGAGAAAGCTGTTACTTGCATTTGAACTGCTTGATGAGTTAACAGCAAATGAATGTGAAGATTTTGTACCTTTGTGAATTTGATGAAATTATCACCACCTATTCTTTGATATCTGTATGAAATGTACCAAACATATCTGCAGCTTGACCAAGATTGAAGCATCCATGGTGACAAATGGAAGCAACCCCTTCTCTTCAAATTCCCACAGAATTCTCAACTCTTATTTCTTCACTATTCCCACGAGAGGCAAGTCTTTCCTCGGAGGCATGTCCAGAACTTTTCCTTCTCTTAACGATTCTGAACGACATGTCACTCAAGCAAGATTGTGTTTGTTACGCATTGTCGTTCGTTCATAACTAAAACAAGACCCCATCGACCGCTAGATTATATCAAACTGTTCCTAAATGCATAACGTGGCAGAATCAGATAGTTCTGGAATGAAAACTTTCCTCCTCAGACGGTGAGAGTATCAAAGTAAACTCGAGATCAAGAAATGAATAATATTGTACTCTTTGACAGGACTATAAGTAGCAATGGCTTCCTCTGTCTTTTCAAGAGCAGTATCAATCCTCCCTTCAACAACAATACGACGGCGTTTGCCTCTAGTCGGGGCGTTTTGCATCATAAGCTTAGGCCTCTCTAATCTATGCCCAACAACTCTCTCTTCTTCTTCTCTCAAAACGGGTAGCGCTCAATCTCTCCCCTTTATTCCTCTCTTAAGGTAAATAAAAAGCCTTAAAATCTCTTCTTCTTTGGTGCCATGATTATATAATTACCTTGTAATTTAATTAATTCCATTCAAACGTTTGGATTAGATCAAAGTTTGGCAGCAGCCAAGCAGCAGCAACACAAGCTACGAACATCAGAATGGAAGGGAATTCCGACACCGTACCAAGTATTGTTGTTTATGTTACTGTCCCTAATAGAGAAGCAGGTTTGTGTCTTTTTCTTTGTTTCGTTTCTCCTCTTTATTTTTTATTCTGTCAATTATTTGTCCCCCCCCCCCCCCTCCCCTCTTAAAGGATTAATTAGATGCTCAATTCTGATTTTAATCAAGCATTATCCTCCTCATTACTTGAAAAATAATTAAGCAATTGTTGCCCGCAGAATTGGAGAAGCTCTGCTTATTGATAACATATATATATATATTCTCTTCATTTCCTTATTAATGAATCAATATGATCAAACATATCAATCCCACTTACTTTAAGTCGCATTTTATTATTTATTTATTTTAGTTGAGGTTTTCTTAATTTTGTACTTCTTGGTTCTTACAGCTTTTCATGTTGTTTTCCAATCTGCACACAACATAGCAGAAGTTGATTCTATCTCTTAGCTCTTGTGATTCTTGATCTCTATCTCGTTTTAAAAAACACAATGTTTTGAATGCTTGATTTTGTAATTTATGATTCTCAATATGCCTGCAGGAAAGAAATTGGCTAACAGCATAGTCAAAGAGAAGCTGGCAGCGTGTGTAAACATAGTACCAGGCATGTGCCTCTTTCTTCTTGTATGCTATGTATCTTTGCTTTCCTTTTAGCCAGGCAAAATACGATAGCTTTTTCAGATTTTAATAAAGGTTCTGTATCCGCTTCAGAGTATGTTGGTTAAGTGGAAATCTATGTTTCCATGTTGGACAATCTGAGTTTGTTTTGAGAAATTGAGTGTAACCACAGTAAACTGTAATATCAGATTACGACTAGGAATGCAGCATTGTAACTGGCCGAGTTATGAATTGATTTCCGCTCTTTTACGACCTGCCCAACACCCTGCTACACATGTACTCTCCCCTGATGCTTTTTTATTGCTGAGACTCATCCCTGTACCACAACTCGTCTCCACTCCCTCTCCCCCTAAATAAAAGAAGGGTAACCCTGTAGCTGCTTTGTAAATAAAGAAGAGAGCACTGGGAGATTTATCATATCATCTATAAGTAACCCTGTAGCTGCTTTGTAAATAAAGACGAGAGCACTGGGAGATTTATCATATCATCTATAACATGTCCAATATTCAATGTACCTTCATGTTGCACAACGATTTTTTTCTATCACTTTTTTCGTTGGATGATATATTATGGAACAAGTTAGGTTGTGTTTGGCTGTGGAGAATTTTTCAGTTTCCTTGAGATTTTTTCTAGGAAATAGAAAACTATAGAAAATGTGTTTGCTGTTTGAAAATTAAAATTATTTTCTTGGAAATACTTGTTTTATATTTCTCTAGTTTTCTAGAAAACTGGAAAACACCAAAAAAGTTGTTTTCCAAGTTTTCCATCATAAAAAACAAGGGCCTTGTTTGGTTCAACTAATCTTTTATATCCATTCCTTTATATGTTTTAAGTTAAGCCAAACATGGGCCTTGCTTTTCATTCCAGTAATTTGTAACCAATGAACATATTTTCTTAATTTTTCACGGAAAAATCTGCAAAACTAGAGATTTAAACGGCAAAACAATTATGTGAAAGTAAATACAACCATAGGTTTTATGTGAACTTAAGAACGATCGTATGTTTTCCAAACTTTTTTCTTTTCCCTAGGAAAAACGATTGATCTATGCATAGTGGTTTGCCTATACACATATCCTTTGACAGTTGTCTATCTTTTGTTCTTTTGCTTTAATTTTAGGTGGCGACTCACCTCACCGTAGATTATATGGCCTTTTGGAAAATTTCATTAATTCTGTAGTTTTCAGGAATGCTTTAGTTATTCGTTAAGTCAGACTTTCTCTTTCTCGTCATCACATCACCTTGAACTTTGCAGATTTGATGTTTTATAGCTTCTTCATGAAATTACTTTCTGAAATAACCATTGTTTTTTGTGAATATAGGTATTGAATCGGTGTATCAATGGCAGGGAGAGGTATAAATCTTTTTCCCCTGGTTAATTAAGATATGCTTAAACTTGAAGAAGAGATTATATGCTTAAATCTCTTGTATGATCTTTTGGGCATCGAAGCCCTTATGCAAGTTTAAAGTTGCTTTTTTCGATTTTGATTGTAGATTCAGTCAGATGCTGAGGAACTGTTGATTATCAAGACCAGGCAATCCTTGCTGGAAGTACTAACAGAGCATGTCAAAGCAAACCATGAATATGAGTAAGCATAAAGCTTATGTAACATGTACACAATAAAGTCACAAAGTTTCTTAGAAAATTTCCATTGCAAGCTAAAGATGTTAAGAAACACATGCAGTTTTATGGGTGCGCAAGAAGATTAAACTTTTTAAACTTTTTATCCACTAGGAATGTTGTTGCCATGTCTCCTAGGATTCTATACGCTTGCATTTGCTCAAGGCTCAGGAAGAACATGATGTTGGGATGGCGGAAATGAATTTAGCAAAAGAATAACTTTTTTCAGTGAGATTTATTCTGCTTTTTATTTCTGTTCTTTTACTCAGGGTTCCAGAAGTAATCTCCTTGCCCATCACTGGTGGAAGCATTCCATACCTAAAATGGCTCAAAGACAGCACAAGGGACTGACTCGTGTCATCTGTAAAATCTGAGCATATAAAATCTCAGTGTTCGGGACTGGCTTGCATCACCAGTTGGTTTTGCACATGTTGACGTTCTCTCCCCCTGTCAGTAGTTGGTTGCATATTGTTTTTAGTTGTAGTAATTGGGACCTGTTATTATATACCAAGGGTTCCCTTGATGTTGTGTCGGTGACTTTGCAAGTATGATTAGCACGCAGTATGTATTTCATGGGTGTTTGCTTTGTTAAACGAAGTCTTCTGCTGGTTTATTTAGGTTGTATTGTCCTCTGGGTGTCTTCTGCCGGCCTTGAGCATGTGTGGTGGTCATTGGCTTGGCCGCCTCGTGAGAAATTATTTGCATGCGCTTTTGGTCACTTAGGATTTGGCACTGGCGTGATTGTGTAGAAAATCGCCAATAATTTGAACTGCTGTTAGGACATCGGCTCTCAACGAACTTCTTGTTTGACCAGAAGCCAACCATGCTTGGCCGCTGATGCCTGGAGCCCATGCGTCGAGTGCATATGGAGATGGAAGTCAGGCTCTGTAAATCAATGAATATGGCTTCGCTACAAGTGTCAATTCATTTTATTATTTGGGGCTTCGATCTTTCAACGACAAGCTTCCATAGGTTTGAGTTTGGGAGAGCCATAATTTTTTGCTATAGCACGAGTAACGAACTCGAACTACGCTCATCTTTTCCGGCTATTTTGGTGGTGTTCTTAACCAGAAACCATGACTAACCAGCGAGGCTGGTGCTTGACAGAAAAGCTGTACAGAAAAAGGAGCCCTGTTTGCGTTGGGTTGTTTGAAGATAATGAAAATAGGGGTAGATTTCTCCAAAGAGTAAGCATTGGGAAGTTAAGTCTACGTATTTTCCGTCACCTGAACATATAAATCTTCCGTGTATAGTCAGTCTAGAAGGGAGAAATTATGGTATAAACAAGAACCATGACATTAAAATATACCCACATCAAATGCCCACCCTTTCCGAAGCACTTGAAATTCAAAAGCAAGTTTAGTCAAAATAATAATTAAAAAAAAAACATCATGTCACTAGGGTGATGCCCAGTTTTCTTAAATTAACACACTTGGTAATCAAGACACAAATGGATGACATTCAAAGCCCACCTCCAGAAGAAGACTAGCCGGTCAAGCTTTATGATGCCTGCTATGGCTCATCTAACTGGTCCTGAAGAAAACAATACCCAAGGGTTAGATCTCAATCAATCATGTTCTCTAGTAATAAAGAGAAACCATAACTTCCAGCAGAAGAGTCATTGACTAGAAGCTCACAGGGAGAGGGAGAGAAGCACCAACCTGGACATCCGAAGTCCAAAGAGTGAGGTTATCCCTTAGGAGTTGCATGATCAGAGTGCTATCCTTGTACGATTCTTCTCCCAAAGTGTCCAGCTCGGCAATAGCTTCCTCAAACGCCTGCACAAAAAGATGGTAAGACAAGTAAAAAAAGTTCTAACATTTATTCATGGACAAAAGGCCTACATAACTTTGTAGCAATCTCCTGTTGGCGTGTACCAAAGGGCAATGCGGACCTTGGTCATTTCAAAACACAATGGCTGAGAAACAATGTACGACTAGAACCAGACACATTGAAACAAACATTGGTGGTGAAGAATGCCAGGAACACTGAAGGAACAACCTGGAACTTCTGTCAAGTTTCGTGTGTGCATATGAGCAAGTGCAAGTACATTAGCACAACACACATTAGCACAACACCACATCATAAAGATTGAGCAGTTGAAACTACTTGAAAAGCTCGCGAGAGTCCCAAGTGATTATGTTCCATGCATCAAGAAAGACTCTAGTATGAGCATTTTCCCATTCAGAAATTCCAGATCATATTCACTCACACAAGAAAACGTTGATAATTTATTTCATGGTACTACACTATCTTATATTATTAATTAGATTTTAATTAGAAAAGAGAATAATGACAGTGAGATTCAAACTCGAGACAGTTTAGCTATCAAGACTCTATATCATGTCATAAAACCATATAATCTAAAAACTTAAATTATTAGATGAAAGTATTTAGAAATAAAAAGAGCATACCTGTTTTGCCATGCTGCAGGCTTTGTCAGACTGATTGAGAATCTCATAGTAGAACACAGAGAAATTCAGTGCCAAACCCAGCCTTATTGGATGTGTTGGTGCAAGATCCGCAGACGCAGTATCCTTCAAAATTACAATACATCAACATTAGTCAATCGAAAAGCAGAAAAAAACATGAGACACGACTTTCCATGGAATCAAACTTTTAATTCACAACTCTTCACTCAATTCTAAACACCCCCCCCCCACACACACAAAAAAAAAATGGAAAATTGGAAAATCACCGATACTGCTTGAAATCATAGATTCTTACAGTAAAGCCACCACGCCCCCCGCCCCCCCAATTATTTATCCAAACCCTAGAAACAAAATGTTACATTAAGCAAAATCTATAAAAAATAAACCAAACAGAACAAGATAAACTTCAAAAACAAAACGAAAATTATGATTATTAATAATACCTGAGCGGCCTTATAAGACAGCATAGTATCTCCAGCAGCAGCGTTTCTCTCATCACCAGCCTTGAACTCAGCCAGATACCTATGATAATCCCCTTTCATCTTCAAATAAAAAACCTTGGATTCACTCGCAGTAGCGGACGGTATCAGATTCGAGTCCAGCAGCCTCAGAATACTAGCACAAATATCAGATAACTCACTCTCGACTTTAGATCTATATTCCTTAACAAGCACAACATGTTCCTCGTTCTTTCTTCCTTCCTCTTTCTGCTCAATTGAAGACACAATCCTCCAGGCAGCACGAAGTGAGCCGATCACGTTTTTGTAAGCGACAGAGAGGAGGTTGCGTTCCTCAACGTTGAGTTCACCGACAGGTGTGTTGCCGAGGACCAGCTTTTGCATGAACTGGACCATCTCCTCGTAGCGTTCGGCTTGCTCGGCGAGCTTGGCAAGGTACACATATTGGTCTCTGGTGAGGTTGTCCGGGACAGTGGTGGTGGTTGCCATTTTGTTTTGAAAGAGGAGAGAGGGATTTGTGTTTTAGGAGGAATAGCTGAGTAGGAGAGCAGAGTGGTTTTTCTTTGTTTCGTTGGTTGGTGGTTTTTTTTGGATACGGGGAATTGTGCGAGAGACGGTTGTTTCCTTTTCCAGAGGGTAAGAGGGTAATTTTCATGGCCGAAAACGCAGACCATTTTTTTTCCGCGCCACGTCGCACTTGGAATCATTTTTTAAAAACCTAAAAAATAATATAAAGACATTAGAAAGATAAAAATTTAATTTATATAGACAGAAAAACATTTAAAATTATCTAAATGGCAGCACCTGTTTTTTAAAAAACATTATTGGAACCACCATAAATTGAATTAACTTGCATCTTAACTATGGTTATTTTTTGAAACCTGTGATGTGGTGTATAAAATTATAATAATAACATTAAATTTATATCAAAATAAATTAGAAAACATAAACATAATTAATTAAATATTAAATGTTAAGAGCAGAAAAAATATTATTTTAAAAAATATGACTCAAGCAAATTTATATTAGTGTGGGCACAATGTCATGTGCTCAGAAAAAGTTTTTTAAATGCAGAAAAAAAAAGTTAAAGAATCGCTAAGATTTTTAAGGAAATAAGAAAAATCAGTACCATAATCATTGAGTCGAATGAATTTAATTAAGTTTGATTGATTTAAAAATAAATATAACAAAAACAACCATAATCTAATAACACGAAAAACTAAGCAAGCTTGTTGGTTTTCTAAAATTATAATATGTTAAATTCCAGACTCGAGCTCAAGCAAAAAAAACCTAATTCTCAACCAAGTTAATGTTGAGGGATATAATAAAAAAAAATCATTGAAAGAAACTTATCATCAAAAAAATATTAATAAAATGAATGAGGATAAAACCTGGTAAAAAAAACAATAGGGATTAAATCATTAAAAAAATATTTTTTATAAATTATTCAAAACAAAAAAAATCACAATCAAAAGAATGAGGATTAAGTCAGAGAATTGAAAAATTAAATAATGATGAAATTAAAAAAAAATTCAATTTAAAATTATATTTTCAAGTACAAAATTTTTAATTAAAATAACAGAGATTAAACATAAAAGAAAAAGAAATTAAAGAGTTGATATGATGTTTTTAGATTTTGAGCATAAATCAAGGTGGATGAGAGAGAAATGAAAAAAAAAAGGTTAAATTAGTATCAATCCCAACAAAATCATCATACACGAACTATCTAACAAAAACATCATGAAGAATCTAATAACATAATAGCCACACATGTTGTTCAAAAATAAATGTTTCAATAGCATTTTATTTTTTTATTTTATTCATCAAATAACTAATTATAAAATCAAATAATTATCACGAAATAGAAGTAAAGAAATGATGAATAAGGCCTTGTAATCATGCTTCGAGAATTTCAAGTTTAAATGGAATCAAATAATTACATTTTGCTTTATTAAATGGAAAAAAAAATAATGTCCATAGATCACAGTCAATTTTATTTATTTATTTTTATTGCTTTTAAGAATGTTTAAATAATTGAATTGTTCAAAAAATCAGAAAAAACTAAGATGCCACTTAATGATTTTAGAATGACAAATATTACCCGTGTAAAAAAAAAATTACCCTCCAAATCCAATTAATTTATATTTTTTTTTATTAAGAATAACAAATATGTCATTTCGTTGTGTCGATATACAGTAGATGAAGTCTTTGCTACAATCCCTCAGCCATGCCCTTTATGTTCTGTTAATTTTACCTGGTTTAGGAGGATAATAATTGTGTTTTTCTAGGTCAAATTATAGTTTTAGGAATATCTTTTGAATTTTGACTTGTGCTTTTGTTAGGAGTGGAGGCCTGCGCTGCAACAGGGCTGTCAAAAACTAGTTTCCGGTACCCTTTCAAAGCCAATTTCTCCCATTGGAGGTGTCAGCTGTCAAGAGTCCCTCCTCCAGGGTTTTTCTCTTCCCGGCGCGCCACTGGATTTTCCGATCACCGTGCATTTCGAAATGTATCTATTGGTTGAAAAAATATTATATTCCAAATAGGAAATTATTAATTTCAAGAGGTTAATGGCTCGCTGCCTGCCAAGTTTAAGAGATATTCTTTTTTCCAAAAATCATTTTTCAGTGAAATCTCTCACTCATTTGATGGGTGAACAAGTCACCTGATGAGATTTCACAAATTAAAGGAATATTATCTTAATAACTTGGATTTACGGAGATATCTCTTGTTTGTTGAAGCGGTAATTTAAAAACCTAATTGGCATTGATTGATGTCAGTCATGTGAGGACGCTTCTGAGTTCCGAGGATTGAATCTGCAATCCACGATTCCACACTCGGAAGTTAAAGCTCGTGACATCATCCTGATAAGCAAAAACATGGACGCTAATCATCAGTCAGGCCGTAC
>Ga0325400_1004164_pt1 | contig 13331 bp, 5 predicted proteins | sample PopdelMetagenome_2_FD_205662 | JGI IMG/M metagenome (GOLD analysis project Ga0325400, IMG submission 205662) | Populus deltoides microbial communities from Bellville, Georgia, United States - Xylem-PdKOR-R1 | ecosystem: Host-associated > Plants > Phyllosphere > Stem > Wood/Secondary xylem... | reverse complement strand
TCTTGTACTTCTGTCATCTGAACCCCCTAGTTTCTTTCTTTCCATGAAAATGTCTAACCCCACATTCTTGTTTCCCTCTCTTTCGCTCACATTGTGATCTCTCTTTCTCTTTTGATCTACTATCTGTTTACATCACTCAGGTACCTCCCTTCCCTTTCTTTTCTTATCTTTTTCTTTGTGGAATCTGTAGATTTGATTCACTTTCTTTTTGTCAATGTAAAAACTGCTTCTGTTTTTAGTCTACTTTGCATTTCCTGGAGCTGCATTTGTCTTCTCAAGGTCCCTTGGGATCTTAGTTGTTTAACTTGTTAAGTTTTGAAGTTCTTGATTTGTAATGTAGGGAGATAAGTTGATGAATTTGTGGTCTTTGTATGTGCTACTTTAGGTAGATATTTTTTTTGTACAGTCTCCCCCCCCCTCCCTCTCCCTGTCTGCTTTTTTTTTTTGGTAATGAGAGGTGTTTGGTTACTCAGAAAATGAGGTAAAAGGCAGGAAATATGGTCTTTAGGATGCTTAACTATGCAACAATTAGGGGCTGGTAAGAAATTGATAGTTTCATAAATAGTTGAGCTTTATACAATTAAAATAGTTTACTTGATCTGTTCATAGAAAAATTAAGCATTTTGCCACTAAAAACAAAACCCACAAATATTCATTTCATTTCCCTTGATTTCCTCTTCTTTTTTTGGCTAATAAACATACAATTAAATTTTTTCCCCCATTTGTGAGATTATTGGATGATTTTATTATTCATGTTTACCTAAAATGCTCTCATAATTCTTGTATTTCTTAGCTTTCAAGGGCCTTCCCAGTTATTTTATTTTATTTTATTTTTGGTCAATTTCGCGCAGTTCCTTTCTTTGTTAGTAAAGAAGTTTTTGGTAGCTTATAGTATATGCATTTATGGAGTAACTTTACAGACAGTGTAGCTTTTTCTTGTTATTACCTTATTGCATTCTCTTTATGGCGTTGAAGATTTCTTTTTGTCTACATCCAGAGAAGCAAGTCATTTCAATCTCTCAGATGGAGCAGTATGAAATATTAGAGCAAATAGGGAAGGGCTCTTTTGGTTCAGCTCTTCTTGTGAGGCATAAACATGAAAAAAAGAAGTGAGAATGAAACTTACACTCTGCTCTTCCTGCATTTCTTCACTTGCTGTAAAATCCCACCATTACAATGATAAATTGTGAGCAATATCATATACTCAGGTGATTGGTTTCATTTCAAATCTGATTCTATTGTTATGTCAATTTAAGGTATGTGTTGAAAAAGATCAGGCTTGCCAGGCAGACTGACAGGTCACGTCGATCTGCACATCAAGAGGTCAATGTTTTTTTTCTATTTTTTTTAAGACTTTGGCAGAATGACTCATCTCCATCATTTACACCAAATCTGACATTGCCTCTGTTTATGTTTGTAATCCTCCTATGTTTCTGTTTAACTGATGTTCTGTTATGCTTTGACATGGTTCGTGCAATTAAAAATTGCTAATAAAGTTGTTTGAGAGAAAAAAAAAGGAGAAAAACAAATGTTTCTACTGTCTTTGTTGCATATGTAAAGATACTTATATCATACTGTTAATCAAGGCCCTGAATTAACTAGCTTTACATGCTAATACCCTTTAAAATTAGGATGCTTGAACCTGTACATCAGAAATGCTGAAAGAACAATTTTGTAATATAGCCGGGAGTAATCAACTATGCATGCAGAGCTGGTTGAGCTAACTTTCACCGTTGATAGATTATACTGGATCTGCAGGTCTAACCCCTTTTCTGTTTTATACAGAAAGAGCTCATTTCTAGGATCCGAAGTCCATTTATCGTAGAGTACAAAGATTCCTGGGTAGAAAAGGTATGCGGTTCCTGTTGTTATTACTTATTTATGAGTAAATGTCTTTGCCTCTTCTTCATTTTGTCCTGATCTCTAATGGTTTTACATGGTTAAATGTTCATTTTTTGATTTAGAGAATCTTGGTGTTTAATGTTCCATATTTTCTGAAAGGTTTTAAAATCCTCTTCCTAACTCAACTCCTATAGATTGCTGCTTTTGCAATCAGATATCGTAGACTGATGTCCTATTAGTCTTTACTAAATCGTTCAGGGACGTGCCTTAAACTTGTTGCATGCAAACTATTTTTTCCCATCATCTAGTAGCTATCCTTAACGTTAATGTTAAACACATGAAATTTAACTTCATGGTTGCGTTATATCATTAATGAATGCCATTGACAGACATTACCTGAAACTTGGCATTATTTCTTACTCCTTTTTTAGTCAACTCTCCATATAAATTTATATTTTATATTTCTGAACTCCAATATGCTTTATTTAATCTAGCAAAAGCTTCATTTTTTCAACAACGTGCAAAAGGTGTACTACTTTTGCGTAATATTGTTTTTTTCTACTTAGTATTCAAAGCTTTTTCCTTGTTATTTGGGATAAGGTGATGTTTAGTTGAGTTGAGATAGGGTTTCTGAATCATTCTGTTAGGTTGGGAAAAAATATTTTAGTTATCTAGGGATTGAGCTAAAAACACAAGTAGTTGATTTTTTTATTTTTTTTTATAAATAGGCTAATATTGGTTCTTTTTTATGCTTTGGAGTCAGGGTTGCTATGTGTGCATTATTATAGGTTATTGTGAAGGAGGAGACATGTAAGTTTTCACTCTTGCTGGAACTGGTGTTAACATGCTTTTACTTGAAGCCTAGAATAACCTTGGCCATGCTTGGCATTCTTTCTTCTTTTCCTTATTATTACAGGGCAGAAGCTATAAAGAAAGCTAATGGCATGCTGTTCTCTGAAGAGGTTTTTTTTTTAAAAAAAAACTTCTATCTCTCTTTGTTTCTTTTCTTTTGTTTTTTGCTCGAGGGAGGCCCTTCTCTTTTTCAGAAATGTAGTTTTCATTTACAAACTCAACATATAATTTTTTTATGAATTCAATTTTTCAATTTGGAGGATCTTTTTGCAACTGAATAACTGATTCTTAGTTGTTGAATGTTTCAGAAGCTCTGTAAGTGGCTCGTTCAGCTTCTCATGGCACTTGACTACTTGCATATGAACCACATTCTTCACCGCGATGTCAAGGTTAGTGGCATGTGTTTTGTGTACTCAGATTCAAAACAGTGGAAATAATTGAAACTGCATTTTACTGACAAGGCCTCATGATTTGTTCAGTGCTCCAATATCTTCTTGACAAAACAGCAAGACATTCGTCTTGGTAAGTGATCTGATTGATACCTTCTGATTTTAATGAAAGGGAGTGTACTTTTTTCTTTTTCTGAATAATTGACAACCCATCCTGGTACAGGTGATTTTGGACTTGCCAAAATATTAACTTCAGATGACCTTGCTTCCTCTGTAAGTAATGCAGCCCTTAAGCTGTGCTAATCTTCCAATTTTATCTCAGTTTCCTTGAATGTGATTTATCACTGGTGGGACTTGCTCATATGTGTTCAGGTCGTGGGAACGCCCAGCTATATGTGTCCTGAGCTTCTTGCTGACATACCTTATGGTTCTAAGTCAGATATTTGGTCTTTAGGTAAGTTGCTCAGTGTCTGATGTGTATGCAGAAGTTACACATTCTTGATTGCTCTTTCAGTTACTCACAACTACCTGTGCTTCTCAAAATTTGTCTCCCAGGTTGCTGTATATATGAAATGACCTCTCTTAGGCCTGCATTTAAAGCATTTGTAAGTTTTTTTTATCCTGTTTCTATACTTGGCAGAATTTCAAAGATGAACTAGTCATGCTTTCATGCATTTACATTGAACTAGGACTCCAAGTGATACCTAGAATCATCAATATGTTATTTTCCTGCCCAAACTCATGTATGTTCTTATATTACAGTCCCAAGGTTTGCTGCATATATTATGTTTTCTGTCAAAGTTGAAAAACAATCATTTTGGATTATTTTATACTCTGGTTTGAGTTTCACCAAGACTTTTTGGTAGAGGATTTACCTTCCCGCCCCTCCCCCCTTCCTTGGTCTTCCCACCAAAAAGGAAAAAAAAAGATGAGAAGAAAGAAAGAACTATGCACCATTATAGTGGCCGGCTAAACATGACAATTATGTCATTTGGAGACCATATAAGTCCCACGTTCACTAGCCATTTTGGTCTGCAGTTTGATCGGTATGATCAACATTAGAAGGCTCTCATCCCATCCATTTCTGTTTGAGCTTTCTCCTGCATTTTCTGCTCTAATTTTTAGTTCATTTCTCTGCATGGATTTTATTTTCCATCTCTTGAGCAGGATATGCAAGCACTGATTAACAAAATAAATAAGTCAATTGTGGCTCCACTTCCAACTAAATATTCTGGTGCCTTGTAAGTCTTCATTTGTTTTCCCAATGTTCTCGCTGTTTGTATTTGAGATGCTGGATTTTATTGTTGTTCCTATAATCATCTAATCATGTTCCTGTTTATGTTTTTAGCCGAGGACTTGTTAAAAGCATGCTGCGAAAGAATCCAGAGCTCAGACCCGGTGTACGTGTGATCTCTTTTAATCTGCATCTTACATTATATGTGAATCCAGTACAGTGCATGACTATAGGCCAACATAAAGATGATTCATAAAATTCACTTCATTTTTTTTCTTTCTTTGAATTTACTTTCCACGTAGAAACAATCTCCAAGAGTTGGAAACTGTTTCAAGGTCTGCTGGTGAAGTGAGATTTGTTGTGCCATTTTGTTTGCTTCCAATAACAAGATTCATCCTAAACTACTAAAGGCAAATGTTGCCAGAGAACTGAAAATAAATTACTGTGAAAATTTTTAAAATTCACCGAAGTGTTATCTCTAGGCAAGTGGAAAAATAATTAGTTTCTCCCAAACCCTTATATACAACACCACAAAGGCACCATGCAAGCTGCAGTATGCTTTGTTGATTGGATGGTTGCTATGCCACAATGCCCACCACATTTACCATAAGTATGCAGCAACATTTCACCCTCACCGAAGATGCATAAGGGCAGCTGTAATCGTTGATCCCCTTGTGCATTACATGTACTTGCTTGGTTACTCAACAAATGCTAACATAGAGGGGGAGGTTTCTCTCTTTCTTTCTAACAAGGAAAATAATATTACTGGGACTTTATGAATATGTTTTTTTCCCTTGCATTGTGCAGTAAATCAGAGTGAATAAGTTTTCTTGATTGCTACTCTCAAATACTTTTCAGAAAGCATGTATAAATGGAGCCAGCAAAAGGTTTGCCAGTTTGTACATGACAGCCATGCATTTTGTGTTACAGTTGCCTATAGGTCAACCATTGCAATAGAAGGAAATTTGAGCATTTGCATTTATGTGGCATATTAATGTGTTCTGTTCTCACTCAAAATATTCACTGTCACAGGCTGCAGAGCTGCTCAGGCATCCGCAGCTTCAGCCTTACGTCCTTAAGATTCATCTTAAGATGAGTAGCCCTAGACAGAATACATTACCTTTCCAATGGCCTGAACCCCATTACATGAAGAAAACAAGATTTTTAGTGCCAGAAGATAATCCTCGCAAAGTTCACAGGGACAAGAGGTATTCACTTGGTAATGATAGGGCATTAAATCCAAGTATTTCTGTAGCAGAGCAAGATTCTGTGTGTTCTACTGAAGGGATACATGATACACCGATTTATTTGAATCGAAGGTTATCAGATTCATCCATCGAGTGCAGCCAAGGAACAGTCATTTGCAGATCAATTGCTTCAAAACCTTCAAACAGTGCCAAGACTCCAAAACTCACACCGACCAAAGCCTCTGTCACTATTAAGAGACGGACAGATTCTGCAAGAAAATGTGAATCTGTAAGCACGTGAATCTCTTTCTCTTCCCCCCCCTTCTCTCTCTCTCTCACATGCACGCACATACACAAATGCAGAAATTATGAACAACTTCTGATAGTTTTACAATTTGGATCTCACACGTCCTTTTATTAACTTTTCAGCTTCCTGTCACTCGAAAAACACCGACTAAAAAATCCAACCCATCAGCTCGCAGAGCATCTTTTCCATTGCCATCAAAAGGCAGGATACAAAATTCCCCTAGTGGGACTAATATTAGCATCCTTAGCCAGATAAAATCTCCGGATGTTTCTGTCAATGCTCCTCGAATTGATAGGATGGCTGAATTCCCGCTGGCTTCATATGATGAACCATTCCTCCCTATCCGGAAAACGTCATCAACCTCAGCACGAGGGTCATCCAACTCCTTGCGTCATGGTGACTGCTCAATCACAAAGGATAAATGCACAGTTCAGCTCAGCGACAGAACCTCTGCAAGGCCCAATCTCACTGAGGCCTGGCAAGGAATTGAACTTGGTATGTTTCAGGTAGATGAAGAGAACGGAAGCAATTCCTCCAATCAAAATGCCACTGCTGGGGCATCAAGCCGCACCTCATCAGACACGAGGCAGCGCAGGTTTGACACCTCATCACTCCAGCAGCGCGCTGAAGCTCTGGAAGGTTTGTTAGAGTTCAGTGCAAGATTGCTGCAAGCAGCAAGGTACGATGAGCTTGGGGTGCTGCTAAAGCCATTTGGACCCGGTAAGGTCTCCCCCAGGGAAACTGCCATATGGCTGACAAAGAGCTTCAAGGAAAATACTGCCAAACCAGAAGATTGACAGCGACCGGTTCCGTGTGTACTATATTTTGTAACTGCAACTATCTTTAGAGTCAGAAGGTCTATTGGCTTTTTGCCAACGATTTATGGGGGAGACGATAGATATTTAGGCAGACAACTTTATAGGTTATAAAATTTTTAAGCCAATTGAGATGCCCCATTACTTTATGTTATTTATGCAAATGAACAGATGTAACAAGGCCGTGTCCCTGTATTCAGTATGCTATACTTCCATGGCTGAACTGTGGTAAACTAGATGTGTTTAACTTAATCACTTCATACTTGCGCTCTTTTAAATTTCCAATTGATCGGATGGGCCGTTAACCTGGTCTTGTCAAAAGCAAAAAAGAAAAACCGACTAGAAAATATAAGTCCTCTGTCATTATTTTCTATTAGATTTGGTTTCATCTATAAAAATAAATAAATTAAAATTTTATAAAATATTAAAAAAATAAAATTAAAACAGAACCAAAACTGGTTTTAATTAATTGGTTTTGATTCAGTTATTTTATATAAAAAATCAAACCAAACTAAATCGACCGGTTTCGATTTGGTTTTGGTTCAGGTTCAGTTCAGTTATTTTATATTAAAAATAAAAAACTATATTGTTTTTTAAGTTTTTTTAGACTTTCTAATAAGTTTTAGTTTCGTTTATGTTGAAGTTTTTTCTTTTTTATTTCAGGCTTATTAAACCAAATTGAACTGAATATTTTTTTAAAATATTTTAATCGATTTAATTTTTTTTCAAGATTCAGGTTTTTTTAAAAAATTTTCTCGATCTAATTAATTTATCCGTCTTTTTCCTCATTTGAACCATGTTTTTAGTATTAACAAATATACACCCAAACAGTCACTTGGTGTTAAAAAAATCTTGACAAACGACCAAACACACTTATCACCTCTCCGTGCATCAAAGATTACAAGGTTCTCATATATCTGGTTAATCCATAGTGTTGAGTCTTGTTCAGCTGAGGTTCGGGGTTGAGGTTATGTATTTGATAATATGGTGGTCACGTGGTGTAGAGTGTTTTTTAATTAAAAATATATTAAAATATTTTTTTAATTTTTAATATCATTACATTAAAATTATTCAATTAAGTTTAATGATTTTTTTGAAAAACAAAAGCTACAGTAATGTAAGCAAAAGCTAAAAAAAAAAAAAAAGTTGTATTAATAAATAAAAGTTGAAGGATGTTTGTTTATTATCGTTGTTTATATTTTCAACTTTCTTTGTCGAGAAAAGGACTATTCTTGTTCTATTTGTCTTGCGCTTAGATATGCTTTTACTCTAACTTTAATTCCGATGACAATTCCATCTCGAATTGTAATAAAAATTTGGGTTTAAGAAAAATATAATTTTTTTAAGTTAACCACAGTAAAAACTACCAGAATATCAAACTTTTTTAATATTATAATAATTATTATTTTTTAAAATATTTTTCACTTAATATATCGGAGTAATATTATTATTTTTATAAATTTATTTCTACCATTAACACATCAAAATCATTTAAAAAATATAAAAATAATTTGAAAGGAAAACAATAAATTTTAAATTTTTTTAAATATTTTTAAAATGTATTAATAAACGTGTTCTAAGTAGTAATTAGTACTAACCCCACCACCTCAACCATTCCCATTTTGCGTGGAGCTAAACTCTATACCAGAGAAGTTAGAACAGCACCAAAGACTCGGTCAACCAAGGTATTTTACATCCACAACACTTGTAGTAGACTTGCGTAAATTTAGAAACAAAACCAAAAAATAAAAATAAAAATAAAAAAGCTTGTTTGTAGAGGAAAAACTTGCCCTAGAAAAGACAGAAGTTTGAACAGGTGCGAAGGCCTCATCAAGGGAGAGGAATCTTTACCATCAACCTTTAGGAGCGTGGCAAATGGCTTGATCACAAAACCTTCTGCAGGCCTCAATTAGCCTATCGACTATGACACAAGTCGGCTTGACCGGGGTTAGGAAGAAGAAGATGTATACTTATATACAACATGCATGCATGAGTCAGCAAAGATCATCTTCCTTATGATTGGGTATAAATAATATGGCCTCCGTCTTCGTGCTCAAGTAATTGGAAATACAGACAGGTTCAGTAGTTGCTCATCATTTTCTCCTTTCAGTGTTAAATATGGTTTGAAGTAGGATATTCGATGGGGTGATGCAGAACAATGGGAAAGGCAAGCAGGTGGATGATAAACTTCTTGCTAGGAAAAAAGGAGGAGAAAACAAAGAAGAACGATATCTCCTTCCATGCAGAGAAGGAGACAACACCAACTGCAACTCCAGCTTATAAGAGGAGATGGAGCTTTGGCAAATCTGCAAAGAAAGAGAGAGTTTACAGGGGTCGTAGATCTCTTGACTCGATCATCACTACCCCATATTTAGCACATAGATCATCATTTGCTTTGCCAACCGCTGAAGCTATTAAAAAAGTTGTCGCACAAACACATGCGGCAGATAGAATAAGAAAGGCAGTGGAAGATGCAGCTGCCACCAGGATTCAAGCTGTCTTTCGTTCTTATCTGGTATTCATACAAACTTCCTTTCTACTTGATTTTTAACCTTTCTTCATGGATGAGATATGTATATCAATTGCTTCATTTTACAGGCCAGGAAAGCTTTGTGTGCGTTGAGGGGATTAGTCAAGTTACAAGCATTAGTAAGGGGTCACCAGGTGAGGAAACAAACAACTGCAACTCTTCGACGAATGCATACACTCATGACAATACAAGCAAGAGCTTGTTGTCATAGAGTTCAGATGGCCGGAGAATCACAACAACTTGCCATGAAAAGAAAATCATCAAGACACAGAGTAAGTAGACCCACTTTTGTCTGCTGTACCTTCCAAATCACAGTATCTTCTAGGATGAACTATAGGATGCAGCTAATTTGGAAATGAGATAATGTCCATCACCCCAAAATCTGTCAACATAGCATAATATATATGATAACTTTGCTGTACCATCAGGGTTAACGAAAAACATGCAATCTAATCCTTCAAAATCTGATTTGTGATGCTAACTTGTGTTCATACATAGGAGGCAGTTGATGTTAATCTTCATGAAATCCGAGGAGTTTCGAAGAACAGAAGTGGCTACATGAATCATTCATTAATAGACAGAGTAGAGAGAGAGATTCCCAGATTCTACTCTGGGGAACTAAAAATCTCTAGGCAAGAACATCAATACAAGGAGTTTTCCTTCACAGCACAAAACAGTCCCACAACTGGTTCGCCCCCTTCCAAAACAACCTGGGGAAGAGCTTCCTTCACTTACGGACGGCCAGACTATGTCGACACTCTTTCTAATCAATTTTCATCCCTACCAAGCTACATGGCCGACACAAAATCTTCCATGGCTAAAGTCAGGTCTCAAAGCGAACCGAAACAGAGACCTAAAGAAAGCACCAGAGCTAAAAACAAGCAAACTACTTGGATGGATGGACTGAATGGCCTCCAAGATGCTCAGTCACAATGCGCATCTTCACACTCAAAACGCATGGTTCATGAAAACCAAGATCCATGGTTTATAAAACTCTATAGACCAACAAAGTCAAAGGACAGTTATTATGATGCCAACATCACAACTAGCACTCAAGATTCCAACTACAGCAAAGTTCTTGTCACATATGAGGTGAGTTAGCAGTCAAATTTCATTTCAATATTCACTTCTCTTCCTAATTTTTTTGGGTTCTCTTAAGTCCTTTATTCTTCTGATTGCAGCCCCATCTGAATATCTACTAAACGTTCACCCGATGGCCCATGATACCAGCTAAAGAATTTTTGGAATCATGAGACAAGCTAGTTGCTATCATGCTATCATAGCAAAAGCGTCAATTGTTGTAAATCTGTGCATTCAATATCTACAGGAGCTTTTTGGCTCAGCCATGAAAACTTGACAGAGAGAATTATTTAATTGACATGGTTTTTTCTTACAAGGAAAAACAATACATACATACATACATACATACATACATATATATATATATATATATATATAATTTCAACAGAGAAATACAGCCTTTTTCCAGAGAACAATAAACATTCCTAGCAATGAGTTTGGTCGTTTCACTGTCTGCTAACTAACCCGTGTGAGCATTGAATCCATAGACAAAATCTTTAAGTACTTCACGGTGACTTTACAATAGGCATAACAACAAGATAGGTGGTTGTTTGGTCACTAAATCAGTGCTGTTCCAATAATAATTTGAAATCCCATCCGAAACTTGTTTGCTCTCATAAATTGGTAAATTCTGCTCCGTAGAAAGCACAATCTGTCCTCAACACTACATATCTTTTGAGTAGTGACATACTCACTGGTTCAATGTTTTGTGGTACGCAAACTGCAAATATAACGAATAATTAGTTAGATGACATGGAAATACCTGCGAGTAGAAAAACAGAAGGAAAGTTTGACAGCTAGAAACATAATAAAATTTGTTAGATAAAACATATATATCCAACTATTTTTGTTTTGTCAAAAGAAGACTTTCGAAGGAATACATACTGATGTTGACGTTTTCAGCAGCTCTCTTATGGCCATTGTTGCATGACATTAAGCTGGGAGTGTGAGGATTAACTTGAGAACCATCTGAGTTTCCCGTGAATTAGAATCAGAGACTTGTTCTGACCCTACTTCTCTCTCACCCTCCACCTCATTAGTGTCTGTTGATAGACCTGTACCATTTTGAGAGTTCACTGGTTGTTTTGTGCAATCAGATGAATTTTCATCCTCGTCTCCCTTGAGTTGTTCATCTTGTTTGATTATGTTCATTGATCTAGCCTTGGAAATTTTGTCCAGATCTGTGTCTGCCAATGGTTTATTACTGTCATTATATGTAAGGAATTCCCTGAAAGGAAAAGAACAGTCGATGAATGATTAGCAATGGAATGCCCTTTTTTTTTATTAATTTTAAAAAGGGCATTCCATTCAAAGTCCAGTAGCTTCTCAAAAACACGCCTATAACTTCCATACTGGTTATGGAAAAATTCCCTGCAAAGAACACCAACACACATAACTCCAATCAGAATAAAGAAAGCATGCATGTAGAGAGAGAGAGAGAGAGAGAGAGAGAGAGGATTACGTAACGTACTTTGTTGGGGATTCCGGCTCCCCCATGCGCGGACCGGGGGTGTACTGATAGTTGCTCAACGGAGGGTAAAGCACACTGACACAATAATTTACATGGTTCGGCAAATTGCCTACATCCACGGGAGAGAGTCCATATTATTTAGAGATAGAGAAAGGATACAATAAATACATGGAGGAGTATCACTCAACTCCCAGCTCACACACTCTGCTGCATATGGCAGCAGCTCCTCTTTCCCTCTTCTTCTCTTCTCTTCACGTACTCACACACTCTCACGTTCTTTCTCCCATTTTTCTCTCAAATATAGTCCTCCTTTATAGGCATTTCATGGTCAACATGGAGGGGCCAATAACCTTAAAGCATGGCATGAATTGTGGCACAATTCATGCTGCCACTTGCTTAGTGGTGGGGTATTGCCACAAATGGCAATATCCTAACAATCACCCCCTTTGCCATTTGTGTGGGCAATTGTCCTCTTGCTTCTTCAGCACAAGCTTGCATCCTGCAGCTTTTCCAAGCTTACCATTCTGAGAGCGTCTTCAATCCAACATCCCCCTTCGAGCGTATCAATCATGCTCGGTCCGGAATGATTTTTCAAGCCTTACACCAAGGCTTACAACACCCCCTCAAACGAATATTTCCAAGTGCGACAGTCATTGAGTATTTCAATGTGATCAGAAGCTCACCACTCTTCCAAGAGTCTACTCATCCAGGAGTTGCGCCTGCCCTCTATTCCACCCTAGGAACCACGCCTTACTTCTCCGTGAGTCTCTCGCTCTTAGTCGTAAGAGTCCAGGTAGCTCTCCACCTTTAACCATGGGGGCAGCCCATTAAAGGTTGATCCATATCTGTCTTCATACTCTGAGTATTATAATGCCATTACCGAGCTCACCACCATGACAAGAGTCAACTCGTTCTCGGAACCTGCGCATGCCCTCTGCTTCTTCATAGCAGCCGCGTCTTAATGCTCCACAAGTCACACACTTATTGTCCAAGACAAATGTCGTCTAGCTCATTGATCTTTAGCATGGGGGCAATATCCATGAAAGTCAATCCTGCATTTGTCTCCATACTCATCATAGCCACTTCATTGGCTATACACATGTCCACTCATATCTAGCCATCACATTGGCTCTGGGGTTGTTCTGAACTGGGCTCATATCACGGCCCTCACACCTTCTCTAAGGTGTCTTCGCCCGTTGTCATGGGGCGGTCTGATCCGGGGCTCCTATCATGGCCCTCACACCTTCTCCAAGATGTCTTCGCCTTTCATCGGCGGTCGCATCCTCCTTCAGCTGAGATGCTTCAAAATGGCTCCAAAATTCTCTACCATCATGTGCACTATGGGAGAGATTATAGCCACTGATTACATAGAAAGAGAAACTTGCGGTATACTCCTCGCAATCCTCCACCTCGATTTCTATGTTTGGAGCTTTTGTGTCTTTCTGCTTGACAGCTCCACCTACACCAACTCTCTTTGGTGTCTTCGCCTTTCATCATAGGCGGTTGCCTTTTATCACAGGCGTTTGCACCCCCTCAATTAGGTGCTTCTACAACAGCTCTCTTTCCATCCTTGCATGCATTGGAAAGGTCTTCGCCTGTTGTCTTCATCAAGAGCATAAGAGAC
>Ga0325400_1004162_pt1 | contig 13333 bp, 9 predicted proteins | sample PopdelMetagenome_2_FD_205662 | JGI IMG/M metagenome (GOLD analysis project Ga0325400, IMG submission 205662) | Populus deltoides microbial communities from Bellville, Georgia, United States - Xylem-PdKOR-R1 | ecosystem: Host-associated > Plants > Phyllosphere > Stem > Wood/Secondary xylem... | reverse complement strand
GAGGGCTGGCGCCCGAAGCAACGGTTATGTCGTGGCAAGGCATGAAAGGAGGCATCGAAGCGGCCAGGCAGAAACACCCGGTCGTTATGACGCCTTTCGAGTTCTGTTATCTGGACCTGTACCAGGGCGATCCATCCGTTGAACCCGATACCTACAGCAAGCTGCGGTTAAAGACCGCCTACCAGTATGACCCGGTTCCGGAGGGTGTTGACCCTACCTATATTCTCGGTGGGCAGGGCAATCTGTGGACGGAATCCGTACCAACTCCGCGCCATGTCGAGTACATGACCTGGCCGCGGTCCCTGGCGCTGGCCGAGGTGTACTGGTCGCCGAAGGAAGCCCGGAACTGGAACCGCTTCGTGGGCCGCGTCGAGCAGCACTTCCGGCGCTACGATCTGGCCGGGGTGAACTACGCCCGAAGTCTCTACGAACCGATGGTTGCGGCTAAAATTAACCCCGCTGACAGTGCCCTGGCGGTGACGCTGACGCCCGAAATCGACGATGTTGACCTGTATTACACCACTGACAACACACTTCCCGATTTGTACTCGACGCCGTACACGCAGCCCTTTGTAATGCCCAAAGGGGCCAGTATGCTCCGGGTGGTGACGTACCGAAAAGGCGCCCCGATTGGCCGGATGCTCGCCATCCCGACGGCTGATCTAAAGAAGCGGAGGTAGTAAACCATAACGGGATGGGGATCTCTTCCTGTTGGGTTTTGGGGGAAAGTTGTTTACATTCATCTTAAGAAATGAGTAGTAAATAAACAACAGTAGACGTGGGTACCTGCCTCCGGGGGGTCTTTTTTGTCGTCAGAGACGGGTGCCCGCGTTAGTTAATAGTCACTGGAAGAAGTCTGTACACTCGAAGCCGATAGATATACCGATAAACGAAAAGAAACTAGTTAGTAGCTATCTTTTTAAGCCATAAGGATAGAGTAAGTCGATTCAGTTTTTATCAATAAAACAATAGGTACACTACCGGATATAAATCCCAGCGGTCATCCCATTCTTATAAGTACATGATGAAACAATCCAGTAGCTGCTTACTGCTTTGCTGTTTGTTGCTGTTCGTTGGTATAAAGGGGTATGGTCAGACGGCGCCCCACTTCGAACAGTTAACTGTTAAGCAGGGACTTTCTCAAAGCCAGGTGTTTTGTGCTTACCAGGATCGGGAAGGCTTTATGTGGTTTTCAACCGCCGGCGGTCTTAACAAGTACGATGGATATACGTTCACGGTTTTCGAGCCTGATCCCAACGATTCGACCAATGGAATGCGAAACGGGCTTATCTGGGATATGGTCGAAAGTAAAAATGGCGATTTGTGGTTTACGACCATGGGGGAGGGCATTCACCGGCTGGACAAACGGACCGGGCGCATTACTCCGTATCGGTTTACGCCAGGCCACAACGTCTGCTATACCATTGCCTCTGACCGTCAGGGACAGCTGTGGGTGGGTAATATGAGCGGACTCAATCAATTCGACCCCGTAACCAAAGCGTTCAGACTCCATGATCCGCCCGTTACCGGCGATAAAACAATCTGGTCGATACTGGAAGACCGGGCCGGCACCCTGTGGGTAGGCACAAAGAACGGGCTTTTTCAGTTTGATCGCCGGACCGGTAAGTTTATCCGCTACGAACTGGATGCGCCGTCCAATCCGCAAACGCACTGGATTATCTCGCTTTATGAAGATTCGGCCGGTAGCTTGTGGGTGGCCTCCCTGGGCAAGTTTCTGTACCGGATTGTACCCACACCAATTCGAACACATCCAGGTTCTTCGCCGACTACAAAGGTCGCTTATCGGCTGGGGCGTGAGCGCTACCTGCCCGGCGCGGAGCCTTTTCCCAATGGCATTACGGAACATTCGCCCGACTACCTCTGGGTTGGTACGCACGGGGGCGGGGTGAAGCTTCTGAACAAGAAAACTGGTCAGTTCAAATCGTACGTTTCCGACGTGAATGTGCCCAGTTCTCTGCTGCACAATTCCGCGTGGACCGTTTGTCAGGACCGGGCCGGAAATCTGTGGGTGGGCACCGACCGGGGCGTGAGCCGGCTGAACGCCGTACCGCCTAAATTCAAAACCTACCAGGTCACCCCTGATCCGGGCAGTGTCCAGCTGGTGCAAAACAATGTTATGTGCCTGACGGAGGATAAACAGGGAGGCATATGGCTGGGGGATTACCGGGGCAATTATTACAGCGGACTATACCGTTTCGACCGGGTTCGCAATCGGTATGATCGGTACCGGCATGTCCCTGACGACCCCCACAGTCTGTTGAGCGACCGGGTCAAAGCGCTGTTCACCGATCGGGCCGGTTCCCTCTGGGTTGCGACGCCGGAAGGGTTGCATTCGTTACCCGGCGCCACGGGCAAACGATTCAAACGCTACCCCTGTTCGTTCGAGATAACCGTCATTCGGCAGGATAGTGCCGGTCAGATATGGGTGAGTGGTATTGGTGGACTGGCCAGATTGGACAGCCAAACCGGTCGGTTTATTGACTGCAAAACGGATCTAAAAGGGCAGTCCCAGCTGGGACAAAGTTACGTCAATGATTTACTGGTAAGCCGGTCCGGCGTTGTGTGGATTGCTACCCAGGGGAGAGGACTAAGCCGGTACGATCCGCAGAGAAAGCAGTTTCTGCATTATTTCAGGGATTTTAACCGCCGGAAAGAAATTTTTCTGTGGGATATTTTCACGATGCACGAAGACAAGGACGGCCTTTTTTGGCTGGGAACGAACATGGGCGGACTGTACCAGTTCAATCCCGCTACGGGCATCTTCAGGAACTATACGACGCTCAATGGGCTACCGAACAACCATATTTCGGGAATCCTATCTGACCCACAGGGCCGTCTATGGCTGTCAACCAACCGGGGTATCTGCTGCTTTGACCCGCGCACAAAAAGCTGCCGCAACTTTGACGATAGCGACGGATTGCAGGGAATGGATTTCAACCGGGAAGCCTGCGCTTACGGCCAAGGGGGGACCCTGTTGTTTGGCGGCCCCAATGGGTTTAACGTCTTTAACCCTATGACGATTCGCGAAGATCTTCAGGAACCCATCGTCCACATTACGGGCCTGAAGATTTTTGACAAGGCCCGCGATTTCTCAAAGAATCCCGTCGAACTGCGGCATAACGAAAACTTCCTGACCTTTGAATTCATTGGGTTGCAGTACAACACACCCGACCGCAATCGGTATGCTTATCAACTGATTGGCGTGGATGAAAACTGGGTGTACGGCGGAGCGCATCGCTCGGCCAATTACACCAATCTAAGCCCCGGCACCTACACGTTTCGCGTGAAAGCCGCTAACAGTGATGCCATCTGGAACACCCGGGGTGCAACGCTGACGCTTGTTATCCATCCGCCCCGGTGGGCTACGTGGTGGGCCTACGGGCTGTACACGCTGCTGCTGGGAGTTGGTATATGGAGTTATATTCAGTACCGATCCCGAACGCTTCGGCTCAAAAATCAGGAGCTTGAACAAAAAGTAGCCCGCCGTACCGAGGAGGTCGAAGCGCAAAAGCAGGAGATTGAAAATCAGCGGGATTACTTAAAGCAGGCCCTGAACAAACTAAAGTCAACGCAGGCCCAGCTGGTCCAGCGTGAGAAGATGGCGTCACTGGGGGAACTGACCGCGGGCGTGGCTCACGAGATTCAGAATCCGCTGAACTTTGTTAATAATTTCGCCGAACTATCCACCGAACTGGTCGACGATCTGAAACTAGAACTGCGGGCCGGGCACCAGAGCGAAGCCCTGGGTCTGGCGGATGATTTATGGACCAACCTAAGCAAAATTGCGCACCACGGTGAACGGGCCAATTCGATCGTAAAAGGAATGCTGCTGCACAGCCGAAACAGTGTTGGCGAAAAGCGACCCACGGCCCTCAACAAACTGGCGGATGAGTACTTAAGGCTGGCTTACCAGGGCGCCCGGGCAAAAGACAAACGGTTTAATACCAAACTAACTACCCATTTCGATGAGTCGATTGGCCTGATCGACTGTGCCCCGCAGGAAATCAGTCAGGTTCTGCTGAATCTTTACAGCAATGCTTTTTACGCCGTTCAGCAGAAATGGGAAAGCGAGGGCGAGTCGTATCAGCCCGAAGTAATCGTTACCACCCGGCGCACCGGTCCCTGGATTGAGATTATTATACGGGACAATGGCTCCGGCATTCAGCCGCGGTTAGTGGATAAAATCTTCCATCCTTTTTTTACCACTAAACCCGCCGGACAGGGAACCGGACTTGGCTTATCCCTGAGCTATGACATTGTTACCAAAGGGCATGAAGGCGAACTGCTGGTTGCTTCCGAAGCCGGATCGTTTACCGAGTTCACGGTTCGGCTGCCCGTTGTCGCCAATATCATTTCTTAACCGTCGCGGACTGGATCGGGCGCGTGGTCAGTATCAACCGGGCCTCCGCCTTCTGAACGGCAGGTCCCCCGTTCTGCGCCACGCAGCGCACCCGTTTCAAAGCCTCTTCAAGTGAGCCGGTTACCACATCGACCCCGTACGAATTTGCCCTGGTCTCGACCGGACAGAAGCGCGTCGTCGAAACCGTCGCAATCAGCGTTTCCTGGCCAAACGGCGGAACACACTGGAATCTTTCCGGAAAAGGAATGTCCTTATTCTCCTGGCCCGGCTTGATCTCGAAGTCATCCCACAGCAGCGTTACCACGTTGTCGGTCTGCACGTAGGCCAGCCGCACATGACAGGGCTTGTTGACCCGGACATTGACGTGCAGCGTGTCATTTTCCCAGAACTCGAAATTTCGCTGTCTGGACTGCGTCGTGGTTAGAGTGACCCGAAGCGCTTCCGAGTGCGTAAGTTCAGCGGGCAGTGCCCCCGCGTCAATGGCGCGCTGGGTCGCCAGAACGGCGTCGTTGTGCTCTGGTTTCAGGACAAGACCCTTTTGCTGGACCCAGGTCACCGGGAGGTCCATGTTGGGCTTAACTTTTACCGTTGTCTGACCCGTTGCCAGATCGAACAGTTCCGCCGTGATTTCGACCAGATCGCCTTTTTGCTGGTAACTGCCCCGGACACCAACGCCCTGTTTGAGGTCATCGGCAACCACATTCACTTTTTCGTCTGCTTTCAGGCGCTGCCGGAGTTCGCCCAGCAATTCATCCGAGAAGGCATTGGTGAGCTGGCTGTTTCTGTAGGAAAACTTCCGGACCACCACGGGTGCGCCGGGTGTTAGGTGGGCACTAAGGCTGTGCGCCAGCCGAAGAGCCGCCCAACTCAGCGTTGGCTCACGCAGCGCATTTAAATCGGCGTTGGCCGGAAATGCCGTAGCGCCCGCCGGAACAGCCGCGACCCGGTCGATGCGGACAATTTTATAGTTCTGTGGCTCAAAGCCCCGGGGTCCGATAACAACGTCAAAGGTGAACTGAATCGCCAGCGTGGTCGTACGGTGGCTGGGAACCGATCCCGCCTTTTTGAAGTTTGTTGTCTGCGATACGTAGCTAATCAGCACAATTTTGCCGTCCGACGAGCGACTGAACTGGTAGCGCTCTCCATTCAGATTGAACTGCGCGTTAGCCCGGTAAAAATAAAACTGGTGCGCGTACTCCTTAATGGTATACCGTTCGTTGGACAAGTCGCTGAACACCAGGGTTTGCGGGTTGTAAAACGACTGACTGACCAGCGTTTCCCGGTAGCCATTAGCCGCGCCCGCGCTTTCGGCAAAACCAACTTCGTTGAGGGCTACGCTGTAGGCATCCAGGGCATCGTGGCACCGAACCATAAACGCAATACTGTCGCCCTTGCTAAAACGGCTTGTCTGAGCGGCCGCCGGCGCAACGCTTAAGGCAGCCAGCAACAGACTGCCGCAGAACAACAGGAGACGGAACGGACATTTCATAAAAAGGCAATGCTATTTTAAACGGGTGGCTCACTTAATGGCCCGTCTGCTTTATCGCTGCGGAGTATCCCAGGTAACCACAACCCGGGACAGTGTAACCAGGGGTTTGTTCTCCTGCACCTGCTGGTGCGATACAGGAATCACATCCGTGCGCTGATGGCGGTACCACTGAAGGTTGTTCCTGACAATGGAAACCTCCTCCAGAGCGGTCAACTGCCCCACATAACTGCCATCCGGGTTCCGGAAAAAGTCATCGCAGTAGGACATATTGAACGACTGGATTCGGCACTGCGCCACTTGCTGAACCGGCAGCCGAAGGGCCGCCAGCTGATTTAAGGTCAGCTTATCCGACCGCTGGCTTGTGACCACCGTCACGGAGTCGGCCGGGAGCAGTTGGCGAAGCTGAGCCAGGTCGCGGGCCTGATTGGTTGTATCCCCCAGCAGACTGACTAAGCCCTGGAGAAGCTGGTCGTGATAACCGACTACTTTATCGTTGGTCAGACCGGGCATGTTCAGGGGTTTACCACTGCGCCTAACGCTCCGGATACGGACCGCACTGTAGGTCTGCTGATCAAGCGTTGCTTCGAGTTCAAATACCCATTCGTCGGATAACCGGTGGGACTGCCGGGAAGCCCGAAAAATACCCTGTATCGAAACCGGGACGGTCACTTTCAGTATTGTCTTCTGGTCTTCTTCGCCCATGATCCGCACCTGCTCGGCGGTCAGTTCGCTGTTAATGTGAAACTGAAAGGCATCCTGCCAGTACGTGTCGGCCAGCTTCGTCACCCATTGCCGGACGGTGGTGCGCAGGGGATTGGCTGCGTAAAGGTCAATCGGCTGGTTAAGATCCGGTATCTGAACATCGTCTGAAACAAAGAAAGTCTGTATGGCCGCCTGCTGCTGAACCTCCGTTTTAAGGGAGTCCGCCCGACCGCTGAGGTGGTTGACCTGGGCAACCCACTGATCGAACCAGTGCGTTAGCTCCGGATGAACCGGCGGTTCGCCGGACTTGGCGAAAGCAGCGCTGAAGGGCAGAAGAGTCAGGCCGCTCAGCCAGATTAAAGTGAGAAATAGGTTCTTCATGGTAATAACGGTTACTTGGTCTTTCCGTCGGGAGCGGGGTGCCGATTGACGTACTGAACAATGGCCGGTGGCAGGGCTTTTTGTTTCTGAATGGGATACAGATCGGTGATCAGCCAGCCCGAGTTTTCTTTTTGGCGTTCAATATCGTCGAGCCGCACTATCCAGCCCCGGCGGGTATCCAGATAGAGATGCACTTGTTGGGTTTGCTGAACAATAACTGAGCCATTCCGGCAGGCTTCGGCCAGCGCAGCCAGTGTTGGACTGACCAAGTGAGTAGACGGTACGAGATCCAGCAGATTATGACGCTCCTGCAGGTGATTGTACAGATTCAGGAAGCGCGTTTCGTGGGTTTCCGAGCCAATGTACAGGGTCGTGTCGCGGGAGGTAGTCGCTGAAGAAACGCGGTTTTTTACCGGCTTTAGAAAAGGCGCTTCGGCATCCAGTATTTTCCAGGCGTAGTAATCCCGGGTATGAAAGCGTTTTAGAAAAAAGCGGATGGTCTCGGGCGCATTTTTGTAGAGAACGGAATAACCGACCTCCGCAAACAACGCTTCCTCATCCGCCGGCACAAAAGCCCGGGTCGTGTCTTCGAGTACCGTTTCGATGAACGCATTAACCTGAGCCTGATAGACTGGATCGGGCCGACCAGCCCGGGTGTTTAGTCTGGGATCGGCCTCATCGAAAAGCAGCCGGACAGCCTGTTCACGCGAGTAAGTGGCCCGGCTCCGCGCATCGAAAGGCTTGTTATCCGGCGCATTCTGGTAATTCAGCCGTTTCAAAAAATCGCTGACAAACGCTACCCGCTGTACCATATACGACTCGGCAGGTAGCTTAACCACCTTGACCGCCGGCTTTCCCGCCGAATCCGCAGCGGATCGGCTTCCGGCTGAATTAGCCGCAGAAAGCGTATCTCCGTCGGGCGATGGCGACAGGGTATCCGCCGGAAAACGGCTAGCGGTTGGGTGGCAAACCGCAGCATCTGAGTTTGTAGCCAGCAGAAGCGAAGCCAAGCCAAAGCAAAAGGGCCAGAAGGTCATTAGAGCCAGTTACGGGTTTAAAAATCAGTGCGTTGAGACGACTTGACCGTGATGTTTCGGAAGAGGACCATCCAGTGTTTATCCTTGAAGAAAGGATCTTCCCGGATGCGCAGATCGGCGTCGATCTTTTTGGTGGTCCGGTCGCCCGCGAGCGGCTGTCCATTGCGCCACGCCTTAAAGTCCTGGAAGTACTGACCTACGGCATAGTACGATCCATCCGGCTGTTTTTTCCAGTCGCTCAGGCGGGCCGCGTTGAAATTGGAAATCTGTACTTTACTGTAAGGCAGGGTTTTCAACTTTTCCAGATAGCGACGAAGCGGCAGGGTATTGACCTTGCCCGTCGTGGTGCTCGACACTTCAATGGTGGCGTTTTGTTCAAACAGCAGCATCGTGGCTTTGATGGCGTCGTTGCGTTCTTCAAAAGAGCGTTGCTTGTCGGCAATGACCGCCAGATAATCGACAAACTGATCGATCCGTCGCAGGGCTTCGTCGTGAAAGTCACTGAGTTGCTGATTGCTCAGCGTATCCGAACCAGGACCCGGGTTGCTGATTGCCCGGGCCGGGGATTCCGGACCAATCAGGCAAAGAGCCATAATTAAAGGGTAAAAAAGAGATTTCATCGGTTGATGGGGTTTGGCGCAGGCATTAAGGATTCCACAGTTCCTGAACGGCTAATTCGGTGTAGTAGCGCCCCGAAGGGTCCAGCTTCGACAGCCGCTCGACAACGTTAACCTGGACGATCTTCTTGGCCAGGAGCGAGTAACGATTCATCAACTGCTCAAGCGGCATCAAAGCAACCGGCGTGTCGTTGACGTAAACTTTGATTTTGGCGTTGTGGACAAAGAACTGACCGGCCTTTGCCTGCTGCGCTTTCCGGGCTGCGTAGGGGAGCGTTTCGTCGGTCAGGGCGTTTAGGTAGCCATTGACAACGCTGAAACTGGGCCGCTGTTCCGGCTGACTTGCCGGAGCGGGTGGCTCAGCAACGGCCACTGCCGGGGTCTGAACAACGGGCGTCTGAACAACGGCGGGCCCGGCGATTGTCGAATTGGCAGTTGTATCGAGCGGAGTCTGATTGTCAAGGGTAACTACCTCCGTTGTCGAATCAACGGCGGACTCGGCGTTGACCTGATAAATCGACTCCTGCTTGCGCACCTTGGCCGCGGTGAGCGTACCCAGGCGGGTCTGCGTGTCGTCCAGAAGTTGCTGCCACGTAATTTCTTCGTTGTAGTGGCAGGCATAATCCAGCGACTGAAGCAGTGACCAGGTATAAAAGCTTCCGCCGGTTGATGCGCCCGATACCTGTCCGCGTTTGCTGCTGGTCGTAATCACACCACCCCGCGTTTGTAGAAACAACTGGCGGTAGATGCCGGAATTGCACTGGGTGCCCTTCACAAAAGAGCGGGTTTTGGGCAACTCCTCGTTATCCACCTTATTGCAGCAGTCGCCAATGGTCAGGCAAAAACGGGCTTTTTTCTTTAGCAACTCCTCGTGAATCTGCATGAGCGGCAGGTTCTCAACACCGGCTGGGTCTACCATCAGAAACGGAAAGTCACCGGTGTACTGGGCGGTGTTGTAACCGTGTCCGGTATAATAAAAGACAATAATATCTTCGGGGTTGCAGTGGAGGCTGGCCAGAGCGGTATTGATGGAATTGTTGTGGAACCGGTCTTTGGTTAGGACCTCCGCTTTATACTGATAGTCAATATCGTCGGCGATCTTGTGTAACTGCGAGTCCATGGTAACCATGTCGAGCTGACAGGGGCGGGCCAGACTGCGGTCGTCCACGGCTCCCACCAGAACGGCGTACAGAGTAGGCTGGGCTTGCGCCTGAACATGACCGATCAGACTCAACCAACAAATGCAAAGCAAAACGGCAAATCGCATGCAGGTTAAAGATAAGGTGGAAGGACAGAGAATGAACAGAGAAAATGGTACTTATGGATTGGTTTTGGTTTAGCGCGGATTCAGGACGATCTGACCGCGTAACCGGCCCTCAATGTAAGGGGGTTGTTTATACTCGAGTCCCTTATCTATACGATTCACAATTTCGTAAATATCCAGGTTAGGTTCCTGGAGGTGCTTTACCAGTTGTCCGGTAAAGGGACTGTTATTTCCTGTCCCATCGCCGGTAGGCTTACCCGCTTCGGTCGCGTATATAATAAGCGTTCCGGCGGGTGGGTTGATCGTCGTATAAACTGCGCTCTCCTGCCCCCGACTCAGGCCCCATGAACGGTAAGGATTAGTGCGACAGGCGTCCCAGAAAACCAGGTTAGAACCACCGGGGTTGGCATTTTTCATGCGGCTAACCACCCGCTCTAGCGGATAGCAGACGTATCTTGCGTCAACTTCGGTGGCTGGCTCGGCACCCAGCGGTTGAATGAAGTTCTGGTTGTCGGCCATGATACCGTGTCCGGCGTAGTAAAACAGGCCGACGTTGTTTTTGCCGAGGTCAGTATAAAATTGTTCGAGCGTCTTCTCCGTATCCTTCAGCGACAGATTTTCTTTGAGCGTTACCGCAAAGCCCAGTTTTTCGAGTTCTTCTTTGACACTTCGACCGTCATTGATTGGATTTTTAAGCGCTTGTTTGTCATAATTCGCGTTGGCAACAATCAGTGCCAGACGCTTCTGGCCGACGGACGCAACGGAGGGCTCTTTACCGGTTTCGTAAGTAATCTGGCGTACGCTGGACAGGGTAGTTCCGGCCGAGTTAGTGGCCTTGATCTGCAGCGTGTTGACGCCTTCCAACAGCGTAACTTCCTGCGCCACCTGCTCTCCGCAGTTCATCCGCTTCATGCCCCGTTGCGCGCCCAGTTCCTTGCCGTTCAGAATAACCTGATGGCTTTTTAAGGGAACCGACGACTGCACGCAGGCTGAGAGAGCGAAGTTAGGTTGCTTTACGGTTATCTGCTCACCTTGGGGCGACTGCCAGGTAATCGTTGGCTTAACGACAATTATGATAGTGGCTGTTGCTGATGTAGTGCTACGTGACTGAGCCAAGGTTGTCAGTACACCAAGCATCATTGCCGAAAGGATAAGTAGTTGTTTTTTCATCGGATGTAGGGTTAGAGCGTATAGCGAAAGCCAATCAAGGGGGTGTTCTGCTGAAAGCCGAGCGATAGTTGAGCCCGTTGTTTCTTTAGATTGCTGGTGCCTTTAATGGCTGTATAGACAACATCGGCCACCAGAATGGCTGCGGCCGCCCGCGTGGCGATCAGATACTGGTGGCGGGCCTGATTGGCTTTGGTATAGTAAGGCTCAGCTTGCTCTTCCAGCGTTTGAGATTGATAGAGTTGATATTGCTTGTTGGACTGACTGCGCTGGGAAAGTCCGTAGATTAAAAGCCCACCGTAGGCCACGGTAATTAAGGGACGGAAGCCAATCCGGTGGTTGGGCTGCACCATAACGTTACCCAGCCCAGGAACCAGCACAGAAAGAAGTGCATTGGCGGGGCCGCCACCTACGCTACCTGATTGATTATTGATAGATTCAGTAACAACGGTAATGGCCATTTCGCCATCAATCAAAGCACCATCCTTTTGAATGTCCCAGTAGATGACTTTTCCTTTGCCGGATTGCTGACCTTTACCAACAGCACCCGTAACGGCCGTTACATTTATAAGTCCTTTGGTACGGCTTTGCGCCCGAACAAAAACGGAATCGCTTTTTAGTAAGTCAGCTGCATCATAAGTTATCTTTACACGATCCTCTTCCTGAGTGATTTGTAAATTAGTGATTAAGGCTTGATGAACTTTTTGGCCAAAAACTGGAGATAATAGCCCAAAGCATACCCATATCAGTAAACTTAAACCTTTAATTCGCATGGTCAGTGATTCTCAATTATTGATTGTAAAGCGCTTGAACCTCGGTCTCGTTTAAGGACCGGTTGTAGAAACGAACCTCATCGAGGCTGCCACGGAATTGGAAAGGATAGTCTTTACTTAAAAAGCCAAATCGTAATTCACCGCCTGGGCAGGAGTCAATAGTGGTGCCCGGCAGGTTGTCTTTACTTGCTTTCAGTACACCATCCAAGTACAGCTTGGTTGTTCTGCCTTCGTAGATATAAACCAGGTGATGCCAGGTACCAATCCACTGCGAATTCTGGAAGCCTGTGTTTTGCCATCCACCCCCGGATACGCAATTACTGTTCTGCTTTACGTCAAAATTGAAAATATAATCTGTTGATGATAAGGGTCGAATATTGATGCTGTACTGCTCATGCTGGTTGAAGTAATCCGATTTTGCAAGTACCTGCATGGTGCCGTTGGTCGGGCTCGACGATTTAATCCACAGGCTGATTGACATGGCGCTCGTGAAGCGAAGCAGGGGGGTGTCCTGAACGTCCATGAAGTCATTATCGCCATCAAAAAATAAAGCCGTGTTGGCCCCTCCTTTGTGGCCCTCAGACACGGAAACCTCGTTGTGGAGTACGCCATGCAGATTATTCCCGCTGAGGTCATTGCCATTGCCGTCCATTGGGTAGTAGGCAATCAAACCGGTGGTAACCGGCGCAAAGGGCGTCTTAAAGGTTTTTACCTCGCCATAGACGGGTGTTCCTGTACCATTGATGGCAAAAGCCCTGACATAATAAGTCGTGTTCTGTGCCAGCTGAACGGCCTGAAAGGAATTCGGATTGTTGATAACAAGCCCGGACTTTAAGGATAGAACCGTGGAGTTATCCACCGCTGGCTGTTGAACAGTGCTTGAGTAGCAAACACCAAACTGAGATACAACAGAATTTCCGTTGCTCGTCACTGTACAACCCAACATTGCCGAACTGCTTGTGACCCCGGTTGGATCAAGCGTTATAACGGCAGGCGGTGTCACATTCGTGACGGTTACTGTGGTCGTTGCCGTGGTCCGCTGGCCGCAGAGATTGGTCAATTCGGCAGTAACGGTGTAAGTGCCGGGCTGGGGGTAGGTAACGCTTCGGGTCTGTTCAGTACCGGAAACAGGAGTACCCGTCCCGAAATTCCAGGTGATGTTCGAAATGTCACCCGACACTTGGTTTAACGCAAAAGCAACGGTTAGTTGGTTTGGACTTGCTTCAATCTGAGCCGAGGGCGTCGTACAGCGAAGAAAAGTTTTACGTTCGAAATCCCAGCTTTTGCAGCTGGCCACGAGAAAACAAATGAGTAGAAGAGCGTGGTAGAGTTTTAACTTCATGTAATCACGTTAAAGGATAGAGAATCGCTGCTTTATGTGCTAACATATGAGCAGCAGTAACAAATTTAATTTTTTGATACGTGTATTTACATGAGCGTTCGGCGGACCCCACGCGCTTTTTAGTTATCGGTAGCTAAATGTTGACTTTTACCGAAAAATGGTGACTTGTAAGCTAGTAGA
>Ga0325400_1004161_pt1 | contig 13335 bp, 11 predicted proteins | sample PopdelMetagenome_2_FD_205662 | JGI IMG/M metagenome (GOLD analysis project Ga0325400, IMG submission 205662) | Populus deltoides microbial communities from Bellville, Georgia, United States - Xylem-PdKOR-R1 | ecosystem: Host-associated > Plants > Phyllosphere > Stem > Wood/Secondary xylem... | reverse complement strand
GGAGCATAAGAAAGGGTAGAAACATAGATAAAAGGGAAGAGAAAGTGGACTTTCTTATGGTGATGATGATAGTTGAAAAGGAAGGAAAAGAGAGAGTATGAGCCGAACAACAAAAGAAAAGTAGAGAAAACGTGAGGGACTTTCTTTTAAAGTTTACTTCGTCATTCATTATGTCTGTATGGTCTAGTTAGGGCGTTATTTGATAAAGAACTGTCATGATCTTTTTGTACTAGTTTTGCTGCGAGTTGAGCAAATTTTGTACTCCATTGTTAAATTAGGAGGGCGAGAGAGGAAGAGTCCATCACATAAATAATTCCAAACAATGGCCATATATGCTAAGCAATCTTCTCTTCTCCTACTATATCTTATTCAATATATGTTAAGTATAGAATGTTATATGCTTATCTCCTTATTATCTCTGCCTTTTATTTTTTCTCTGTTATTATTAACTTAAGCAACTCTTTTTCGACCTTTGTATCTCTATATCTCTCTTTGTTGTTTGCCGTGAGACACAAGATAAAGCTGAAGAAGAAAGCAAAGAAGCAAACTTTTGTAGAATCTAAATGAAGGGAAGGCACGAGAAGGAATGCATAGGCCAAGGTTGTTGAGAAATAACTAAGCAAATAAGTTTCTTTTGACTGTAATTTACTAACTTTAGAAGCATCTTGGATTTTATAAAGCAGAGGCCATTCAATTTCTTAGATGCATATAGGATTGAATCATCAATCAAATTAACAAGCAAGATCTTGAGATCCTAAATAAAACAAAGCATGGGATTGCAATGTTTTTTTTCTTCCTAAAAACCAAACAAAACATGAAAAACATAGCAAATTAACAAGATTCAAAAACTTTATGCCTAATCATAGCTACAAAGCCAAACGTAGAAGATAAAAACATAAAGTAGATAATAGAGATACATTTAAGGAAAAGGGTTACCTAAAATAAGAGGATTCAATGAGCTATAATGGAGATTTTTGCACAGAGAAAAATCAAAAGGAAATTATGATCATTTTTATTACAATAAAGAGATTTGAGAGAGAGAGAGAGACAGAGAAAGATATTTGCAACAACCATAGTTTGCTCGTATGAGGTGTTTTCTTTGTAAAGAAAGAAAAGTGTTTTCCATTTCCAAAGATAAGAAAAGAAAAACACTTTCATGGAACAAAGGTTTAACTTGTTCTTTGACTATAATTCATTTTTTTTATTAACTTTCCATAAGTTTACCAAGAAAGTGGTTTCATGAAAACAAATAAGACCTATATATCTTGTAATTCTTGTTTGTGTCAAAATCATTCTAGCTTTTCTTCATAACAATTTTCTATTAAGATTGGTGAGTATCAGTATTAAATTTTATCAGTAAAATTATTAGAATATTGATTTAAAATTATAATTAATAATAATTTTTTTTTTGTAATTAGTGAATTTTATTGACTTAGCCATTTATTTTTTTATAGTGGTGTATAAAACTTAAATGGTTAATGTTAATATAATTAATGGAATGACATTTATGATCAAATTCATTTATTATATTTAATTGTTTTGAGTATATTTGGTAAGTGATATATTTGTTGAGCGTGTGTATCATGTGTTTAGGATAGTTATATATAATCATTTCATCATCAAAACTCTTAAAAATACTTGGGTATGTTAACTTTAATACTATTAAAAGAATGATGTATTTAGATTTAATTTATAAGTCACATATTAATAAAAAAAGATAAATGTGGGATTTGTGCTCAAGCTAAAGAACTTGAAAATACTTTTAATCCAGTAGAAAAAACAATTATTTGAATTAATATATAGTGATATTTATGATAGTAATAATGTCTTGACTTACAGTGGTAAAAGATACTTTATATACTTTATAACTTATATTGATGATTTTTCAATATATTTTTATATTTATTTGACTTATTCTAAAAGTGAATTATTTTATAAGTTTAAATTTTTTAAAGCAGAAGTAGAAAATCAATTAGAAAGAAAAATAAAAAAATTATGATCTGGTAGAGTTGGTGAGTATTCTTCGAATGAAATGAATTATATTTTAAAATTATATGGTATTATACATCAAATAACACCTTTTTATTCACCGTAGTCTAATAGGATAGCAAAAAGAAAAAAATAGAACTTTAATGGATATAGTTAATGCAATGTTAATTAGTTCTGGATTGTCTACTAATTTATGGGGTGAAGCTTTGTATTTTGCTTATTATATTCTTAATAGAGTTCCTTATAAATATTAGGATAAAACATGATATGAATTTTGGAAGAATAAAAAACTATATTTTTAAAATATTTTAAAGTGTAGGGGTGTTTAAAGTAAATATTCCAATTACTAACAAAATAAAAATAAGTCTTAAAACTATAGATTGTGCATTTGTTGGATATTCTTTTAATAGTACTTCTAATTGATTTTTAGTTTTAAATTCTGAATTTTTTGAAACTATCAATAATACAATTATTGAGTCAAGTGATGTATTTTTCTTTAAAAATATTTTTCCAATGAAAAATAATGTATTAAACTTGTTAATTAAAGTCATTCTTCTAAAACATACATTGTTTATAATCATGCTTCTAGTGAAATTAGAAAGAGTAAAATAAATAGAATAACAAAGGATTTTGGAGCTAATTTTTATACCATTTTACTTGAAAATAAACCTAAAACATATAATGAAGCAATATCATCTATTAAAGCTCTTTTTTGAAAAGAAGCGATAAAAGATAAGATAAATTCTTTAATTTCTAAAAAACTTGGTTCTTAAGTGATTTACCACAAGATTGTAAGACAATAGGTTGTAAATGAGTTTTCGAGAAAGAAATTGAGTTAGAAAGAAATTGAGAACTAATGGATCTATAAAAAAATTTTAAGACTAGGTCATGTTTGTTTTCCGGAAAGTGGTTTCTGAGAAACCACTTTCCAAACTTTCCAGTCAAAGAAAAATTTGGCTTGATTTCTAAGAAAATGTTTTCCTAGAAAATTTGGGCGGAAAACACTTTCTGGAAGTTGTGAAAAATTTAGAACTGTCGTATTATTTGCTGATTATATTAAATTTGATCCTTAAACTTTTGATTGCTATATATATTTTATTTTGAATATTTATTTTTCAATTTCATCTCTTAAAATTTAATTTTTATATTAACTTTGGTCCTTATTTTTATAATTGTTATTTGCTTTTCCCTTATCATTTTCTTATTGAGAATTTTTATCTATCAAATTTGATCATCATTCTTTTTATTGTTACTTATTTTATTTGAAATAATTTATGAAATGTTAATTATTATTATTTTAATTTCTTCATCTTTCATTTTTATTTTATTTTTTAGATTTGATTTCTATTATTTTGATTATTATATATTTTATTTGAGATAATTTATGAAATTATATTTTTTTTTCAATTTCATCCTCATTCAACTTTTTAATTTGTAAGATTTGTTTCTCATTATTTTAATAAACTTGAGAAAATAAAACATTAATAAGTTATTTTTCAGCTCATTTTCTATGACATAACCAAACGCTGGAAAGTGTTTTCCAACTTATTTTCCATTATACTACCAAACATCAAAAAATAATTCACTTTCCTGGAATTTACTTTCCATAAGAAAACTAATTTCTAGCAAACAAACAGGGCGTAGGTTAGTTGCTAAGGAGTTTAAAGAAGGAGTAGAAATAATGCACCATTTTCTAAAATTACTACAATTAGATAATTAGTTGCTTTAGCTTCCTTTTACAAATTAAAAATCCATTAAATGGATGTTAAAAAAACCATTTTAAATGGTGATTTAGAAAAAGCAGTAAGGTTTTGTTGTGTCTAGTCAAGAAAAGTAAGGTTTTGTTGTGTCTAGTCAAGAAAAGAAAGTTCATAAACTTCTAAAATCTTTTTTATGGTTTAAAATAGGCTTCGAATCAATGGCATAAAAAATTTGATCAAGTTATGTTAGTCGAAAGTTTTTAAACAAAAGCTGCTGATAAATGTGTTTGTTAAACAAATTAAAATTAATTATATGATTTTATATTTGTATGTTAATATTATGATTTTTTGTACTAATATTCAAGTTATAAATATTACTAAATCTTTCTTGTCAAAAAACTTTGATAAGAAGGATCTTGATCTAGTTAATGTTATTTTGGGCATTAAATTATTGAAAAACAGTAATGGTTTTGCTTTAACTCATTTACATGACATTGAAAAAAATATTAAAAATATTTAATTATTTTGATGCATCTCTTGTTTGCAGTCCTTTCAGTCCTTCTACTAGATTAAGAAAAAATGATGGTTAAAATATGTCTCAATATAAATATTTACAAATTATTAGATCTTTTTTACATCTAGTCAATCATACTATTCCTGATATAGCATATGCAATTGGTTGATTAGGTAAATATACGCATAATCCTAATGCTTCACATTGGAGATTTTTAGAAAGAATTTTTGAATATCTAAAAGGAACTATTGATTATGCACTTCATTATACTGGTTTTCCTGCTTAGTAGAGGAATTTAGTGATGCTAATTGGATTTCTAATTCAAAAGAATCAAAATTTACCAGCGGGTATGTATTTACATTATGTAGTGGTCTAGTTTGTTGGAAATATGTTAAACAAATTATAATTACTCGCTCAACCATGGAAGCATAATTGGTTGCATTAGAAGTTGTTAGTTCAAAAATTGAGTGGCATTAAAAAATTTTAATTGATATATCATTTGTTTCTGAACTAATACCACTTATATCAATGCATTGTGATAGTCAAGCTACTATAACTATGGCTAAAAGTAAAAAGTTTAATGAAAAAAAGAAGACATATAACTGTTATACATAAATTCATTAAACATTTGATATTTGATGTTGTTTTTTCTTTGGATTTTATTAGGTTTGGAAACAATATTGCAGATTTGTTTACTATAGGTTTGGCATGCCAATGAATTATTCAATTGTCAAGAGAAATGAGATTGAATCCCTTAAATTAATTATTAATAGTGGAAACCTATTTTCACACACACACACATATGATCTTTTTTTTCTATGTTCCTTTCAAATTTTACTATATTTTCTTTCTCATACTTTATTAATTTAAAATTTAAGTTAGCACTGATTTAAAGGTTTAGAGAATTTTTGTTGCATCCAAAAATTCTAATGGATTGTTGTATCTTGAGAGTAAAGTGTATTACATGCAAAATTATTCTTTTGCAGATGGGGTGTTTTCTTTTTAAAAATAACATTATTGCGTGATACAATCTCAAGTTTTCTTATTGATTTTAACTTACTGTTTTCATATTTACTTTTAGTTTTTATTTTTATTATTGATTTTAATTGCTAACTTAAATATTAAAAAAGGAAACAAAAATCTTGATAGTATTTATTTTCATAATTATTTCAAATATCTTGATAGTGGCATCTTAAAATCAAATGAAATTAATATATATATATATATATATATATATATATATATATATATATATATATATATAAGAACAAAAAATAATGACAACCCATTTTTTTATTATCAAATATAGTAAATCTAGTACTGTCAAATTTGAATTACAATAAAAATAAGAAAATGTGAGGGAAAATATGATATTTTTTTTCATTTTGGGAATTTGTTACAATAATTTATTTTTGGAATATAATACAACTAAATTGGTAATACAATAAAAATTAAATAAATAAAATTAAAATAAAATAAAATGAAATGAATAAAAAAATGGCATAAAAATTGTAGTATATAAATTACTAGATGAACAAGAATGATTGTAAAAAATATATTTCATTTTTTTTATCATTTTAATTGCAATTATACTATATTCTAACCAAAAGGTACAAAACAATTGTCATCAATTTCTTCTTTTTTCTGTCCTCATTTTTTTTTACTTTGTTATTCATTTTTTTTCTTTTCATTTCTATTTTTATTTTTTGTCATTTATATATCCAATTCAAAAAATATAAATGAATATTTTATCATGATATTGTTAAAAGGCCCAACTTAACTTACTTTCCTGTTCATAAACCCTTTCAAGTTTAAGAAAAGAAACGGTACTTAAACATTCCAACCCTAATGAAATGTAACAAGAATAAACATCAAAATGCAAAAGACGACATTAGTGCAAAAGAGAACATAGGGTTGTGCTTTATTGTTATTGTTTTTTCTGTTTCTTTGATCCGTAAATTTGCAAATATATATATATATATATATATATTCAATAAACATAATTCAAATTTAAGATAAGTTAATTATAAATTGTGCAATACAAACACAATGTCAAACAAATATAATTTTAAATTTTAAAATATTTCTAAATAGTCAAGATTAAATAGATCTTTAACTTAAAGTAATTTAACTTAAACAAAACATCAAAATATTATGAAAGTAAAATGTTTAAACACAAATATTTAAAATATAAAGTTAGGTCAATGTTATCAAGGCTAATGGGATCTAAAGCATCTCTTGTTTTGCTCAAATTCCTACAAAGTATAAACATGAAAAAAAACAACATGAATATAAACCATATATATTAGTAATAAATCTAGTTTTAAAAAATTAATATCATTGTTAATGAAAATAGTAATAATAATTTTTAATATTATTATTAATATCATTATTATTGAAAATAGTAACGAAAAAGAGTTTTTTATACTTGGGTGGTTTAATTAATCAAATTGAACCAGGTTCAATTTGATTCAATGACTTTTCAAGACCGGAATGGAACATGTGGAATGAAACCGGAACATTCCAGCTGAAATTTAGCTGAAAAATCTAGAACGGACCGAGATTTAAAATGAGATGAAAATTGTTCTGTTTTGTTTTGTTTCGTTTTTTGAATTGGTATGAATTGTTTCAGTTATTCTGGACGAAATGAAACAGAATTGATAACCTTGGTTTTGATTGTTTTTGCCGTGTCTAGAAATCCAAAGTTCCTTCATCGAATAGCAATCGGCTCTCTCGTCAACAGACCTGTACGAGATAGATTCCCTTTCTTTTCTGCAGCAGAGTGATGATCTTTAACATGGTTGTCAAACGGAAGTTGACTCATAAAATCATACAATCGTATGATTTTATTAGTCAACACAAATATAACATGTGAAATTAGATAAAAAAATTCAAAAATTAGCAAACTTGATCAAACTCAGTAAAAATCAGTCAAACTTGGTAAACTCGGACCGAGTTTACCGAGATTGACAAAATTGGGTTTGTCAAAGAAGAAGATGAAGAAGAAGCATGCAGGTGTAAAAAGGGTGGTTCTTGAGTCGCCAAACCTATGGTTTTTGGACCTTTTTATATCAAACCAGTGGCTTTCTCTACCTGCTCTGCTTTGTTGAAGAGAAAGAGCATCATATGTTGTTCCTATCTCCCTCTCTCTTCTCTCGAGCTGGATAAAGGAGGCCAATCTTGTAACTAAAGGCAAAGAAAGATTTACTACTATGTTCATTGAAGTAATAATTAATTCATATGCATCACCAGTTTTTTTCCCCTTGCACTAAAACTATTACTATTGAGAAATAAGAAGACCTACATGCTTCTTCTTCATCTTTTTATTATTATTATTATCATTAAAAGATAATAATTATATGATTGTCAACGAAAGAGCCCAGAGTTAGGGCAGTCAAAATAAAGTAGGTTACATGGCTGTAAAAGAAAAGGAAGATTGGAAACTCTTGACTTTTCTAGATCTTTGATTTTTTCTCTTTGAATAGGTGTGGTTGTTGGAACAAGAACATTAAGGGCCTGTTTGGTTGGTGTGGAAATAACTAGACATGTATGGTATCTCATATTTAAGAGTAAATGTCCAGCTCAAACCAAAATTTTCCCCTAGGAATCATAAAAAAAATTTCCTTATGTTTTTACAATTCAAATTTATTTTGTATTTTTCGTGCCGTGTCAAAAATATGTTTTTGACAACCTTGATCTTTTAAGTCTTCTGAGTTTTCTATTCTAGTGACCCCAGAACTCTTGGTGATTTAAGTGCAAATGAACTCTTTTTCCCGTGTGTCGAGTTTGATCTTTTCTTTCGCATCTTGGTCATTCTTACTTTTTTGTTATTTCGTAATCTTCAGGGCATGTACGATCCCTTATAGCTTCACAGGTAGAAGTCATTTTCTCATTACTTTGGGTCTCTCTTTTTCTATTTTTATTGGCATTACTATAGTGAGCTTTCAAAAAAATAGGCTTGATTTTATAAGCTTCTTATTACCTACAGGAGTCCTACTACCGTTAACGGCTTTTTTAGTGCTCCTTGAGCTAATCTCTTTTTTTTCACGCATTAAGCTCAGGAATACATTTATTTGCTAATATGATGACCGATCATAGTTTAGTAAAGATTTTAAGTGGGTTCGCTTGGACTATGCTATGTATGAATAATCTTTTCTATTTCCTAGGAGATCCTGGTCCTTTATTTGTAGTTCTTGCATTAACCAGTTTGGAATTAGGTGTAGTAATATCACAAGATTATGTTTTTACGATCTTAATCTATATTTACTTGAATGATGCTGTAAATCTCCATTAAAGTGGTTATTTATTTATAATTGAAAAAAAGTGAGTTTGAATAGGTATACTTAGTCGTGGAGCATTCTGAGTATTTGCTTTAGGGATTGTTCTTGCGCATCTGCTTTCTTTATAGCAGTTATTGCTCCAGTTCCAGAAGGTATAGCTCCTGCCTCGGCTTCGCCTTTGAAATCGGAGATTGATCCCATTTACTATTGAGATAGGCAAGCATAGGGAGAACTAAACGTATCTTACTAGGCAAAGACAGGTTAGAATGGATAGCTTGCGGGTGGATAGGATAGATCACTATTGCAGAAGGAGGTAGAATCAGGGGAAGGATTATGGCTAGAAAGGTCTTTATCCTCTTAGGCACATGGTTCTAAAGATTCAATCTTAAAGCGATACTAAAAAGTAGGCAGAAGCAAAACTAGAACTAGAATTCTTCACCCCTCCTCTTATACCATACCAAGAAGTAAGTTCAGAATAGAAGGATAATGGGCTCGTCTATTATAAGTTATTAGTTGACAGAGCTATCTCAGATATCTCGAGGAAGGAGACGAGACGGGTTAATGGGTGCTCCACCTGTGCAGGAACTTAGGGGTAGTTTCCATGTGTAACTTCCACTATATTGTACATATGTATGTTATAAAAACGTGTAGCTTGCAACTAAAATATACATAGCACACAGGACGGACTTTGTGTAATCCTTTTATTAAGTTAATAAAAAGGCTGGGACTTGTTCCTGTAATCTGTTGTGTTTGGGTTATGCATTTTGCTCATATTCATTGGTGTTATTCTGCTTGCTTGCGACATTGAAAGAGTGTGGGTAATCTCTTGGGTTCGTGGGACAAACTAGTTGTAGGCAAAATACGAGTGAATCAGTGAGGAAAATGCTAAGTCTAGTGGGACTAGACTGCCATGCTGTGGGGGTTTCAGTACCCAGTTTATTGTAGATTGCTGCAGTAAAATTATCATGTTGCCCTTGAATATAAAAAAATAAAGCTTTAAGGGTGGGGGTGTTTTAGTCCTTTTCACTGGCCTATTGGTCATTAAAGGATTATATGAGGGTGTATATGTTTTTTTAGATTTTTCAGCTTAGTAAAAATACTTTTTTATCCTCAAAGTCAATAAAGTTTAGAATTGTTGACCAAGAGCTTTCTTGACTTTTCATAAGCTTCTTAACAGTAAAAATACTTATTTGACTCAGCATCAAAAAAATGTTGGGCTACTAGATACGGGTTTTTTTGGGTTTTAAAATATCCATATATAGTGAAAGTACATTTTTAGCTTTGGAAAAAAAAAGAAGCTTTGTATTTGAGGGTATTTTTGTACCTTTACACAAGTATTTTGTGTAATTGTTAATGTCATGGGGGACATTTTGGTATTTTTACATTGTTGAACACGAGCTAGCGAATGGGTGACCTCTGCGTCATTTCAAAGGCGCATTTGATGCCACTCAGTGGTCAAAACTAGCTTTCCGCCATTTCTTTAAATGCATCACCGTGTCCTCTTCCATATTGAGTGGTGTGTGTTAGCTTACGGTGCTCGGATTATCACTGATGGTCTTTTGTTTTTTTTCCCCTTCATTTCTCTCTTCTGACAAATAATGTACAACATTGTCATTTTTGTTTCTTGCTTTTCAATCTCAACCTTCATTCTTTTAATTTCTCATTTCATTCTTTTTCTATCTATTGAGACTTTTTATCTTTTCAATTTATTCTTTCAATTATAAATTTTTATATGTTTTTTTTATTTTTAATTTCAGTACTCACTCTTTTAATTTCTTGTTTCATTATTATTCCTTTTATAAAAGTGTTTTTTTCAATATAGTCTTTCAATTGCAATTCCTCGTATGTTTTGTTTTTCATTTTAGTCATCATTTTTTTTTCTATTTATAAAAGTAGCACTTTTGTTAAAGTTTTTTTGGCTTTCAATTCATTCTTCAATCAAATTTTTTGTTGTTTTATTTTTTTTTAAGTTTAATCCTCATTCTTTTGATTTGTTTTCCTTTTATTAAAACTATTTTTCAATTCAATTTAACCCTTCAAATGAAAATTTGTATCTCTCTCATTAATGTGTTTTTTTCACCCTCATTTTTATAGATACTTTTATGTAATTGATTTTTTTTTGTTTCATCTTTCGACATTTAATTTGTTGGGGATTCAGCTTCATACGATCTTATTGTTCTACATTAGTTTTTTTTAATATTGATTTTGTGATTATATTCAAGTTTTTATCTATGAGTTTATCCTGGTCTCATAACCTAGGTCACAGGTTTTGCATGCTTTTTTTTAATATAAGTTTTTTTTAGTTATTTTGCTTTTGTTTGATTTTTCAAAATACTATTCTAATTAATCTATAATTTTTTTATACAAATGAAGTTTATTTTTTAAAATAAAAAATATTCATTTTTAAATAATATTGCATGATGTGTTCGACCCTACATAATATTTTCTATGACATAAGTTTATTCAGACAGTTTTATTTGTATTTATCTTTTAAGTCATGGGTTCTTTAGGGTATTAATTTATCTTTTATTAATTTAAATAAATGAGTTCAATAAACATAATTATGTGAATATCTCATTTTATGTGATTAAATATCTTGATTTGCATTTATCTCTCAATTTTTCAGTTTTTTTCTTGGTTATTGTTAACAATTTTTTTTTTATTTACATAAATGGTTATTGATTTATTTATTTAGATGCTTGCATAAGCTTTCAATTTATATTTTGAGTTTTTTTATGTGAAAAAACACATTGAAGCAGCCTATATACGTAGTATGTTTTTGAAAAAAAAAATTATAACCCGCAGCGAAGTGCAATTTAAATTGCTAGTAAAAAAAGCTAAAACTAAGACATTTTCAATATACTCCCCCAAACACTTAACTATTCATTGCAATAGTTAAATTACTACATTGTCATGCCTGACAAAATTTGTAGCCTTAGAGTTGGGGTAATTAGGTCTTTCCACACAAGGTTTATTACTCGTTGTTATAAAATTGATCATGTTGAAAGTTTCCTTTTCATTTTTTTAAGCACAATTAAACTATTAAATTACCATTAAAAACAAAATATTTGAAACTAGCATAAAAAAACTTTTGTCTTTTACATCTCGAATCACAATAAAATAATTAATTTACCCTTACAAGAAAAATGTTTTAAACTTGCGTCCAAGGGCTTTTTTATCTTTTCCACCTAGTCTTTTTGTTATTATTAAGTTGAGTGAGGAAAATTTGTTCTTTTAACAAGCATAAAATATTATTTAAATGAAACCATTGTCGGTGATGTGATGCAAGTGCTAGCGAGAGGGAGGCGCCCACAACTTTCTAGCAGTGTGTGCGATACGTTCTGGTGGCCAAAATCTCCCTTCTATCGTGTTGTTGGAATTTTCACGAAATCTTCTTCATGATGAGGTGGCTTGTGACGGCGATGACAGAGCGCTTTGTCACCTACGAGGCTTTCTTCTTTTTTTCTCTCTTTTTTTTCTCTCCTTTCCTTAAAATTCATGTTGGTCATTCAAAATTTTATAGTTGTCATCTTAATTATTGATGTTTCTACTTTAGCCCTTATTCTTTTGATTTTTAATTTTTAATTTTGGCCCTTTTTTAAAAAAATTATTTGTTTTGAATTTTTTCTTTCAATCCCAATTTGTAATATATATTTTTTTTTCAAATTGGTTCTTATTTTTTTATTTCTAATTTTTTTATTGACCATTTTGTAAAATTCTTATTTATTTTCAATTTCATCCTTCAAGCTCAATTCATAATATATTATTTTTTTTCTAATTTGATTCATACTCTTTTGATTTTTTTTGTCTTTTTGTTAAAGTGATTTTTCTTTTTAATTTCACTCTTCAATCAGAAATTTATGATTTTCTTCTAATTTATTTTTTATTTCAATTTTGATCCCTATTCATTTAATTGCAATTACTAGTTTACTATTCTTTTGTATAATTGATTTTTTTTCCTCTTGATTTCACTCTTCAATATTTAATTGGTTGAGGATTGGACTTAACAGTTTTTTCATATATAGTGTTCCAATCTAATGACCTAGGTTATAAGTTTGAAGAACTATCGAGGATTGGCATCTCTTTTTTCTTTTCTTTTTATTTATTTTTTTTTGATATCATTGTTTGACATTTTTTTTTATGGGCTTTATAGTTTTCTTTGTTTTCTTTTCTATTAAGTTATTACAATCTCATGACATGGGTCGCGGGTTTAGCAGATTAACTCAGGCTGTCTCACCCCTTATTACTTAGGTTACATGTTTTTCATGTTAACTCAGGTTGATTCGGGTTAGTTGTGTTTTTTTTACCTAATTTTATCCTTCCATGTTTAATTGGTTGATAATTGAATTACATTATTTTTTTCAAGTTATCTTGATTGTTTTTGTTTTTTAATTTTATCTATTTACTATCGTTATTTATTTTTTCTTATCATCTAATTAAAATAAAATCAACTTATTTGATCTAGTCGGGTCTATTTATAATCTAAGTCATATATTTTTTTTAATTTTTTTTTTTGGATAATATGTCATATATTTGACTCGATAAATACAGCAAACCGCATAGGTTGGGTAAGATGGATATCGTTCCGAAGTTGGCTTGATAAATACAGAAATCTACTAGTGAAAATCCAGTGAAAATGATTGGATTATTGAACTTTAAAAGTCTTTTATTAAGTATTTTATTCAATTAATTTTGAATATATATATATATATATGTGTGTGTGTGTATTACACATTGGATTTACGATCATAAAAAATAAACATGTGAAATTTTAGAAAAAGGAAACAAAATTAAAAAAGAATTTATTGAATTATAAAGGAAGAAATTAAATTGGTTTTTATGTGATAATTTA